>ENA-ORPD01000021-ORPD01000021.1-human-gut-metagenome-genome-assembly--contig:-NODE-21-length-144318-cov-19.597353_pt1 | contig 144318 bp, 146 predicted proteins | sample MGYA00242143_ERZ509076 | MGnify/ENA primary metagenome ERZ509076 (study PRJEB26280, sample SAMEA2338706) | human gut metagenome | biome: human gut; feature: human-associated habitat; material... | reverse complement strand
CTTAGCTTAATAATAAAATTATTGATACCTTTAACATTAATATTATTAGGTCTTTTTATAATATATAGAGAAATAATAAAAAAATAATTTAAAATTTAATATAAATTATATATATTAGAATAATTATTTTAAGTTATTATTCAAATTACAAAGAAAAATAATTTATTTTATATAATGATTTAAAAAGGCAAAAGAGAATATCAAAATTTGATAATATTAATATTTGTTATTTTAGATGATGATATTGACATTGAACTTGCTTTTAATTAAATTATTTAAACAAAGTACTTGTTCCATAATAAAAAAAATGTTACAATTATAATGTACTAAAAAAAAGTACATAGTAATTGGCCTGTTGGTGAAGTGGCTTAACACATTGCCCTCTCAAGGCAACATTCATGAGTTCGAATCTCGTACAGGTCACCAATTTGCGTATTAACTCAAGGAATTATAAACTTTCCTTGAGTTTTATTTTAAAGAAATATTACATCTTGAAAAAAAAATAATATTTTGATAGAATTAAACATGTATTAGGAAGTGTAGTATGAGTTTAAAAGAGAAAATTATTTTATACTTAAATAGACATAATTTATTATTATATATAATTATTTCAACTTTATATTTTGAATTTGTTTTTCATATTGCCTGTTTTAAAGGAATTACATTTATAAATACAGTAAATATAATATTGTTTACATTACCAATTTGTTTACTTATATATTTATTATCTACTTTATTTAATAAAAAAATAAACAAGATAATTGTATTTATTTTTATAATTTTTTTAACAATTTTATTTGCTTCACAATTTATATATTATAACTTATTTAAAGCAATATATGGTTTTAGTTCAATAAATCTTGTTAATCAAGTATTAGTAGTACTAGACAAAGTTGTAGATACTATCATTATAAATTGGTATATAATACTATTACTAATAATACCACTAATATTTTTAATAATATTTAATAAAAAATTAAACTATGAAATTGATAAAAAAAATAATACATTCTGGTCATTATATTTTATAATAGGTTTTTATATAATAAGTTTACTTTCTATTAATATAAAAAAAGACGATATATACTCAAACTATAATTTATACTTTAAAGTAAATCAACCCATTTTACTTACAAGTAACTTAGGTTTAACAACAAATATAGGAGTAGAACTATATAGAACTGTTACAAATTTTAATGAAACAATAACATTAAAAGAACAATCAACTGTATTAAAAGATGATAAAACATACAATATAACAGAAATCAATTTTGATAAATTAAATGAAGAAACTACAGATGAAGACATCATAACACTAAATAATTTCTTTAAAAATAGACAACCAACAGAACAAAATGAATATACAGGAATATATAAAAATAAAAATTTGATATTTATTTTAGCCGAATCATTAGATAAAAGTATAATTTCTGCTGATTTAACACCCACACTATACAAACTAAAAACAGAGGGAATGCAATTTAATAATTATTACACACCTTTATTTCCAGGAAGTACAGGCGCTGGAGAATACATGACAGAATGGGGTTTAATAGCCGCAAATGTTGCTAAAAGTGATCAATTATCTTATACAATTGGAAATTATAACCCATATCGATTAAATAATAGTCTTAAAAATTTAGGATATAAAACATTTGCTTATCATGATTATACAGGAGATTTTTATGACAGAGAAAAATATTTTCAAAATGATAATTATGATAATATAGGTTTTTGTCAGTCTGGAACAGTAAGTACATGCGATAACTTTAGAGGTAGCGACCTTGAAATGATTCAAAATACTATTGATACCTATATAAATGAAGATAAATTTTTTACTTATTATGTTACTGTAAGTGGACATGGTAACTATAATTATAATGATAATTCAATAGCTCAAAAGAATTATGAAGAAGTTTCTAACTTAGAATATTCTGATCAATTAAAAACCTATATAGCAGCAAACAAAGAATTAGATAAAGCATTAGAGTATTTAATTAATTCATTGGAAAAAGCTGGAAAATTAGATGATACTGTTATTGTCATTACACCAGACCACTATCCATATTATTTTGAAAATAATGAATTAAACGAAATTGACACTGAAGATAGGAGCAATAAATTCTTAGTACATCATCAAAATTTAATAATATGGGATGCACAAAAACGTAATGTTCAAAATGATAAATTTATATCAAATATTGATATATTACCAACCCTTTTAAATTTATTTGGAATTGAATTTGACTCAAGACTATTTATAGGAACAGATGCTTTTTCAAAAGAAGGTGGAATAGTTGCTTTAGCTGACTATAGCTGGGTAAATGAAAAAGGAACATATGATGCAACTAGTAAAAAATTTGTTGGAAATGGTCTAAGTAAACTAGATATATCAAGTATAAATGCAAAAATTAATACATATTTTAATATATCAAATTTGATTCAAGAAAAAAAATACTATACATATTTATTTGATAATTTAAAAAAATAATCAATAAGTTATAGACTGAACTTCATAAATATGATACAATAAAATTGTCCAAAGATAACAAAGTGTTTATAAAGAAAAACCTACAAAATAAACGATATGGGAATCTAATTTATATGCGGTGTTGAAAGCCTTTTATTAGGAATCCTAAAACATATAATGTGATGCCCACCTGGGAGCCAGGGTTTGTCGTTTGAGACACTTATATCCTTGGGCTTTTTTTATTGCTTAAAATTATCATTCATGTTATACTTATGTTGTAAAAAATAAGATGGTGATAAGATGAATCAATTTGAAAGATTAGAATTATTAATAGGCAAAAACAACATAGATAAAATCCAAAACACAACTGTGCTTATTATAGGGCTAGGTGGAGTAGGAAGTTACGCAACAGAAGCTTTAATAAGATCTGGAATAAAAAAAATAATACTTGTAGATAACGATAAAATAGACATAACTAATTTAAATAGACAGTTAATGACTAATTATGAAAATATTGGAAAATTTAAAACCGAAGAATTAAAAAAAAGAATACAATCTATTAATAAATTTATTGAAGTTGAATGTATTACAAAATTTATAGATAAAACAAACATAGATGAATTATTTAAAGAAAAAATAGACTATGTTATTGATGCATGTGACACTGTATCTACTAAAAAAGAAATCATAAAAAAATGTATTAAAAATAAAATTAAATTTATTTCTTCAATGGGTGTTGGAAATAAATTAAATCCATCAAAACTAAAAATAGTAGATGTAAGAAAAACAAATTATGATCCTATCGCTAAAATAATTAGAAAAATGGTAAAAGATGAAAAAATAAATGCTAAAATACCAGTAGTATATAGTGATGAAATTCCTATAAAAGTAAAAGAAAAAATTGGATCAACTTCTTTTGTACCTGCAACTTGTGGTTTACTATGTGCAAGTTATATTATAAATGATATTATAAAGGAATGATATAAGTGAAACAAGATTTATATAATATTGCTAAATGTGCAAGCGGAAATGTATTATTAATTGGTGTAGATGATTCAAAAATATATGATATAATCGATGAAAATGAAAGAATAACAATTTGTAATTCATTATCTAACCATAAGCGTAAGCCAAAAAAAATGTATTGTGATAATTCTACAACCAAGAATTCTAAAATAATTAAAGTTAAAAAACTTAGAAAAGTATTCAAAAGAAAAAATGTAGATTTTATTATATGTAACATATCTGAAATAAAACAAAATATGAAATCATTTCTAAGTAATAGTGTATATATAAACAAAAACATGTTATATATATATGGAAATATAAAAGATAATGATTTAGAGGAATTAGTAAAAAAATATAAAAGGTATTCTAAAGATGTAAAAGCCGAAATAAAAGATGAAGAATTTATAATATATATAGATAATAAAAAAACCAAAACTAACTTCTTTAAAGATAAATTTTATTATATTGTAGATACTATTTCAAACATAAGAAATTTGATTGCTGATATTTTAATGGGGTGAAAAAATGAATAAGAAAAATGGATTTACACTAATTGAACTAATTTGTACAATATTACTTTTATCAATAATTGTTTCACTTGTTATAATCACAACTGTAAATATAATACAAAATAGTAAAGAAAGAGAAAATGCTGCATCAATGAAATTAATTGAAGTAGCAGCTAAAGATTATATCACACAAAATGAAAACGATTTTCATATAAAAAATGGAGTAATATATTGTATAGATATACAAAAACTAATTGATGAAAATTTACTTGTTTCTAAAATAAAATATAATGGTGAAAAAATAAACGATAAAACAGTTAAAGTTGAATATAAGTCTAATACTTATTTTTATTCATTAGATGAAAAAGAAACTTGTAGATTAGATGAAACAAAATAATCATATGTTAATTAATAAAAATAAAATAGTAGAAGATATAAAAGCATGTAATATTCTTGCAAGCAAATAAATTTTATATTTCATATTCACACCTTTTAAAACACTTTTTACTTGTGCATGAATACATATGCCACCAAAAGATATAAAAAAGGTTGAAACTATCGCTTTTAAGTTAATATCAATGTTTGAACTACATATATATTTTATTCCTTGCGTCATTTCAATAATTCCATTTATAAAATATTGTAAGTTTTGATTAATACTTAAAATATCACTAATCATGCATGTTATTATTAAAAAGGTCGATATAATTCCAAGAAGCAAAAGTAATGTATCTATAGTTTTAAATAAAGAACTAGTTAAAGTTTCAATAAAATTATTAGATATATTACTTTGAATTTTTATATTAGAGTCACTATAACTAGGATGATAATTCCTAAAAATTATTCCTATAATAAAATTACCAAGATAATGACTTATTAATATTAAAAATGCAAGTTTTTGATTTAAAAATATTCCTATTGTACCTAATATAAATAAGGAATTAGAAAAATGAGTAAACAATAATATTTTAGTAACATCATACTCATCAATTATATTTTTATCAAACAGTTCTTTAGCATATTTAGAATTACTTGGAAAACCCGAAAACAAACTTAAAACAAAAATACATGCACATTCTTTTTTTATTTTAAAAAATTTCATTAAAGGTGTAAATAATTTACTTGCTATTTCAACAAAACCATAATTAATTAATAAATCAGAAATAATGAAAAAAGGAAATAAAGTAGGAAACACATTGTTCTTCCACAAATCCATAGAAAATTTCATTGTTTCAACAACGCTTCTAGGATGTGTTAGTATATAAATAACAAAAAAAAATAAAATAACTATTACAATATACCTAAATTTTTTCTTCATAAATACACCTACCATTTTATAAAATTAATTAGAAAGGAAAAAACTATGATTAATAAAATATATGAAAAAATAAAACTATTTATAAAACATAATATAAAATTTTTAATAACAATATTTTTACTTTTCTTTCTAACCTTTTTTAAATTACCATATTATATCGATGCACCAGGGGGACTTATAAATGTTAATGATAAAATAAAAATAGAAAATTCGAATGAAATTAATGGTAGTATAAATTTAGCTTACGTTTCAGAACTAAAAGCAACTATTCCGGTATATTTATATGCACTCATAAATAAAGATTATGATATAGTTAAATTAGATGAAATTAAATATGATAATGAAACAGTAGAAGAAGCCTTATATAGAAATGATTTATTATTAAAAGAATCAATTAATAATGCAACACTTGTAGCTTTTAAAAAAGCAGGAAAAACAGTTAATATAATAAATAATAAAATATATGTTACACATATAGAAGATAAAAATACAACTGATTTAAAAATAGGTGATCAAATAATAAAAATCGATAACACCCTAATATTTAATAAAGAACAATTATATAATATCTTATCTAACTATAAAGAAAATGATGAAATAAAAATAACTGTTATAGATAACCAACAAGAATATATCAGAACAGCTAAAATGAAAAAACTAAATAATAGAATAGTTATTGGAATATTAATATCAGAATTATATGATTTAAATACAGATCCTAACATACAATTTAATTTTGATAAATCAGAAACAGGACCATCTGGTGGACTTATGCTTTCACTTGCTATATATGATTATTTAACAAATGAAGATATTGCAAGAAACAGAAAAATTGTTGGAACAGGTACTATCGATAGCGATGGTAAAGTTGGAAGCATTGGTGGAGTAAAATACAAATTAAAAGGTGCAGTAAAAAACAAAGCTGATATATTTATAGTTCCAGATGGTGAAAACTACGAAGAAGTTATAAAATTAGTTAATGAAAACAACTATAATATAAAAATAATTAAGGCAATAACACTAGATAATGTCATAGAAGAATTAAAAAAATAAAAACTCTATAAGATGTTTCATCAAATAGAGTTTTTATTTCATATTTTTTCCAACATAAAATACCAATCTTAATAAATCAACAATTAATAATATTCCAATTATATTTAGTAGAAAAAACAAGAACATATTTTTATTAAAATTACCTATACCATTAAAAAGGCATAACCCAATTAATACTAAATAAAATAATATACAACCAATAAAAATTCCATATCTTTTAGCTGGTTTAGTTTTTTTATTAGTAATAATTGATATAAGACCACCATCCATCATTGCTTGGGCCATATTATAAGAATTTTTCATATCCTACCTCCAATAGATAGTATATAAAAATAATCAAAAATTTTCAATACTTACTTTAAATATATAGGTAAAATAATAATGATAATTAAAATAATTTATGGTATAATTAGTTTGGTGATAAAATGAAACTATCAGAAGTAGATATAGCAAAAGTTTCACCTGGAATAAAGCAATATATTGATGTAAAAAAATCAAATCCAGATGTAATAATATTTTTTAGGTTAGGAGATTTTTATGAAATGTTTTTTGAAGATGCAGTAAACATTTCAAGAGAATTAGAACTAACACTTACAAGTAAAAATGCAGGATTAGAAGAAAGAATTCCAATGTGTGGAATACCATATCATGCTGCAAAATTATATATAGACAAATTAGTAGAGAAGGGCTACAAAGTAGGAATTTGTGAACAATTAGAAGATCCTAAAAAGGCAAAAGGAATAGTAAAAAGAGATATAGTACAAATAGTTAGTAAAGGAACTATAATGGATAACGAATCTCTAAAAGAATATGAAAACAATTATATTGGTAATATAGTTGATTTTAATCATGTATATGGAGTTAGTTATATTGATATATCAACAGGTGAAGTAAACGTATTTTTAATAGAACATAATAATACTAAATTAGTAAGTGAAATTGTTAGTATAGGAATAAAAGAAGTAATTGTAACTGATAAAGTAGACATATCTATAACTTCTATACTAGAAAACCAATTTAAAATAACTACTACTATATCAAACGATGAAAGTAATATAGAATATGAATATGTCTATAAAGATATAGAAGATATAAGATACATAGAAACACTAAAACACCTACTTACATATATATCAAATACACAAAAAAGGAACCTTTCGCATCTACAACATGCAACAATAAAAGAAAATAAAAATTTCTTAAAAATGGATATACATACAAAAAGAAATTTAGAATTAACTGAAACATTACGTTTAAAACAAAGAAATTATTCATTAATATGGTTACTTGATAAAACAAAAACAGCAATGGGTTCAAGAATGCTTAAAAACTTCATAGAAAATCCATTGATAGATTCAAAAGAAATAAATAGAAGATATGATTATGTAGAAACATTATTAAAAGAGTTTATAATAAAAAGTGATCTAGAAAAATATTTATTTGAGGTATATGATTTAGAAAGATTAAGTGGTAGAATTGCGTTTGGTTCTGCAAATGCTAGAGATTTATTACAACTTAAAAATTCACTTAAATTTTTACCATACATAAAAGAAATATTAGAAAAAATAAATTATGATAAGACAATAGATACATTAGATGAATTATATGACTTACTTGAAAAAAGTATATATGAAAATCCTCCTGTATCATTAAAAGAAGGATATTTAATAAAAGAAGGATATGATAAAGATCTAGATGAATTAAAAAATCTAAGAAAAGGTGGCAAAGATTTTGTTGCGCGTTTTGAAATAGAAGAAAAAGAAAGAACAGGAATAAAAAATTTAAAAGTAGGCTATAATAGAGTGTTTGGTTACTATATAGAAATTAGTAAAGGAAACACAAATTTAATAAAAGAAGAGTACGGATATGAAAGAAGACAAACATTAAGTAACTGTGAAAGATATATAAGTCCAATTTTAAAAGAAAAAGAATCCCTTATATTAAATGCAGAAGAAAAAATAATTGATTTAGAATATGAATTATTTAATCTAATCAAAAATAAAGTCAAAGAATATATTCCTAAACTTCAAAACATATCTAAAATTATAAGTGAAATCGATGTTTTGCAATCATTTGCTACAGTAACTGAAGAAAATAACTATGTAAGACCAACAATAACAGAACAGGAAATAGAAATAATAGATGGAAGACACCCTGTTGTAGAAAAAGTACTTGAAGGAAAAGAATATGTTGAAAATGACATAATAATGGATAAAAACACAAATATATTATTAATAACTGGTCCAAATATGGCTGGTAAATCTACTTATATGAGACAAATGGCTATAATAGCTATAATGGCTCAAATAGGTTGCTTTGTGCCTGCTAAAAGTGCTAAAATACCTATTTTTGATGCAATATATACAAGAATAGGTGCTAGTGATGATTTAGTAAGTGGTGAATCAACATTTATGGTAGAAATGTTAGAAGCAAATAATGCTATTTCAAACGCTACTAATAAAAGTTTAATATTATTTGATGAACTTGGTAGAGGAACAGCAACATTTGATGGAATGGCTTTAGCGCAAGCTATAATTGAATATATACATGATAATATAAAAGCTAAAACATTATTTTCAACCCATTATCATGAACTTACTGATCTTGAAAACACATTAAAAACATTAAAAAATGTTCATGTTAGTGCACATGAAGAAAATGGTAATATAACGTTCTTACACAAAATTAAAAATGGTAGCATTGATAAAAGTTATGGTATACATGTTGCTAAACTTGCAAATCTTCCATCAGTATTAATTAATAGAGCAAATCAAATACTAAATGTATATGAAAATAAAGAAATGAAAAGAGATATAAAAATTCAAGAATCACTTCCTATAGAAGAATTAATCCCAAAAGAAAGTGAAATTGAAAAATACGTAAAATCAATTAATCCACTTGAAATAACACCACTTGAAGCTTTAAATATATTATATAAATTAAAAGAAAAAATAAAATAGGAGATATATATGAAAATATTAATTAAAAATGGTTTAGTTGTTACAGTAAATAAAAATGATGAAATAAAAAAAATGGATATTTTAATAGAAAACGATGAAATAAAATTTCTAGGTGATTATAATGGACCATATGACAAACTAATTAATGCAGAAAATAAAGTAATAATGCCAGGTCTTATAAATACGCATACACACTTAGGAATGTCTATTTTTAGAGGTACTAGTGATGGTCTTCCATTGATGAGTTGGTTAAATGATAAAATTTGGCCTATTGAAGACAAATTAACATCTAAAGATATATATTATTCAAATTTAATTTCTTGTATTGAAATGATTAAAACAGGTACTACTATGTGTAATGATATGTATTTTGGTGTTGATGAGGGAATAAAAGCAATTATTGAATCTAAAATTAGATGTGTATACACTAGATGTTTAAATGATCCAGATGAGTTTGGTGATAGAAAAATTGAAGAATTTCTAGAAATGTATAATAAATATAAAGATACAAATCCATTAATAACATTTAGTGTTGCGCCACATTCCATGTATACATGCTCATATAACTATTTAGAAAAACTAAAAAAAATAGCTGATAAAAACAACTTATTAATACATATACATAGTAGTGAAAATCTAGAAGAAATGAATACAATAAAAGAAAAATATAATATGACACCAATAGAATTATTAAATAAACTTGGATATTTAAATAACAAATTAGTAATTGCGCATGGTACATATATTACTGATAATGATATTTTACTTTTAAAAAACAAAAATGTATCAATAAGTCATAATCCAATAAGTAATCTAAACTTAGGTTGTGGAGTTGCCCCAATAAAAAAACTAATAGATAATAACATTAATGTTTCTCTTGGAACAGATGGGCAAGGAAGTGGTAACAACCTTAATATGTTTTCCCACATGGGATATGTTGATCTTCTTCAAAAAGGATTTAATCAAAATGCAAAAGCATTAGATGCATATGAGGTTATAAAAATGGCAACAATTAATGGTGCAAAAGCCCTTAATGTAGATAATATAGTAGGTAGTATTGAAATAGGTAAAAAAGCTGATATTATAATTCTTGATATGAACAATATAGAAATATATCCAACTGTAAATTTAATATTTGATATAGTACATAATGTATCAATAAATAATATAGAAACAACTATAATAAATGGAAATATATTAATGGAAAATCATAAGCTTTTATTAGATATTAATATAGAAGAAGTAAAACAAAATATAGAAAAAATATTAAAGAAAACTGGTGAAAAATAATGAAAATATTAAAAAAAGAAAACTGGTGGATATGGCTTTTACTTGCTATTTTTTCAAATGGTAGTAATGTAATTGTGTTAGGCGCACTTTTAGATGTATATAAAAAAGATTCTTGGTATTCAAAATGGTATTATTGGGTACTTGGAATACCTTTTGTAATCCCATTTATAGCAATGGTTTGTATATTTTATTTAGAAATAATATGTAAAACAGCTTATAAATTAGAAGTATCAGGAAAAGAAATATACCTTTCACCTTATACTTGGATAATATGTCTTATAATTCCTATAATAGGATGGATATTTGGCTTAATAATGTTTATTTACCTACAAGTAGATATTTTATATAGATTATATTTAGGTAATGGAGAAAAATATATTAATCAATAATATATTTTTTTACTTGATTTTAAATTTAAATTTATATATACTTAATATGGAGGGTATTTGGTTATGGATGTAAAAGTTAATTTTAATGGAACAGAAAAAAACAAGAACGAAATAATATATAATAATATTATTGGAACTATGGAAGATATGAATATATCTAAACAAGAACAAATTGAATATTTAAAACAAAAAATAACATATTTAGAAAGTACATCAAGAGATAAGACAATTTTAATAGCAACTATATTAATTGGATTTATATTTTTATTATTTGGAACATACCTAATGAGTATAGATATTAAAATATATGGAGCAATATTTATAATTGCAAGTTTCGTTGCTGTTGTAACAAAAATTGTATTAATGTTTAGAAAATTACAAGCATCATGTAAAGATGGAAAATTTGATACAGTTGAGCAATTAAGAAAGATATTAAATTTAAAGTTAAAGTAATTTAACTTTTTATTTTATTTTTAAGACATTTATAAAAAAATATGATAAAATTATCTAGGTGATAGAATGGAACAATTAAATAGAAGTGAACTTCGAGTAAAAATAATGACAATACTTTATCAAATAAGTATTTATGAAAAAAATAAAATAGATTATAAATTAGATGATATCTTTAAAGAAGTATTAGAAATAGATAATGAATTTGTTAAAGAAACAGTTTATGGAGTAATTACTTATAAAGATGAAATAGATAAAATAGCAAACGAAAATATGAATGATTGGACTATAGATAGGTTAGGTTATACAGATCAAGCAATACTTAGAATGGGAATTTTTGAACTTCTATATACTCAAACTCCTGATATAGTAGCAATCAACGAAGCAGTTGAGTTAGCTAAACAATATAGTGACGAAAAAGTAAAAAATATGATAAACGGGGTAATGGATAACATATTACATAATAAGTAGGTGAATATATGAATGATTCAAGCAAATACTTAACGGTAACCGCACTAACCAGATATATTAAATATAAAATAGATAGTGATGAACATTTAAGACAAGTCTTTTTAAGAGGCGAAATATCAAACTTTAAATCACATACAACAGGACATTTATATTTTTCTTTAAAAGATGAGACAAGTAAAATAAATGCGATTATGTTTAATACAAACGCTAAAAAAATCGAATTTAAACCAGCAGATGGAATGAAAGTATTAATAGTTGGAAGAATAAGTGTTTATGAAGCAACTGGAAACTATCAAATATATGTAGATGAAATGATTCAAGATGGTGTTGGAAATCTATATCTGGAATTTGAAAAATTAAAGAAAAAACTTGCAGAAGAAGGTTTATTTGACAAATCTAAGAAAAAGTCAATACCACTATTTCCAGAAAAAATAGGTATAGTAACCGCACCTACGGGTGCAGCTATAAAAGATATATTATCTACTATAAAAAGAAGATATCCAGTATGTAAAACATATCTTTTTCCAAGTTTAGTACAAGGTGAATTTGCTAAAGATGATATAGTAAAAAAAATAAAACTTGCTCAAACTTATGATTTAGATGTATTAATAGTAGGTAGGGGTGGAGGTTCTATAGAAGATCTATGGCCTTTTAATGAAGAAGTTGTAGCACGTGCTATATTTGATTGCAAAATTCCTGTTATCAGTGCTGTAGGACATGAAGTAGATTTTACAATAGCAGATTTTGTTGCAGATCTTAGAGCACCCACACCAACAGGAGCTGCAGAACTTGCTGTACCTAACATATTTGATGTGATAAAACAAATAAATAATTTCAAAATAAGATTAAATGAAAATATTAATACAAAAATAAATTATCAAAAATTAAAATTGGACTCAATTAAAAGTTCATTTGTGATTAAAAATCCAATGTTAATGTATGAAAATAAAAAACAAAAAATTGATCAATTATTTGAAAACTTAAACAAAAATATATTTATAAATGTATCTAAAAAACGTATGGAATTAGATAATATTAAAAACCATTATATATTAAAAAATCCTATTGTTTTATATGAAAAAAAGAAAGATTATTTATCTAATTTAATACAAAAATTAGAACTAGTTAATCCACTAAATATATTAAAAAAAGGTTATACATTAACATATGTAGAAGATAAATTAATTAAAAATATAAAAGATGTAAAAATAGATGATACAATAAAAATTAGATTATCAGATGGTTTTATAATTTCTAAGGTAATAAATAAGGAGTAATATGGAAAAAGAAAAAAAATTTGAAGAAAAAATGAAAGATCTTGAAACTATAGTAAACGAATTAGAATCAGGAGAAATTGACTTAGATTCTTCTATAGAAAAATATACTCAAGCAATGAAACTTGTAAAAGAATGTGATGAAAAATTAAAAACTGTTGAGGAACAAGTAAATAAAATAGTCACTGAAAATGGAACTATAGAAGACTTTAATATAGAATAATACCTTTTGGTATTATTTTTATTATATTTAAAAAAAATACATACATAATAATAATATAGCTTATTTAAAAAACCATATTATATTAGAAGGAGATGTTTAAAATGATTTTAAAAAAATCCTTTAAAAAAATTTTACTTCTTCTAACACTATTTATTATTCCATTTAACGTATTAGGTTATTCAGATTATTTAATAGTTGGCGGTGAAAACGTAGGCATAAAATTAAATTCAAAAGGTATTATGGTAGTTGGAATGTATTCAATTGATAACTCATATCCTGCAAAAGAAGCAGGAATAAAAGTTGGAGATGTTATAACAAGTATAAATGATGAAAAAGTATCCAATGTATATGATATGTCATCAAAACTTTCAAACTGTTTAGATGACAATATAAAAATAGGATATGTAAGAAATGACATAGAAAAATACACAAACTTAAAACTTGTTAAAACAGGTAATGAATATAAAACTGGTATGTATATAAAAGATAATATAACTGGTATTGGAACACTAACCTATATAGATCCAAATACAAAATTGTTTGGGGCACTAGGACATGAAATAATAGAAAAAAGCACAAACAAAATATTAGATTCAGATAATGGTTCAATATTTAACTCAACAGTAACAAGCATTAAATCTAGTACTAGTGGTTCACCAGGAGAAAAAAATGCAAAACTAGAAACAGATGATACAAAAGGAACAATATTTAAAAATACCAACCATGGTATATTTGGTAACTACACAGCAACTTTACCTGATAAAAAGCTATATAAAGTAGCTCAAACAAAAGATATAAAGTTAGGTAATGCAACTATACTTACAGTTTTAAAAGATAAAAATATTGGAGAATATGATATAAAAATCACAAAAATAAATGATACATCTAATAACACAAAAAACATACTTTTTGAAATAACCGATCAAGAATTATTAAAAGAAACTGGTGGTATTGTTCAAGGAATGAGTGGTTCACCAATAATTCAAGGAGAATATATAGTAGGTGCTGTTACACACGTAGTAATAGATAATCCATCAACAGGTTACGGAATATTTATAACGAACATGTTAGAGGAATCAGAAAAATAGAGACATTTGTCTCTTTTTTTCAAATGATTGTACAAATAAAAAAAACATGATAAAATCATATAATAGAGTAGTATTATAAAGAGGTTAAAATATGAATAAAAAAGTGATAAAAACATTAAAAAAATATGATCAAGAACATGTAATAAAATTTATGAATACTTTGAATAATGAAGAAATAAAAAAAATAGAAAATCAAATACTAAAAATTAATTTTAAGCAATTAAAAAAATTATATTATGATTCTATAAAAAGCAAACCATTAAATATTAAACCAGTTAAATCCATAGAAAAAGAAAAATTAGATAAAAATGAACTTAAAATTTTAAATCAGTATGGCGAAAATATTATAAAAAAAGGTAAATATGCAGTTATAACTATGGCTGGTGGACAAGGAAGTAGATTAGATCATAACGGTCCTAAAGGAACATTTAAATTAAATATAAATGGAGTAGAAAAATCATTATTTGAAATATTAATAGACGATTTAGAAAAAACAAATAAAAAATATAATATAACATTACATTGGTATATAATGACAAGTGAAGAAAACTATAACGAAACATGTTCTTTTTTCAAAGAAAACAATTATTTTGGATATAATCAAAATAAAATCACTTTTTTTAAACAAACTGAACTTCCACTATTAAATTTAGAAGGAAAATTATTAATAGGAAATAATAAACTAATAAAATTTGCATCAGATGGTAATGGTAGTATATTTAAGTCATTAAAAAAGTCTGGAGTATTAAAAAAAATCAAACAAAACAAAACTAAGTGGGTATTCATAGGAAGTATTGATAACATATTATTAAAAATGTCAGATCCAACACTACTTGGTTTAGCTATTAAATCAAATACCCAAATAGCTTCTAAAACTATCCTAAAATCAAATCCAGAAGAAAAAGTTGGTGTTTTTTGTTTAAATCATGGTCATCCTAATGTTATAGAATATTCTGAATTACCAAGCATTTTAGCTCAAGAAAAAATAAATGGTGAATTAAAATATGGAGAAGCACATATTATGTGTAATTTATTTACTGTAAAAGCTTTAGAAAAATTAAGTAAAAAAAATTTAATGTATCACAAAGCTTTAAAGAAAAACTCATATTTAAATGAATATGGAAAAGAAATAATTCCAATTGATAATAATAGTTATAAATTTGAAACATTTATATTTGATTCATTTAATTATTTTAAAAATATAGCCATTTTAAGAGGAAAAAGGGAAGAAGATTTCGCACCTATAAAGAATAAAGATGGAGTTGATAGTCCCAAAACTGCATTAAAATTATATATGAATTATTGGAATAAAAAATAATGGATGTGATTATGTGAGATTTAAAAAAGTATATATTGAAACAACTAACTTGTGTAATTTAAATTGTGATTTTTGTATTAAAAATAGAAGAAAAAATGAAATAATGACTATACAAAACTTTAAAATAATTCTCTCAAAAATTAAAAACTACACAAATTATATATACCTACATATTTTAGGAGAACCACTATTAAACCCTAAAATAAATGAATTTATATTACTTGCTTCAAATGAAGGTTTTAATATAAATATTACAACAAATGGTTATTTAATAGACAAAATTAAAGATAACAAAAATATAAGACAAGTAAACATATCTTTACATAATTTTGATGTTAAATACAATGTAGAACTAAAAAAATACTTAAATAATATATTTGATTCCGTAGAAGAATTAATTAAAAATAATACATATGTATCATTAAGATTATGGGTTAAAAATAAATACTCAGAAGATATAATAAATGAAGTCAATAATTACTATAAAGTAAATATAACTAAAAATACTAAAATTAAAGAAAATCTATTTTTTAATTTTGAAAAACAATTTATTTGGCCTGATTTAAATAACTCATATTATAATGAATCAGGTAAATGTTATGGATTAACCGATCATATTGGAATACTTGTAGATGGTACAATTGTACCATGTTGTTTAGACACACTTGGAATAATTAACTTAGGAAATATATTTAAAGAAGAAATAGATGAAATATTAAATAAAAAAACGGTTATTAAAATGATAGAAGGATTTAAAAACAATAAAAAAGAAATGGAATTGTGCAAACACTGTAACTTCCTAGAAAGAGGATAATATGTATAAAAAATATATAAAAAGACTAATAGATATAATCTTATCATTATTACTTATAATTATTTTATTACCACTTATAATACTTATTAGCATAATTGAAATATTTAATATAGGGTTTCCTATAATATTTAAACAATCAAGAGAAGGAAAAAATAAAATGCCTTTTAATATATATAAATTTAGAACCCTTAAAATTAATTATAATAATGATACAACAACAAAATTTACAAGATTCTTAAGAAAAACTGGATTAGATGAATTACCTCAATTATTTAATATATTAAAAGGAGACATGTCATTTATAGGACCAAGACCATTTTTAATAAATGATTCTCTTCCTGATGATTACATTGATCCAATTCGTTATACAGTAAAACCTGGTATATTTGGTCTTGCACAAGCAAATGGTAGAAGAGAAATAGAACACCATGAAAAACTAAAATATGACGTAGAATATGCCAAAAACATTTCATTTTTATTAGATTTTAAATGTTTTTTCAAAACAATATATGTAGTTATAATACAATCAATAAAAGGATAAAGTTATTTCTTTATCCTTTAATCATTTATATAGTTATATTCTTTCATAGCACTTATAACTTGTTTTTGTCTTTGTCTAGCAAGGGTAGGATTAACATCTAATGAATATATAGAAGGTGCATTTGGAATACCTGCAAGTAAACTTGCTTCATCTAAAGTTAATTCACTTGGTTTTTTATTAAAATAACCCATACTAGCTGAATAAACACTATAATATCCACTACCATAATAAATATTATTAATATATAATTCAAGTATTTCATTTTTACTTAAATTCTTTTCTAAATTATAAGCCATAAACATTTCAGCAATCTTTCTTACCATCTTTTTTTCTTGAGAAAAATACATATTTTTAGCTAATTGTTGAGTAATTGAACTTCCACCTGTAACATAAGAAGAAGCTTTTACATTAGTAAAAATAGCTTTCACAGTAGATATTAAATCAACGCCATTATGTTTATAAAATCTATGATCTTCAACGGCAACTATAGCATTCAAAAAGTCTGGCGAAACATCTTCAATTTTAGTATAATCTTCCTTATTTCTAATTTCATTTATTTTTTCTTCTAGTGAAGTTTCTTTTAATACACTTTTATACAAAGAATAACCATTTACTAATAAGTATGTACATACTATAAAAAATATACAAAATGCTACTAAAATAATTTTCCTAATAAAATTCATTATTCACCACCTTTATTTTATAATAAAAAAGGCTTTAGCCTATATAAAAATAATTGACATAACAAATGATGCAATCATAACAAAAAGCATTAAATATACGACAATTTTTTGTGTTTTTGGTTTCATGTGATCACCTCTATTAAACATTATAATATATTTTTAATATTTTTGGAATATTATTTTAATTTTTAAATAATATTTAGTAGGTGATAAATATGAAATGGATGGACAAGTTAAAAGGAACAATAAAAGTAAATAAAAAGACACTACTATTTTTTACAATCTTACTAATAATCGGAATAATAGCAGGATCAATATTTATGGCAATACTAAGTGAAACAGACAAAAAATTAGTCACTGATTACTTTAATAACTATATATCAAATATAGAAAACAATAAATTAAACTATCTTGAAAGTATAAAAAACGGTTTATTTAATAATTTACTATATATAATAATAATATGGATACTTGGTATATCAATTATAGGAATACCTATAGTAACAATAATGTTTTTTATAAAAAGTTTTACATTAGGTTTTTCAATTGCTTCTATAGTATTTAATTATAAATTAAAAGGCTGCTTACTTAATTTTATAAATATTTTTCCTCATCAAATGATTTATTTTTTAATATATATGCTGATAACAACATATTCAATATTTTTTTCATTAAAAATGATTAACTCAATTATAAATAAAAAAAATATGGATTTTAAAATAATGATGAATAAATATGTAAAAATCCTAATCATTTCCGTAATAGCAATTATCATAGGTATAATCATAGAAACATTTATAACACCATTACTTATTAAAATAATAATACCTTTAATAAAATAATGGTATTTTTTTTATTAAGTAAACGTGCTATAATTAGGTAGGTGATTTATGTGAAAAAAGTTGTTATAGGAATGAGTGGAGGCGTTGACAGTAGTGTCGCAGCTATTAAACTAATAGAACAAGGATATGAAGTAATAGGACTATTTATGCGTAATTGGGATGCTGGCGTAAATAATGATATATTAGGTAATCCGACACTAACAAATAATATATGTCCACAAGAACAAGATTATAACGATGCATTAAGTGTATGTAAGAAAATTGGTATTCCACTTCATAGAATAGACTTTGTTAAAGAATATTGGGATTATGTATTTACATACTTTCTTGACGAATTAAAAAAAGGAAGAACTCCAAATCCAGATATTATGTGTAACAAATATATTAAATTTGATATGTTTGTAAAAGAAGCAAAAAAATTAGGAGCAGATTTTATAGCAACTGGTCATTATGCTAGAATAAAAAATAATAAATTATTACGAGCTATTGATGATAATAAAGATCAAACTTATTTTCTTTCACAACTTTCAAAAAAACAATTAGAAAATGTTTTATTTCCAATAGGTGATTTAAAGAAACCAGAAGTAAGAAAAATTGCAGAAGAACATAACCTAATAACCGCTAGAAAAAAAGATTCAACTGGAATTTGTTTTATTGGTGAAAGACATTTTAAAGATTTTCTTAAAAATTATCTTCCTAATATTCCAGGAGATATAATAAACATAGAAACAAAAAAAAGAGTAGGGGAACATATAGGTTTAATGTATTATACAATAGGTCAAAGAAAAGGACTTGATATTGGTGGCACAAAAGATAGACTATTTGTTGTAGGAAAAGACATAGAAAAAAATATATTATACGTTGCTGAAGGAGAAGATAATAAATATCTTATATCAGACAGTGCTGTTATCGAAAACGTAAATTGGATAAGTGAAAATAAACCAAAAAAATGTACAGCAAAATTTAGATATCGTCAACCAGACAATGAAGTTGAAATTGAATTTGTAAATGATGAAATAATTGTAAAATATCCTGAGGGAGTAAAATCAGTTACACCTGGACAAGCATGTGTTTTTTATGATAATGAAGAATGTTTAGGTGGCGGAATAATTAAGGAAGTAAGAAAAAATAATGCCAAATTATGGTATTTGTAAATATACTATTACTTTACACTTGACATTTGACTATGAAGTGTTAAAATGATAATAGGAGGTTTTAATAAACATATGGAAAGATTAAACGAAATATTAAAAGAACTAGGAATATCAAAAGTTAAATTAGCAAAATTTTTAGGTGTTTCTAGACAAATGATTTATAATTACTTAGAATTAGACGATTTAAATAAATGGCCAAAAGATAAAAAAGTTTTACTATTAAATTTACTTGGAATTAAATCAGCTGATGAATTAAAAAATATAAAAGTAGATACTGATTATATAATGGATGTTGAAACAAGAATAAATAGTTTATTTGAAAATACAAATAAAAATCAATTAAATGATAATGATATTTATAGTGGACTTGGGAAAAAAGAAAAAGAATTACTTCATAATATTATAGATATAGTTAAAGAAAAATTAGAAGATGATACTGATGATTCATATTATTCAATTAAATATTTATATAACTATATACAATCAATGGATAGTTCAAAAGAATTAAAATATATATTAGCGTACGTTGCTAAAGCAGCTGGATTTGAAAAACCTTTAGAATTTGTATTTAATGAAGAAGAACAATTCATATTTGAAAGTATACTTTTCTCAGCATTTACTTTATTTACAAATGGTGGCAAATCTACATCAAAATCAAAAATAATAGAATGTCATAAGAGATTTGTTTCTCAAATTGAACATAAAATGGAAGAAAAAATGAGCAGAACTATGGAATTAAATACTATTAAAGTTCAAGCTTTAAAAGAACTAGGATATACAGTTATTAATGAAAAAAACGCTGCTGAAGTACTAGAAAAAATGGCTGAAATACAATCAAGAAAAGTGACAAGTTAACATAATATTAATTATACGAAGTTGTGAAAACTTCTTTTTTTAATTAATTTAACAATATATGTATAATTACTTATGCTTGGTTAATACTATAGTTGGGTGATTAAAATGAAAAAAAATAAAGATTTAAAATCAAAAAGCAAAAACGCTCAAAAAAACTATGACCGTAATGCTAATACTACATCATCAAATGATTCAATGAATTGTAAATCATACGATTGCAAATAATTTGATGTAATTAATTTACCCACACTAAAAAAGAACTATATTTAGTTCTTTTTTAATTTATAATTCATATAATGCCTTATATCCCCTATTAATAAGAAAATAGGGGAAAACACTTGACTTTTTTATAGAAAATCTCTATAATACTGTCTATTATGTATAAAAAGGAGGAAAAATATGAAAAAATTAGATAATTTGTATTATGCTTCAGTATTTATGCCATATATTAAAGATCCAAACGAAAGAATTAAAAAAACTATTATAAAGATGAGTAAGGTTGGAAACAATATTAGATTTGTAGATTTAGAAACACATCAATTATATTCTAAAGAATATGGTAGAGGCGATAGAATTGATATTATCTCCCCTATTTCAGTTTATTACAATCCATTTGGTATATTAAAATTATCAAAAAGAAATGATGAAAATGCATTACATGCACATGATATATATCGTAGATATAAAAACAAAATTAAAGTTTATAAAAAAAATAGAGCATCTGTTTAACTCTATTTTTTTTAAAATATAATTGAATTAATATACATAAACAATATTCCTATTATGAAAAATAATATTGTAACTCCCCTATTTTTATATTTAAACGAAGTAGGCAGTAATTCAAACATAGATATAAATATCATAATGCCTGCAATAACAGAAAAAATACACCCCATTATCATATCAGTTACTATTTTACTTAAAAACAAATAAGCCAAAAGTGCGCCAAAAGGTTCTGAAAGTGCTGAAATAAGAGTATATAATATTGCTCTTTTTTTACTGTTAGATGAATAGTATATTGGAATAGATATACTTATACCTTCTGGTATATTATGAAGAGCTATAGCTATTGTAAGAGCTATTCCTAAGGACATATCAGAAGTACTTGCTAAAAAAGTTGCAATTCCCTCTGGTATATTATGTAATATAATAGCAAGCATAGAAAATATTCCTACTTTATATAATCCATTTTTATTTTCAATAGGAAGTTTAATATTTATATATGATGAAACTATAATTCCGATAACAATAAATATTAAACTTATTAAAATAGTAGGAACAATATTATATTTTAAACTTATTAATTCTACACTTTCAGGTATCAAATCAGTTAAAGATACACATAACATTACACCTGCTGCAAAAGCTAAAGAAGAAATTAATATTTTTTCATTTTTTCTAGTAAAAACAAGTATAGTTCCTATCATAGTTGAAAATCCAGCTATTGTTGTAAGTAAAAATCCATATATTATATTATTCATTTTTATCCCTCAATAATTATATGAAATAATATATATATGTATTCATATTTCAGATTATTTTAATTGTCTATATGTAAGTAAAAAAAATTTTGTATAATAAAAAGTCTGATAAAATTATTTATTTGTATTATTATAATAATTGAAATTTGATAAAGCTTCTGAAACTGATTCTAAATCTTCTAACTCCATATAACTATTATTTAAATAATCTTCTATATAAAATATAAGTTCATTTATATTATTGTAATTCAAATAATTTATATTATATTTTTCTAGAATATTTATTTGTTCATCAGACAAATAAATACCATTTTTTCTTTGTTTTAAACTTCTTTTATTAAAATCTTCTTCTATATTCATGCTATACCTTTTTTCATTATTTATTTTATAAAACACTATTAATAAAATTCATAAATTCTTCTTTTATTTCATTTAATCTAGTTTCAGTTTTAGCTTCAAATCTAAGTGTTAAGCAAGGAGTAGTGTTTGAAACTCTAATTAATGCCCATGAATCATCAAATTCAACTCTAACACCATCTGTTTCATTAATATTATAATTTCTAGATTTACAATATTCTTTTACTTTTTCAACAATTTCAAATTTCTTTACATCATCACTGTTTACTTTTATTTCCTCAGTTGAAAAATATCTATTTATTCCTTCTAATTCTTTATCTATAGTAGAGTTATTATTAGACAATAACTCTAACATTCTAAGCCCTGCATATATTCCATCATCAAATCCAGGAAATCTATCTCTAAAATAAATATGTCCAGAATATTCCCCGCCAAACAAATAATTTCCTTCTTGCATTTTCATATTTATATATGAATTACCAGTTCTATACATAGTTTTTTCTATATTTAGCTTATCAAGTTCATCTATTAAGCTTCTTGAACATTTTACATCAAATAGTGCCCTTCTATTATTAATAGTTTTTAGCAAATTTCTATACATTATTATTAAATAATAGTCTGTTTTTATTATTTCACCAGACGAAGAAACAAGCCCTACTCTATCAGCATCTCCGTCTATTCCTATGCCTAAATCATACTTTAATAATTTAACAATATCAACTAATTCACTCATATTTTTGTTTACTGATGGATCTGGATCATGTACTGGAAAATTGCCATCACTTTCACAATTTATCAACTTATATTCAACATTTAATCTATCTAGTACATCCTTAATTATAATGCTACCTGTTCCATTACCACAATCAACAACTATTTTCATTCTTTTATTTATTTTTACACTATTAATTAATAAATTAATATAATCTTCTTTTATTTCTTTTTTTAAAACATTTCCACGTCCACTTAAGAACTCTTGTTTTTTAACAAAATCTCTGAATTCAATTATTTTATCTCCATATGCATTTTGTTCCCTTTTAAATGAAATTTTAAATCCATTATATATTGCAGGATTATGACTAGCAGTTACCATTATTCCTGTATTAATTTTGTAAAATATTTTTGAATAATAATACATCGGAGTAGTTACTAACCCAAGATCAATTACATGAACTCCACTATCATTAATTCCTTTAATTAAATTAGCGCTTAAACTAGGAGATGATATTCTATTATCATGACCTACAATAGTTATATCTTCGTTCATTTTTTTTATATAGCTTCCAAATCCCCTACCGATTATATACGCCTCTTCATCAGTTAAATCTTTATTATAAATTCCTCTAATATCATATTCTCTAAATATATTATCATTTATCATTTTCTTCATCCTTTCTATTTATCACCATGTGGGTGGAAATCATCATAGTTTTCTTTTAATTTCTTATTAGATACATGTGTATATATTTGTGTTGTAGATATATTTGAATGCCCAAGCATTTCTTGTATACTACGTAAATCCGCGCCACCATTAAGTAAATGAGTTGCGAATGAATGTCTAAGTGTATGAGGTGAAAAAGATGTTTTAATTCCTTTTTCATAAGCAAGTGTTTTAACAATCTTAAAAAAACCTTGTCGTGTCATTTTTTTTCCATGATTATTTAAAAATAAGTAATCAGTAGTTTCTTTTAAAATAAATGAACTTCTATAATTTTTTATATATTCTTCTAAAGCCTTTATAGTATAATCACCAATTGGAATTACTCTTTCTTTTGAACCCTTACCTAATGTTCTTACTATACATTGTTCGATATCTATATCAACAACTTTTAAATTTACAAGTTCGCTTACTCTAAGACCTGTTGCGTACATAAGTTCAAGCATAGCTTTATTTCTATAACTATATTTATCCTTTAATTCAACATCCAATAATTTAAATATTTCATCTTCAGATAATACTTTAGGTAATGCTTTTTTTAATTTAGGTAATTCTAAAGATAAAGATGGATTATTTTTTATATATTTTTCTATTATTAAAAATTTATAAAAGGATCTTATTACTGAAATTGAGTGAGCAATTGATTTTTCAGTTAATTGATGTTTTTTTAAATACTTTAGATATTCTTTTATATCAGAAGTTTCAACTTCTTTTAAAAATACATTTTTTTGTTTTAAAAAGTTATAGTATTTTTTTAATTCTAAATAATAAGAATCGATTGTATTGTTACTATATTTTTTATCTATTAATAAATAATTCTTGTAATCTTCTATTTTATTTAAAAATTCATTATCCGTCACAATAATCACCTATTTTAATTATATACTTGTTTTTTTAATTAGTAAATTATTTAACTTTAAACTATACATATACTATACTATTTATTTTTATCATAATAATATAATTTATTATATATTTTAATTAAGTTTTTTGTTAAAATATATGTGGTGATATATATGAATGAACCTTTAGCATTCAAATTAAGACCTAAAAAAATAAATGATATTATAGGTCAACAACATTTAGTTGGAAAAAATAAAATTATATATAACATGGTTAACAATAAAAAATTATTTTCACTTATTTTATATGGTAAACCAGGTATTGGAAAAACATCCTTAGCAAATGCTATTATAAATGAATTAAATTTTAAATATAAAAATTTAAATGCAGTAGTTAACAGTAAAAAGGATTTTGATATCGTTATAGAAGAAGCAAAAATGTACAACGGTATTGTTCTTGTACTTGATGAAATCCATAGATTAAATAAAGATAAGCAAGATATATTATTACCATATTTAGAAAGTGGTTTAATCACTCTTATAGGTATGACAACATCTAATCCATACCATAGTATTAATCCAGCTATTAGAAGTAGATGCCAAATTTTTGAATTAAATCCACTAACTATAGAAGATGTAAAAGAAGGAATAAAAAAAGCAACTACTTCCCAGTTTTTACCAAACATTAAAATAGATAATGAAAGTATAGATTATATTTCAAAATTGTCTGGTGGTGATTTAAGATATGCGTATAATTTGCTTGAAGTTGCATATTACTCTACAAATGATTTCATAGTAAATCTAGAAGTTTTAAAAAAAATAAATAACAAACCTTCATTTTTTCACGATAAAAACGAAGATGGTTATTATGATGTAATAAGTGCATTCCAAAAATCAATACGAGGTAGTGATGTCAATGCAGCACTATATTATTTAGCTAGATTAATTGAAGCAGAAGATTTAGATATTATATTTAGAAGAATGAGTGTAATTGCATATGAAGATATTGGACTTGCTAATACAAGTATGGGACCAAAAGTAGATGCATGCATTAATGCTTGTAATAGACTTGGACTTCCTGAAGCAAGAATTCCGCTTGCTGTTACTGTAATAGAACTTGCACTTTCTCCAAAATCAAACAGTGCTTATAGTGCACTTGATTCTGCATTAAATGTTGTTAGAATGGGAAATAGCGGTAATGTACCAAATCATATAAAAACAAACTCAGAGGATTATTTATATCCCCACAATTATAAAGGTAGCTGGGTAAAGCAACAATATCTTCCGGATGAAATAAAAGACGATAAATATTATTTTCCTAAAAATAATAAATATGAAAACATGTTAAAAGAAATTATGGATAAAATAGAAAAAAATAGTCATTAGACTATTTTTTATATTTGTTCAATTTTCATGAAGTTTGTATGAGCTTCATCAGGAACTCCACCAACTATTGTAACTATATCTCCTGTATTTAAATTCATCATTTCTTTAGCAGTTTTTAAACCTTCTTTTGCTATTTCATCAGAATCATCACTAATATTAACTACTTTTGTATAAACTCCCCATTTAAGTGCTAATGTTCTTGCAACTTTTTCATTTGGAACAAGTGCAACTATATGAGCATCTGGTCTTAAAGATGAAATATCTAAAGCGGTTTTTCCTGTTGATGTAGAAGTAACTATTGCTTTAACTGGTAATTCCTTAGTTGATTCTACAGAACATTTAGCTATAGTATTATGAATTTCTGTCCCTAATAATTTATATTCATCTAAATTATATTTAGTTATTTTTTCTACTTTTCCGCAAATAGTATTCATCATTTGAATAGTTTCAACTGGATATTTACCCATAGTTGTTTCATCACTAGTCATTATTGCATCGCATCCACGTAAAATAGCATTTCCAACATCAGTTACTTCTGCATTTGTTGGACGTATGTTATTTTTCATTGAAGTCATCATTTGAGTTGCCATGATTACTCCTTTTCCGCTAGCATGACAAGCATCGATCATCATTTGTGAATATAATGGTAGATTTTCAACGCCTGTTTCAATTCCTAAATCTCCACGTGCTATCATGATATAATCTGAAGCATCAACTATTTCTTGTAAATTATCCATTGCATATTGAGTTTCTACTTTAGAAATAATTATCATATTTGGTTTACCATATGTAGCACATAAATTTCTTACTTCTCTTACATCTTCTGCAGAGTTAACAAATGAAAGTGCTAGATAATCTCCATCCATTTCACAAGCATATTTAATATCCTCTTTATCTTGTTCAGATACAAATGGAATATCTAATTTTATACCTGGGATACATACCCCACGTCTACTTTTAATAGTTCCACCATTTATAATACGACAAGTAACACCATCTGATTCAACTGATTCAACTACTAATTTATAGAATCCATCATCTAATAATACTGACATTCCAATTTTTAAATCTTTAACAATATTTCTATAGTTAAATGAAATTGCTTGTGAAGTACCTTTATCTTTTAAATCTTCCTCAACAATTCTTATAGTAGAACCTTCAACTAGTTCTATATAATCCCCATCAAATGTACAAGTTCTTAAATCTGGTCCTTTTGTATCGTATAATATTGCGATTGGAGCACCAAGCTCTTCTCTTGCACGTAAAACTAAACTTTCATCTAATTTTCTTTCTTCTAATGTTGCATGTGAAAAGTTAATACGTGCAACATTCATACCTGCTTCTACTAATCCTTTAAAATTTTCCCAACTTTGTGTAGAAGGACCAATACTACAAATAATTTTTGTCTTTTTCATCATATCTACTCCATTCTCAAAAACATATCAATTATACAATAAAATAGACTAAAAAGTAAAGATTTTTTATTATATAAATTACTTTTTTAAAACATTTTTTCAAATTTAAATATTTATATATTTTTTATTACAATTATTTTATTTTTTTATTAAATTATGTTATAATACTTAAGTCTTAGAAAGAGGTATTTATATGGAGAAAATATATGTTTTTGGACACAGAAATCCAGATACTGATAGTGTTTGTTCTGCTATATCACTATCTTATTTAAAAAATAAGCTTGGGCTTAACACAGTTCCCGTTATTTTAAGTGACATCAATAATGAAACTAAATTTGCGCTTGAATACTTTAATGTAAACAAACCTATGTTTCTAAATGATGTAAAATTAAAAATAAAAGATTTAGAATATAGAAAAAAATATTTCATTAATGAATATGAATCTGTCTACTCAGGATATCAAAAAATGGCAGAAGCCGGTACAAGTAAAATACCTGTTGTAGATAAGGATCAAAAATTCTTAAGTGTACTTTCTATGAAAAACATAGCAAAGGATCAGATTGAAGGAAACACAGAAAAATTAAGAACTTCTTATGATAATATAATTGAAACAATAGATGGCCAAGAAGTTTTAAAATTTGATGAAAAAATTAATGGTGACTTAATGATTGCTGGATATAAAAGTTCAACGTTCATTGAAACTATTGTACTTACAAATGATACAATTTTAATTGTTGGTGATAGACATAGTATAATTGAACATGCAATAAACAAAAAAGTTAAACTTATTATTTTAACTGGCAACGCCAATATGAAAGAAGAACATTATAAATTAGCACAAAAGAACAATGTAAATATTATAAGAACATATCATACAACATTTGAAGTATCAAAAATGATTAATTTATGTAATTATATATATAAAATTTCAACTACAAAAGATATATTATGTGTTAATGAAGATATGCCAGTTACAGAATTTATTGAACTTGCAAATCAAACCAAATTTAGTTACTATCCTGTAATTAGTAAAAGTGATAAATGTTTAGGTATTGTTAGATTATCTGATGTTGGTGAAAAGAAAAGAAAAAAAATAATGTTAGTTGACCACAATACTACTAAACAAAGTGTTGAAGGTATAGATGAAGCAGAAATAGTAGAAATAATTGACCATCATAATATTGGTAATCTTGGAACAACTAAACCTATTAATTTTAGAAATATGCCTGTTGGTAGTACATGTACAATTATTTACTTATTATTTAAAGAAAACAACATAGAAATTCCAAGGGAAATAGCTGGTATGTTATTAAGTGGTTTATGTTCAGATACATTAATTTTAAAATCACCTACTACAACTGATATAGATAGACAAGCTATAACAGAATTGGCTAAAATAGCAGAAGTTGATTATAATGAATATGGACTTACTATGCTTAAAAAAGGTTCTTCATTTGCAGGTAAAACAAAAAAAGAAATACTTTATACCGACTTTAAAAATTACCCTGTAAATGATTATAAAATTGGTGTTGCACAAGTTTTAACAACAAATCCAGATGAGTTATTAGATGAAAAAGATGAATTTATAGATCTTATGAACACTATCGCCCATGATGGAGAATATCGTTTAATAATGTTATTAATAACTGATATTTTAAATAATAACTCTTATCTTCTATATACAGATGGCTGTGAAAAAACTATGAAAAACACATTCAATTTAAAAGAAATAAACGAAGGTATTATTTTAAAAGATATTGTATCTAGAAAATTACAAGTAGTTCCAAAATTATTAGAAGTATTAGATAAGGAATAAAAAAAACGCAAAAAATTGCGTTTTTTTATGCTTTTACAAGATGTTTTCTAAGACTTTTAAACTCTTGCAACTTGTCATTAAATTCTCTATTTAATCTATTAACTTGAATAGATGTTCTAAGTGAAGTAAGATCAACATCAATTAATGATTCTTTAGAAAGTTTATATAAAATTAAATATAAATCTTCAATTGATAATTCAATATAAGGTCCACCAATAATATTTTTAATCTTCAAAAGTTCATTATAATCAATCATACCATCTGAATTAGCAGTAATTGAAATTTTTCTTCTTATACCGTTGACTCTATATAATATAGAATATTTATTTGAATCTTTATCTAATATATTATAGTATGAATTGTTTTTAATTCTTTCTATTACTAATGAAGATGATTCTAAATCATCATTAAAATATTCATCAATTTTTTTAGGATCTATAGAATTATTATTATATATTTTTTTAGCTACGCTAACTGGATCCTCATTTTGATTTTTTTCAATTTTATTTGGATCTATCATTTTTTTCAAACTATCATTATATTTGTCTGCAAGTTGCACTATTGTAATATCATCCATTTTATCTCTTCCCCTTTCAAAAGACCATGATATTCTAGCACAACAAATAAAAAAATGCAAATTAAATTGCACAAAATAGCAAAATATTTGCATTAAACACCTAATAAGAACAATTCTAGCGCTAAATACTTATCTTTTTTGCCTGTTTTAATTTCTTCATCAAGCACAGCTAAACTATATAAATTATTAATTAATTGCTTTTCTGTATAACTTCTACTTTTTTCAAGTGCTAGTTTAATTCTATATGGATGTATTCCTAGTAGTTCTGCTATATCATTTCCACTATACCCCTTTTTATATAATCTTGCAGCTTGATACATTATTCTAAACTGATTTGCAAGCATAACTATTATTTTAATAGGTTCTTCATTTAGTTTTATCATTTCATTATATATAGTCATAGCTTTATCTTTATCTTTTGTAACTATACTATCTATTAATGTAAAAATATCAACATCTATGTTTTTTGAGGTAAGTTTAGTTATATCATCATTAGTGATAGTTTTATCATTATCTTTATATATCTTAATTTTTTCTATTTCTTGACTTAGAATATCTAAATTTTTCCCAACTCTATCTTTTAAATACTCTAAAGTAATATTATCTATTTTATAATCACCAAACATTTTTTTTATTGTATTATTATCAAATGTGTTAAAATCTTTTACAATAGCAGTTTTTTTTATCTGTTTAGTTATTTTTTTTCTTTCATCCAATTTTTCATTATTTACTATAAATATTAATAAACAATCAGGATTTGGATTATCTATATATTTATAAAATGACTCACTATCTATTTCTTGTTTAACTGATGTAAACATATAACTATTATTAACAATTATCATTTTTTTGTTTCCAAACATACTTAATGTATTTGCATCTTCTAATATATTATTAATTCCATCATCTAAATCATAAGTTATTATATTAAAATCTTCTATTTTATTTTCAATTTTTAATTCTTCTATATAATTATTAATTAAATATTTTTCTAAGCCATATAATACATATATCATTTCATTACCTCTTTATAATTCATTAATATTATAACATATATAATTAATACTGTGTATTTAATAAATAAAAAATATATAAAAAGTGAAGTATTTACTTCACTTTTGGTAATTCAAAATAAAATGTTGTTCCGTTTCCTTTTATAGATTCAACACCATAATTACAATTATGGTTTATTAAAATATTTTTAACTATTGATAAACCCACTCCACTTCCAACTTGTTCTCTAGAATGAGTTTTATCAATTTTATAATACTTATCCCAAATATTTTCAAGTTCTTCTTTATCGATTCCTTTTCCAGTATCTTTTACTTCTATTCTTACTGTATTTTCAAGTTCAAGTGCATTTATTATTATTTTTTTATCATCACCAGTATAATTTATTGCATTATTTATAAGGTTATACATAACTTGTTCTATTCTTTTTGGATCAGCAGAAACTATTATGTTTTTATTTATTGAAACTTTAAATTTATATTTTTTATTTTCAGACATTATATCATATCTTTTAATAATATTTTTTACAAACTTTTCTAAATCAAATTGTTCGATTGTAAGTTTTTGTGTTCCAGATTGTATTTTAGATAGTTCTAATATATCATTTACTAATACATTTAATCTATCTGTTTCTTCAATTATTATATTCAAATCCTTAGTTCTTTTTGTATCATCTTTATATGTAACATCTCTAACCATTTCGGCATATGCTTTTATCATGGTAAGAGGTGTCTTTAAATCATGACTTACATTTGCAAGTAATTCTCTTCTTAAATTCTCTGTTTTAGAAAGCTCATCTTTAGTATATTCTAGGGTTTCAGCAAGTTCGCTTAATTCAAGTATTGGTTGATTAGTATCAAATTTAACATCAAAATTTCCCTTAGAAAGTTTCTTAGCTTCTTTATTTATTTTTATAACACCACTAGAAATTTTCCTTGAAACAAAATAAGATACTATTAGTGAAAGTATAATTACAAGCATTGTAACATATATAAATTGATTTTTTAAAACAGTTATAGTTGTATCGATTGGTTCTAAGGATGCGCTTACAAAGGCATAATTACTATCATCTAATTTTATACCATATATTATAGTTTTATTTTTAAATCTAGGATTTATTAAAGTATATACCTTTTTAGATAGATTACTATTTATAAAATCTTTTTTATAATATGAGTTTTCAACACTTGTTTCTGCTCCCATACAACCTTTATTATATATAACTGATAAATATTTTGTCATATTGTTATTAACTACTTCAATACAGATTTCATCTTCTAGGGATATATCATCTAATAAATCTTCATAATCTGAATCATGAAAACTATTTAATACTTTTTTAACAGAATTTTCTAGTTTATTTAATCTAAATTCTTTGTAATAAGTTTTTAAAAAAATAATTTGAAATAGCCATAAAAATAATAAAATTGATGCAGAAAATATAATAAGATACATCCATATTTTTGTTCTTAAATTACTTTTTTTCTTCATTATATTTATATCCTACTCCTCTTACTGTAACTATTAAATTTCTATATTTTCCTAAGTTATTTCTAAGCATTTTTATATGAGTATCTACGGTTCTATCATCTCCAAAAAAATTATAACCCCAAACTTTTGTAAGTAATTGTTCTCTTGAAAGTGCAATACCCTTATTTTCTATAAAATAGTTTAAAAGTTCATATTCTTTAGGCGTTAATTTAACTTCTTTATTATCTATAGTAACAACACGACCTAATGTATCTATTTTTAAATCTTCATAGATATATGAATCTTCTATATTTTTTGAACGTTTTAAAACAGCTTTTATTCTTGCCATCAACTCTTTAGGACTAAAAGGTTTAGTTACATAATCATCAATCCCAAGTTCAAAGCCAGTTAATTTATCAAATTCTTCACTACGTGCTGATAATACAATAGTTGGTATGTTCTTAATTTTTTTAATTTCTTTAAATGCGCTTAATCCATCTAGTTTAGGCATCATCACATCAAGAACTATTAAATCAATATTATCATGTTTTATTTTTTCTATTGCATCAATTCCATTTTCCGCTTCAGCAACTTCATAATTTTCAAGTATGCAATATTCTTTTATAACTTTCCTTATTAATACTTCATCATCAACTATAAGTATTTTCACAAACATCACTTCCAATATATATATTATACAACTATTATGAATTTTTAGTGAAAAAAAAGAAATAAGCTATTTTATTTCTTCTAATTTAACACTTACTAATTTACTAACTCCGGATTCTTGCATTGTAATACCATATAATAAATCAACATATTCCATAGTTTTTTTCTTATGTGTAATTAATATAAATTGTGTTTTATTTTTAAGTCCATTTATATATTGTCCAAAGCTATCTACATTAACTTCATCTAAAGCAGCTTCTACTTCATCTAATATACAAAAAGGGACTGGTCTTGATTTAAGTATCGCAAATAATAAACTTATTGCAGTAAATGTTTTTTCTCCTCCTGATAAAAGGGAAATGCTTGTTAATTTTTTACCTGGTGGAGATGCAACTATCTCTATTCCTGTTTCTAGTAAATCAGATTCGTCTGTTAATTTTAATTCAGCAGTACCACCTTTAAATAATTCTTTAAATGTTTCAGTGAAATTTTTATTTATTATATTAAAAGTATTAATAAATTCATTTTTCATGACAGAATCCATTTCTTTTATTATTTCAAGTAATGTATTTTCAGCTTTAACTAAATCTTCTCTTTGACTAATTAAAAATTCATATCTTGTACTTACTTTTTCATATTCACTAGGAGCTGCCAAATTAACTTCTCCTAAATCTTTTAATTTTTTCTTTAAGGTTCCAACCTTACTTCTAGCACTTTCTGAATCTAATTCTAATTTATATAAAGAAGTAGCTTTTTCATATGTCATATTATAAGTTTCATTTAATAAATTTAATAAATTATCTAATTTTACATCCATTCTATTTACTTCAATTTCTGCTTCTTTTAATTCATTACTTTTTTGATTATAAATAGAATTCTCTCTTTTTAATAAATGTTCATATTGTTGTACTTGATCATTTAGATCTTCTTTTTTATTGTTCAAAATATTTAATTCATTTTCAATATCACTTTTTTTATTCAAAGTATCATAATATGAATTTAAAATTTCTTCTTCTTCTTTATCTAATGAGTTGTTTAATAGATTGTTTGTTCCTTTTATTTCAAGGTTAACAGAATCTTTTTTTAATAATAAATCACTATTTTTATTTTTTTTATCTGATATTTTACTTTCAATATTTATTTTTTCTTTATTAATTAAATATATTTTTTCTTCTGATATTTTAATTTTTTCATCTATATTATTTATTTCAACTTCAAAATCTTTTATTTCATTTTCTAGTTTTTCTTCGTTTTTTATTGCTTGTTCATATTCATATTTAATTGAAATAATATTGTTTTGTCTTGAATCATTCCCACCTGTTATTGCCCCACCAACGTGTAATAACTCTCCGTCTAGTGTAACAACTTTATATTTATGATTGATTTTTTTAGAAAATTCATTTGCACTATCTAAATTATTACATACAATAACATTTCCAAATTGGTTTTCAATTATATTTTTATATTTTAAATCATATTTTATTAATTTATCTGCTGTTGATATAACTTTTTCTCCATCTATCAATAATTTAGTTTCAGAATCTATTGTTCTTGATTTAATTATGTTTAAAGGAAAAAATGTAGCTCTACCAATATTATTATTTTTTAAGTAATTGATAGCTTCTTTTATACTGTTTTCATTATCAGCTACGATTGTACTTGAAGCTGAACCTAAACTAACAGATATAGCTTTTTTATATTTATCATTGGTATCAATTAAATTACCTATTACATTATGAATTCCTTTTAATTTTGGATTAGAAAGTATATTTCTTACTGAATAAGGTAATGTACCATTATTTTCTATGTTTTGTTTTAAAGTTTCTATTTTATTTTGATTATAATTATTTTCTTTTAATTTATTTGTTAAAAGTATTTGAATATTATTTTTCTGTTCTTTTATTTGTTTTAATATATTTTCTTCTTCTATTAATTTTGAATTACATTGATTTAATTCTTCATTAAATAGTTTTATTTCGTTGTTTACACTGTTTATTTCAGTATCTATTTTAAGTAGATTTTCTTTTAATTCTAAAATGTTATTATGAAGTTTAATATCATCTACTTGATATTTTTTTCTTTCTAATATTATTTGTTTTTGGCCATTTATTTTTTCTACTTCAGCTGTTACATTTAATAATTCATTTTGTTTTTCTTTTATTTTATTTTCAAGCTTTGTTATTTCAACTCTATTTTGTTCAATAGTAACGTCATTGCCTCTATTTTTATTAGAAAGTTCTATAAGTTCATTATTTAGTTTCTCAACTATTTCTTTTTTATCTTGATATTTATAATTAATATTAGTTATATCATTAGCTACTAAAGCAATTTCTATATTAGAAAGTTCATCTTTTAACATTCCATACTCTATAGCTTTTTCTTTTTGTTCTTTTAAAGGTTCAACTTGTATTTCAAGTTCACTTATTATGTCATTTACTCGTTGCATATTAGAATGTGTTTTTTCTAATTTTCTTAATGATTCTTCTTTTCTTCTTTTATATTTTAAAACACCTGCTGCTTCTTCAAAAACAACTCTTCTTTCATTTGGTTTACTCGCTATAATTTCTTCTATTTTTCCTTGCGAAATTATATTAAAGCTTTCTTTAGCTATACCACTATCAAGTAAGATATTTACAACGTCTTTTAATCTACATTTTTCATTGTTTAAATAATACTCATTTGTTCCATCTTTATAAACTCTTCTTTTGATTGAAACTTCAGTGTATGGTAAAGATAAATAGGAATCGCTATTATCGAATATTAGCGTAACTGATGCAACATTACTTGGATTTCTTGATTTACTCCCAGAAAATATTACATCTGTCATATTTCCATCCCCACGAAGAGATTTAACTGATTGTTCTCCAAGTACCCAACGAACAGCATCTACTACATTACTTTTTCCGCTTCCATTTGGACCTACTATTCCTATTATTCCATTATTAAGTTCTATTGTAGTTTTATCTGCAAACGATTTAAATCCTTGCGCAACTATTTTTTTCAAATACATATTAACACATCCTATAAACATAATAATTATACTATAAACAAATAAAAAAACCAATAAAATTGGTTTTTTATTTGTTATTTTTTTCGTAGTGTAATAACTGGTCTAACATTTAATAGAACAGTAGATGAATCCTTGCTAATTCCTCCAGTACTATCTACTTGAAGTATTTTATTTGAAGAACTATCTCCATTTATTAAAGCCCATTTACCTACAGTTTCAGAATACAAGAAAGTAGAATCTAGTCCCTTTTCAGTAAAATAAGATTTAACTTCTTCAAATTCATTTTGAGTTAATAGTCTTATTTTAGAAGTTACATATTCGCTTTTGCACTCTAATCCTTCAGTATTAAGTGCACCAGGATTTCCTCCACTTCCCGTTTTATCATCGCATATAGTTTTATCTTCTGTTAAAATTTCTTCTTCATCTACACCTTTATCTAATAATGATTCATAGAAAGTTCCATTTAAATATTTATTAATATTTGATGTAGACCATTGATAAGGAGCTACTCCATTTTCTATATGACTTCTATTTGAAATCTCATTTCCATCCAATAATAGTGTTATAGATGATTCATTATTTTTTATAACATGCCATTTATAATCAGCAAGTTTAATTTCATCACCTACATTATACATATTGTCTTTACAAAATGAGCCATTACAATTATCTTGAACAGTATCTTTTATATATAATGCACCAATAGCCGTGCTGTTGGTATTATAAGTAGCAACCATATCAATTCCCAAGTTTTCCTTGTTTGTAAGTTTTGAATATATTGGGACTTTCAAAACAAATATTCCATTATTTTTTTCATTTGAAGTATAATTTAAAACATCATTTGAAAAGTATATATTTCCTATTGTATATGTATTTTCAAGTTTAAATGTATAATCATCATATGTAATTATATTCTCGTCTTTATTAACTTCAAATTTTCTTTCAGTAGAATCATTCATTGTAAAAATTAAACAATAATCTCCACATTGTTCTATTCTACTAACATTTCTATTATTTATATCAGTATACATTTTATCAACTATAATTGATTTTTTATTAGTTATCTCTGTTTTAACATTTGAGGTTTGAAATAAATCTTTAAGTAAAATTATTATCTCAAACATTATAATAACAACAACCATAGTTAAGGATAGTGAAACTAATAACTCAACTACAGTAAATCCATTTTTTTTCATTCTATCCTCTCCTATTCTGATACTATCGAAATTTTAGCATAACCATTACCTGAATTACCAATCATAGTTCCTGTTTGATGACTAGGCATTTCTTCGTTTCCTGCAACCATTTGACTATATTCAAACCTATATCCACTATAATGAACTGATTGTCCAGTATGAACTATGTTATCATTAGTGGATTCAGAAGAAATAGCATCGCATCCATCATAACCGGAAATAAATGATGAACCTCCGCCTCCACCTTGACCAAAGCCCAAAGCGCCTCCATAATATCCTGAGCCGCCTCCGCCGCCCCAGCCACCTGCTTCGACAGCGCTTATTGCTGCAAATCCAAAATTTCCTCTTCTTGTATCTAACTGATTATAACCTTCACCACCTGCTGTTTGAGTACCTCCAGTCGCTATATAAGTATTATGGCTTCCACTACCAGTTCCACCAATTAATGTACCACCATATCCAGGTACATGAGTATACGAATTGGCATAGGCCGTACCACCTCCACCAGCAGCAACCATAATTCGAGACTTTAAACTATCAAAATTGTTGCTTTCCCCATTTTTTAAACGAATATCAGTAGCTCCGCCGCCACCAAAACTGTATGCGTTTTGATGATATCCAGACAACCCACCGCCATTATACCCGCCAGCATTTTGTTTAATCGAAGTATCACTCTTACCCATACCTCCAACATAAACATATAATGTAGTATTTTGTTTTAAATATATAGTTCCCTTTGTGTAGGCTCCTTTTCCTCCTTGTATAGTTTCGGAATAAGAACCACCTTGAGCTCCCCATAATTCAACTTGATAATATGCATCGATTGGTGCGACAAAAGTTTGTACATCACCAGTATAATCAAATTCATATATTTTATTTAAAACATCGATTCTAAGAGTAGCATAAGTACCATCTTTAAAAGATACAACAATTCTATGATAACTTCCGCTATAATTGTTATTTATATATTTTATAAACTTTATCATTCCATTATCAAGTTGCGATAAATCAGAGGCAACAGCAGATGTAACATCCTCACTTAATAATAATAATTGTTTTATTTCTAATTTTTCATATAATAATTTACACATTTTTACATCATTATAAGTTTGTATATTACATTCTGTAATATCTAAATATTTATTTTGACTATTAGAAAGTAAATCAACAATATTGTTCTTAGCATCACTTTCTATAAAACTCTTAATTTCATTTGCTTTATATATTGATTCTACAGGATTATATTTTAATGTTTGGTAAAAACTATTATAAACGCTTCTAAACTGAGCATACATAAATATTAGAATACTAAACACTATTGTAGACACTATTAAAACTTCAGTAATCATAAATCCTTTATTATTTTTTTGCATAAAACAGGCCCCTTTATCTTGATATTATCATATTTCTATTATATAATATTTTTAGAATAAAGGCTAGTCCTTTAAGAGTAAAAAGGAGAGAAAACATTGTGATTAAAGTATTTGATTTTGAAAAAATGCCGGTTGTTGAAATCGTTAATGATATATTAGTAGATGCTTCAAGAAGAGGTGCGAGTGATATTCACTTTGACCCACTTTCTGAATATATGAAAATAAGAATAAGAATCGATGGAGCATTAATGGATTATGCAACTATACCAAATAGTATAAAGAAAAATCTTATAACTCGTATAAAAATAATAAGTGGAATGAACATAACAGAATCACGTCTACCACAAGATGGTGCAATAAAAACCACACTTCAAGACTTGAATTTAGACCTTCGTGTTTCTTCAATACCAACAAATGAAGGTGAAAAAATAGTTATACGTATTTTAGACTATTCAAAAAGTTTAGCAGGACTTGAATCACTTGGTTTTAGTGAAGAAAATCTAAAAAAAGTTTTAAAAATGATTGAAGTTCCTAACGGTATAATATTGGTAACAGGTGCGACTGGTACTGGTAAATCTACTACTGTCTATTCAATAATACAAAAATTAAATCGTGAAGATACAAATATAATAACTGTAGAAGATCCAATCGAAATGGATATAGAAGGCGTTAACCAAATACAAACAAATAGTGAAATTGGTTTAACATTTGCAACTGCACTTCGTTCAATATTACGTCAAGACCCAAATATAATAATGGTTGGAGAAATTCGTGATACTGAAACTGCTAAAATAGCTGTTAGAGCTTCTATTACAGGACATTTAGTTTTATCAACACTACATACTAACAACTCACTAAATACAATCGAACGTTTACTAGATATGGAAGTTGAAAGATACCTTCTTGCTAGTTCATTAACAGGAATTATATCACAGAAATTGGCGCGTAAGCTTTGTAAGGAATGTGCTGAAAAAAGACCTACCAATGAATATGAGAAAAAATTATTAAAAAAAGTATTAGGTCGTGATATAGATTATGTATATACAACTGTTGGATGTGAAAAATGTGGAAATGGATATCATGGAAGAGTTGCTATACATGAAGTATTAATGATTAATCAAGAAATTAAAGATGCATTAAGTGCAAATATTCCAAGAGAAAAATTAAGAGAATTAGTTTACAAATCAGATGTTACTACCCTACTTCAAGATGGCCTTGAAAAAGTTGTAGCTGGTGAAACAACAATTGAAGAAATATTAAAATTAATTGAACTTGATAATGATGAAAGATATGAAAGTACATCAGAATATGATTTAAAAACAGCAATAGATTTTACTAATATATCTCATAAAGATAAAGAAAATATTAATTAAAAATAAGCATGATTATCATGCTTATTTTATTATTGTAAAAAAATCTAGTATTTGATTTATATCAACTTTTGAAAACAATATAAGTATTGCACCCACTCCTAAAAATGGTCCAAATGGTAATATATGTTCTTTTTTTCTTAAACAAATTAGAAGTGCAACAGGAAGTCCTACTATTGCGCCAACAAAAATGGATATAAGAGCAAGAGGCCATCCTAAAACTAAACCATGAATTGCTAAAAGTTTTATATCTCCTCCACCCATCGATTCTTTTTTAAATAAAAAATCTCCAAGCTTTTTAAGTAAGAACATAATAAATGAAGCAATAATTGCACTCATAATTCTATATAATAATATCTTATAACCATATATAAGGAATATTTCAATAATTAAAACTATTGCAAAAAATATTAAAACTTCATCTGAAATAATCATGAAATTATAATCACTAATAGTTATTATTAAAATTAATGATATAAATGTTAAGGCAATTAGTAATTCGTAACTAAACCCAAATATTAAGAAAGCTAACATAAATAAAAGTCCAGACACAGTTTCAAATATTGGATAAAACCATGAAATTTTTTGTTTACATTTACTACATTTTCCTCCTAAAAATAAAAATGAAAATATAGGAACAAGTTCCCATGGCATTAATTTATGATTGCAATTAGTGCAATGAGAACTTGGATATAATAATGATTCTCCCTTTGGTAACCTATAACCTACTACATTATAAAATGAACCTAACACAGTTCCAAAAAGGAAAAAGCAAAAAGCATAATAAATCGTCATCATGTCAACTCCTTAAATTTGTTGTATTGTTTCATATAAACTAAACATTGGAATTACTATTGATAAAACAATTACACCAACTATTGCAGTTAAGAAAACAAGTAATATTGGTTCCATTAATGTTTTAATTTTAGTAACCATATCTTTATGTAAGTCTTGATAGTATACAGAGACTTTCTGCATCATTTCTGCTAATTGACCAGTACTTTCACCAGTCACCAACATCTCATATGCTGGAATTGGGAAAGCCCAATGATCCTTGAATGCCAAAGATATTTTTTCACCCCTAGCAAGATTTGCAACCGTATCAACTATTATCATCTTATATATTTCATTATTAGTTATTTTATTTAATATATCCATACTATCAGTTATATAAACATTATGAAATAATAAGGATGAAAAAGTTTTTGTAAGCATTGTAACTTCATTATATATTATTACATTTCCAATAACAGGTAAATGCATTAAGAACCATTGCATTATAGTTCTAAATGGAGTTACTTTTTTATATAAAACAATTATTAATATAATAAATAAAACAATACCAAGTACAATAAATAATATATTTGCTTTAATAAAATCACTGACTGCTATTACAAATCTAGTAAACGCAGGGATCTTAGATGCATCCATTGATTCATACATTTTAACAAATTGTGGTACAACAAATATTAATATAAAAGTAATTACTACTATTGAAATAAAAAATACAATAGATGGATACATCATAGCATTAACCATTTGTTTTTTAGTTTGGTTTGCTTCGGTATAATATTCAGCCATATCATCAAGTGACTCAGTTAATTCACCAGTTAATTCTGAAGCTTTAACCATATTTACCAATAATTTTGGAAATGTATTTCCTTGTTTTGCCATGGCGCTACTAAAACTTTCACCAGTTGATAAATCATATATCATTGTTCTAAATATATTTTTATATTTTTTTTGTTTATATTGTCTAGAAAGTATTTTTAATGCTTCAACTAAAGTAATACCTGCTTTTAAATAAGTAGATAATTGAGTTAAAAAGAATACTAAGTCTTTTGTTTTAAATTTTGGATTACCAGCTTCTCTATATAAATTCTGAATAAGCCAGTTAGTTTTTATACTATATACTTCATAACCTTCACTAAGTAAAAATGAGTGAACTTCTACTTTTGAATATGCAGCAAATCGTTCTTTAACTATTTTCCCTTCAGGATTTTTAGCTTCATATACATATACTATTTTATTTGCACTTTTTTCAGCGTCTTTTCCATCAAATTCAAGCATTAGAGCTTGTCTATTTATATCTCTTTTGTTTCTTGCATTCTTAACAAATGATATATTATAAAATGCATTTTTAATCTTTTTACCAATAAGAGAAGGTATTGTAGGAAGCATTTTAAAGAAAGCAGCAAGTTTTTGACTAGAAGTCATTTGATTTCTTTGTTTCTTTAGTTCTTCTTTTGCTTGTCTAACTTTTTCTTTTTCTAATTTTCTTTCTTCTTGTTCTTCAAGTTTTTTTCTAAGTTTTTCTTCTCTTAATTTTTCTTTTTCTAATTCTTTTGCAGTTTGTTTCTCTAACTTTTCTTTTTTTAATTTTTCTTTTTCTTCTTGTTTTTTTATTCTTTGTAAATACTTATCATCATTTTGTTTTAATAATTTTCTTTGTTCACGTAATTCTTCTTTTCTTAATCTTTTTTCTTCTCTAGCTTTTTCTCTTTTAGCAATTAGTTCATTCTTTTTTTGAATTCTTTCTTGTTGTTTTAAAAGTTTTTCTGCTTGTAATTTTTCTTTTTTCTCTTTTCTTAATAATTTTCTTTGTTCATATAATTCTTCTTTTTTTAATCTTTTTTCTTCTCTTATTTTTTCTTTTTTAGCAATTAATTCATTTTTTCTTTGAATTCTTTCTTGTTTTCTTAAAGTTTTTTCGGCATTATCGACATTATCAACATTATGTTTTTTATTTTTTAATAACATTTTATATAAATAAATAAAAGGTGTTGCAATTAAATATAAAACATATAAAATTCCTTTTAATGAATACATAATAAATTTAAATATATTATAAAATACAAAAAGTAAACCTAGAAATGGATACTTTATAAATTTTAATATAGTTGACAAAATATTATTACTTTTATTCGCCATATATTCATGCACTCCCATTTCTACTCTAACATTATTATTATAGCATAAAAATATATTTTGTAAAATATTTTTGTAAATAACTTAAAAAAAATAATAAATATTTAATTTATTAGTATTTATTACTTATAATTAATCTTTTTTTCTTTTTTTATTCATTATATAACTAAATAGTTTTCTAAGTTCTGTTTTTGTTTGTGCATCCATTTTTATAAAGTTTAAACGTATTTGATATCCACTATCAAACGATAATAATATAGCACCTGATGTTGCTTTAAAAAGAACTGCACCGGTTGAAATTGAATCATAAGGTATTATATGTATTTTTTGCTTTTACTTATTGGATTACAATCAAAAAGTACCATTCTGTCATTAGTAAAAACTCCCCTATCACTTAATGTTTTATATGCCTTATATATTATTTCTCCTTCATCAACATAATCCGTTACATATTTAGGTAAACTAGTTTTATCTATTTCTTTACTAAAATTAAAGTATTTTGTTAATTCTTTATATTTAACATATGCCATTTTCTTCACATCCTATTATAGGTATAACATAAAAAAGCATTTATACAATAGTATAAATGCAACTGACTACCATAGTACAACATATTGTACTTTAGGTTCTAGAGTTTTGCGTTATTACCTTTCAATAACTTTGCCTGTGATAATTTTATAAGATTTTAATTTAAATGTCAATCATTTAACAATTTTTAATTTATTTAGTGGCCATAATCTTATCCATGCTTTACCAATTATATCTTCTTTTTTTATAAGTCCAAAATTTCTTCCATCCATAGAATTGTTTCTATTGTCTCCTAACACTAGATAATATCCTTCTGGAATAACATCATATCCAAGTTCTTTTATATCAAAATCATCTGTTGTTGTATCTATAAATTCTTCTTTTACAGGATTCCCATTTACATACATTACATTATTATTATATGCAATATGTTCATTTGGAAGTCCTACAATTCTCTTAATTAATAATTTTTCGTCATACTTAAGAACACTACTTCATTTCTTTTAATTTCTCTAAATTTATATACTATTTTATTAACTATTAAAACATCCCCCTCTTTTAAAGTAGGGCTCATAGAGGGTCCAATAACTTGTTGAAATGATACAATGTATATAACTATTATGAGTATAATTAAAATCATTATAATATATTTCAATGAATCTTTTAAAAATTCTTTAATATCACGAAAATCCATGACGATCACCTATAGTTAGGTATAGCATAACTTTTAAATATTTAAAAGTTAAAACTACCAAAATATATTTTGTAAAATTTTAAGCTATAGCTCATATAATATTTTAGAGGTGTTATAAATGAACTACTATTTTCCATATGGAATAACAGGCTATCCATATTTTAGTGTACCACGTACAAGTACAGGATTATTTAGTAGGATATTTAGAAATGGTATAAACTGGAGTGGTATTTTAAATGGTACTCAACGAACATTAAATATTATTAATCAAACAATTCCTACTATAAAACAAATAACTCCTGTTGTAAGAAATGCGAAAACAATGTTTAAAGTTATGAATGAGTTTAAAAAAACAGATACTGTAAATAGTAATACAGTATCTACTAATAATGAAAGTACAAATAGTAACAATATAGAAAATATAAATACAGTAAATACAAATAATGTAGATAATGGTGGGCCTACATTCTTTGCTTAAAAAAACTATTTTTTATAGTTCTTTTTTTATTATATTTAATATTTGAAGCTGTCTTTGTAATTTGTTTTCATCGTATTTAGTAATATTTTTTTCGATATTATTTTTTAACTCATTTAAATATTTAACATAAGTTTCATTTTTTTTAAGACTTAATATTGGACCTAACAACAACTCTTTTTCAGTATATTTTTTTAAACCTTTTTTAAATTTAATTATAATATAGTATTTATCTTCAAATATAATTTCTTCATCTATTATAAAGTAACCTAACTTGCATACATTTTTTCTAAGTTCATATATATTTTTATTAGATTGACAAATTAAATTATCAATATTTTTTTTATTTATTATCTTAATTATATTTTTTGTACCCATACCACTTATTATAACTGTACTATCAGGTAAAATATTAATATTTTCAAGTCCATTATTTAAAATAACTTTTACATTTGAATTATTTTTTTCAATGTTTTTTTTAGCTTTTAATACACATTCTTCACTTACATCTATTGCAATACAGTTTTTATTAAAATTATTTGATAAATATATATCTAATAATGCATGATCACATCCTACATCATATACATTTTTTGTATCTACTAAGTTTGCAATTGTTTTTAATCTTTTAGATAACATTAGTCACCCATATAATCTTTTAGTTTTCTAGATCTTGATGGATGTCTAAGTTTTCTTAATGCTTTAGCCTCAATTTGTCTTATACGTTCTCTTGTTACACCAAACATTTGACCAACTTCTTCAAGAGTTCTTGATTTTCCATCTTCAAGTCCAAATCTTAATCTTATTACTTTTTCTTCTCTTTCAGTAAGGGTTAATAAAACATCAGCTATTTCATCTTTTAACATTTCATTTGTTGCATATTCTTCTGGACTCATATTTCTTTCATCTTTTATGAAATCACCTAAATGTGAATCATCTTCTTCGCCTATTGGTGTTTCTAAGCTTACAGGTTCTTGACTAATTTTATATATTTCACGTATTTTATCTATTGAAACATTCATTTTTTTAGCTAATTCTTGTTCAGTTGGTTCACGATTAAGTTCCAAAGTTAATTGTCTTTGAATACGAGCAAGTTTATTAATAGTTTCTACCATGTGAACTGGAACTCTTATTGTTCTTGCTTGATCTGCTATTGCTCTTGTTATAGCTTGTCTTATCCACCAAGTAGCATATGTAGAAAATTTATATCCTTTTGTAACATCAAATTTGTCTACTGCTTTCATTAATCCTATATTACCTTCTTGAATTAAATCAAGAAATAACATTCCACGTCCAACATATCTTTTAGCTATACTAACAACTAAACGTAAATTTGCTTCTGCAAGAATTGTTTTAGCTTGTTCGTCACCTTCAAGTATTCTATCAGCTAAATCTAATTCTTCTTGCATTGTTAAAAGTTTTATTTGACCTATTTCTTTTAAATACATTCTAACTGGGTCATTAATTGTTAAATCTTTTGTCAAAACTTCATCATCTAATAATAATTTGTCTCCATCATCTTCATTTGTTCCATCTTCGTTTGCATCTTCTGATACTATAGCTATATTATTTTCATTAAAGACGTTATATAAATCATCTAAGCTATCAGCATCTAAATCAAGACCTTTTAAACTAGAAGCTAATTCTTCATAAGTTAAAAAACCTTTTTCTTTACCTTTTTTTACTAATTCTTGTTTTCTTTCTTCATAACCTTTTATTTCATTTATCATAATATTTCTCCTTAATCTTGTTTTTTTAAATCTATAATTCTTTGTAATAATTTTGCTTTTTCTATAGGTGATAATTCATTATGTATTTTTTCACCTAAATTATTGCATTCTTTTTTTAAATTGAATTCATTAATTACATTTATGTAATCATCTATTTCATCTTGCGTAAATTCATCTTTCAAGCCTAAACTATTAATTTCACCTAACACATTAAGCAATTTTTCATTTTCACTTGACAAATGTGTAATAAAATCAGCTTCATTTATTCCATCAATTGAACTATTTCTTTTATAATAATAACTAATTTCATAAGCAAGTTTTCTATATTTTTCTGTTGGTATATAAGTAACCTTTCTATCGTATGCTTTAATTACACTAGGACTTTTTAACATATAATATATTAAGTACATTTGTGCTTTTTCGTATTTAGTGTATTTTTTCCTTTCTTTTTTTTCTACATTTTGTATGTTTTTTTCAACTGGTTTTATTTTACTTTTTAATAAATCTATATCTATACCTGATTCATTACTTATTTTTTGTAGTGTTAATTCTTTTAATATATCATCATCAATTTTATTTAACTCCTCAATAACACTATTAATATAATTAGCTTTTTCTATATTGTTATTAAAGTTTTTGCCTTTTTTTAAGTACATTAATTTAAAGTCCATTACATTAATTGGATTATTTAATTTATATTCAAATCTTTCTTTTCCATATTTTTTTATATAATCGTCTGGATCTAAATCTTCTTCCAATCTAATTATTTTAGGAATTATTCCCATACTATTTAATTCAGTTGAACATGAAAATGTAGCTTTTGCTCCTGCATCATCACCGTCAAAACATAAAATTATATTTTTTGCCATTCTTTTTATCAAATTAGCTTGAGTTTTTGTAACAGAAGTTCCCATAGTAGCAACTACATTTTTAATTCCAACAGAATACAATCTAATAACATCCATGAACCCTTCAACTATTATTATTTGATCTTTTTTTCTAGCTTCATCTTTTGCTCTGTGATAATTATATAAAAGTTCCCCTTTTTTAAATATTTCTGTTTCCATTGTATTTATATATTTGGAATCTTTTTCACCATTATATATTCTACCACTATATCCAACTATATTACCTTTAGTATCATAAAGGGGAAACATTATCCTGTTATAATAGATATCTGTATATCCTCTATCTCTTTTTACAACTAACCCGCTTTTAATCATGTTTTCTTTACTGTATTTTTTATTTGTAAGTAATCTTACCAACATAGTATCATCTTTTAAGGCTAGTCCAATTTGAAATTCTTTTATTATTTCATCATCTATTTTTCTTGAATGTAGATATTCTTTAGCTTTTTTACCTTCAACTGTATTTATATTATTTTGATAAAATTTTGTGCTTATATCATATATATCATATAATTCTTGGTTAGGTACTATTTTATTTTGTATTTTTCCAATGTTAACGCTTATACCAGCATAATCTGCAACTGTCTTTAATGCTTCTCTAAATGATATATTTTGATAATCTTGAATAAATTTAAATACATTTCCTGTTGCTCCACAAGTAAAGCATGTATAAATCTGTTTTTCCTTAGAAACACTCATACTTGGAGAATGGTCATCGTGAAATGGACATACACCAAAGTAATTTTTACCTTTTTGTGTTAATGGAATATATTTAGATATTATATCTACAATATCTACACTACTTCTAATATTACTTATTTCCTCGTTTGTTAAAATGTCCATATACCACACCCTAATAATAATATACGACAAAAATTTCCAATTTCCTTTTTTTTATTCATTTTTTTTAATATTTTAACCATATTATTTAATAGAGGTGATTTTTTGAGTTTAAAAAAAATAAAAATAATATCAATTTTTGGTATTTTTGCTTTAAATTTTATTAGTCATTTTTTATATGAATGGATGCCAAATACCTTATTTTCAATATTTTTTCCTGTAAATGAAAGTATATTCGAACATATGAAAATGATTTCTACTTCAATTCTTATATATAGTATTATAGAATATATAATTTTAAAGAAAACAAAAACTAATTATAACAATTATTTATTTAGTATATTTATATCTTGTATAGGAAATATTATTATTTTTCTAATTATGTATTTACCTATATATTATAAAATTGGAGAAAAACTTATATTAACTATAATATTGTTATTTATATCAATTGTTATTACAGAATTTATTTCATATAAAATTCTATGTACTAAAAAAAACTATACTTGGTTAAATATAGCTTCTTTGTTAATGATTATTATTTTATATATAATTTTTGGATATTTAACATATAATCCAATAATTTGTCCGTTATTTTTTGATCCATTAAATGAAAAATATGGAATAAATAACTACTTAATTACATAATTATTTTACTATCCAAGCGGTAGGTAAATAACGCAATGTTGAAACATTATTAATAATTTTACCATTTTCATATAAAATAGAAGATCCACCACCATCTAGGTTTGCAGCATTATAAGCATTGTAACGTGTAAATATATTTATTAGTTCTTGCATATCAACACCAACACTTGAACTACTTCTACCATCAACTACTAAAAGTAGAACGATACCATCTTTTCTTTGCGCAATTGCAGTTCTTGGTGCGATACCCCAACCGCCATTACCTTTTACTTCTGCTGGTTTTCCATTTACAATTAAATATGGCCCAAACTCTACTGCATCACGTATACCTTTACTTATTGCTTCTTCAGGTGTACCACTATAAAGCATCAAAATGTTATCATTAGTAAATCCTATAAAGTTTCCCTTAGAGCCAGTTGTCCAAATAGCTTTACCATCTTTTATTACATTACCACAAGGTATACTTCCTTTTCCTACACTTCTACCATCCGAAAAACCATTAGCATTTATTCCCAAAATAGCGTCATTATTTTTAATTATTTGATCTATTGGTTCTCCACCCCTACCAAAACGCCTGGCAGGAGCTAAAGATATTCTAGAAGGATCATATATTACTGCCATGTAGCCTTTATAATTACTTCCAGATACTTCTATTATTTTATATAAATCGTTACCTTCATCTTTTTTTAATATTTGTTCTTCATATATTGAATCATAAGTATCGCTTTCTTTTATATTTCCAACTTCAATTACACTAGCATCAGTAGATTCCCCACTAACCTTAACATAATTTCCTGAAGTTATTTTATTAATAGTTTTATCATTAAAAAATGTTCTAGCTAAATACTTATGTGATTTAGTTGTCATAGCTGATGTTACCCATAAATCTCTAAAATATGAAAAAGGGCCATACATTAAGAATAAACATACTATAGCGAAAAAATCTAAAACAATTAATAATATAGTTGTTTTTTTTATCTTTTTTTTAGTTGTCATTTTATTACCTCAATTCAAATGGATAACTTTCATCACCCATACCACCTTTTACTTCTGCTTTATTATCTAAATAAATAACTGGTTTAATACCTGATTCATAACTAATGAAATTATAGAATAATGAGTTATTTTCATTTAATACAGGTATTGTATTATCATCAGTAACAGAACTTAATAAATACATATTTATATTTTGTGTTACAAAAATATCACCAACAGTTAATAATCCAACATAAGCATTAACTTTTTCATTATATAATTCTTCTAAATCATATGTATCAAATTTTCCAATGTAGAAATCTCCCTTTTTCAAATACTTTTTATCTTTTAAAGTATTATAGAATGTATGATTTAGGTAATAAGCTATTCCTGTACTATCATTTAAATTATAATAATTATATTTTTTAGAATATATTTTTTTAATTTCTTCATCATTAAGTTTTAATGGAGTAGATAAAACAACTTTAACACTTGTTTCATCTTTTGAAACTACTTTCCAAGTATATCCACTGTAATCAATATAACTACCAAGTTCTATCTCACTTAAAGTATCGACTGGTTCATTAGATATGATATATGGAGAGCTTTTAGTACCATTTCCATATATATACTCTATATCATTTAATACTATAACAGGTCTAACTCCATATATATGATTATTTGAATCTGTTTTTAAACCACCATTATCAAATACATACCAAGGTTCACTCCCATTTAAAGCTGAAAGCCAAAAATATGTATTATTATTTAAATAACTATTATTCGCACCTGCATCTATATAATCATTCATTGATAATAATGAAACATAATTTTTACTATTATTACAATCAGATTTTTCTATTTTATCTACATTATTAACACAAGAATCAAATTCAGTAATAAATGAGTCAGGTTGCGTTAAATTGGATTTAAAGGTAGAATTTAACCATTTAATTACATTCGATTCATCATAATTTTTTCCAAATGGTAAAACTGTAACGTTTTCATCGGAAACCAATTTTATTTTTCCATCATCAACTGAAACAATTCTCCATAAAATTCCTGAGTATGAAACATAATTATTTTCAACTAAATCTTTTAATATATATTTATTATCATTATATAAATAATTTTCTTTTTTTAAACTATTAATAATTTTAGTTGAAAGCATTCCATTATCAATTAATGAATTAGCCTTTTGTTCTTTCATATAATTATAAACAAGTCTAAAACTAAAGAATATAAATAAAGAACTTAAAAAAATCACACTACAAAATCTAAATATTTTTTCTTTTTTTATTACCCTTTTCATAACTTACTCCTTTAATACAAGTTAAAAAGTAAAAAACTATTTTTTACTTTTTTTATCTTCTTTCATATCATCTATTATTTCTGAAATATCAGATTTGAAATATTTAACAGTAGTAACTGCAATTATTGATAATGGAAGCGCTAAAATAATTCCTACCATACCAAATAATAACCCACCTGCAAATATTGCAAGTATTATCAATAATGGATGAATTTCATTAGATTTTCCATATACAAGTGGACTTATAACATTACCATCAAGAACAGATAATACTGCAACTGCTATTAATGTTTTTATAAAAAGTGCTGGACTAACAACAAAAGCAGTAACCAAAGCAATAACATTAGTAAATATTCCTCCAAAATAAGGTACAAGTGATGCTACTGAAGCCATAAATCCTAAAAGTAGTGCATTAGGATGTCCTACTATAAAGAATGCAAATGAATACAAGAAGAAATTAATTATTAAAATTTTCATAAATCCAATCAAATATTTTTTCATTTGATCATCTAATAATTTAATATATCTAAATGCTTTTTTAGATTTTTTCTTAACAATAACTTTAACTTCATTTCTTATTTTATCCATATCAATTAAGAAATATATAGCTGCCGATAAACATACTAAAGCTGCTGATAAGACACCAAGTGAAACTCCTATAAAGTTAATTGCTCCATTAGATACATAGTTACCAAGATCCGCTAAAATATTTGTAAATGTATCGTTTAAAGTTTGTTGAATGCTACCGAAATTTAAATCATATGTTGATGAAATTTCTTTAAAAAATGATATTATTCCAGTAAACAAGCTAGATAATTGTCCAAATAATAATGGCCCTGCTATTATTATAATAGAAGCTAAAAGTCCAAGGACTACTAAAACAACTATTAATATACTTAACCATTTAGGAAATCCTTTATCTCTTAAAAATCTAACACATGGATTAAGTGCATATGCAATTATAAATGCAAAGAAAAATGGTGCTATTATGGTTATTATCTTTGCAAGTATTCCTATCCATAATCCACTTGTTTGATACATTAAAAATACAATAAGTACAAATAGCGCTACATTAATCAATTTAAAATCAAGTTTATTTTTTATCATATTTTACCTACTTTCTAAAATTATTGTAACAGGTCCATCATTAATACTTTCTACTTCCATATCTTCACCAAACACACCTGTTGATACTTGAAGATATTTACTTAATTTTTCATTAAATAAATCATAAAGTTTAATTGCTTCATCTGACTTTAATGCATTTACATAACTAGGTCTTCTTCCTTTTTTAGTATCTGCATATAAGGTAAATTGTGAAACAGATAATATTTGTTTGTTTAATTCTAAAGCTGATTTATTCATTACATTATTATTATCATTAAATATTCTTAAATTTATTATTTTATCTACCATATAATCTATATCTTTTATACTATCTTCATATGTAAAACCCACAAGTACAAGTAATCCTTCGTTTATACTTCCAACTATTTTTTTATTTATTTTTACACTTGCACTTTTACATCTTGTTACAACTGTTTTCATCCAATACTCCTTTGTACATCAACAACATGATTTAAAGTTTTAACTTCATTTATAAATTTAAGTAATTTATCTTTATTATCTACTAATATTGTTATACTATAAATTGTTATATCATTATTATTTACTGTTCTTATACTTTTAACAGGTATATTAGATGAATTTGATTTTGAAATTATGTTAAGTAATATATCTTTATCATTTTTAGTATAAACTAAAATAGTTGCAGGATATTTTTTACTAGTAACTGGATTCCAATATACATTGATTAATCTTTCTTTTAAATTAATTACATTTGAACAATTAATTTTATGTACTGAAATTCCTTTTCCTTTAGTAATATATCCAATTATTTTTTCACCAGGCACAGGTTTACAACATGAAGCAATATTTGTTTTTATGCTTGGAATACCTTCTACATAAATATCAGATGCTCCTACTTTAATATCTTTTATTTTATTATTAGTAGCATCTTTTAATATTTTTTCATTTTTTGTTTCTGATTCATTATAAATAATGTTATATACAGTTGAAGGTAAAATTTTATTATTAGAAAAATTAATATATAATTCTTTAATATCTTTTATTTTTAATTCTTGTTTTATTTTTTTTACATTTTCAGGGCTTAAAAATTCATTAAAGCTGATTTTTCTTTTTCTTAATTCTTTTTGTAATATTTCTTCACCTTGTCTAATATTTTCATCTTTATCAAGTTTATTAAAGAAAGCTCTTATTTTATTTCTTGCTTGTGGAGTTTTAACTATATTTAACCATTCATAGTTAGGTCCCATAGAATTTTTATTAGTATTTATTTTTACAACATCGTCATCTTTTAATTCATAATTAATTGGAACCAACATTTCATTTACAATAGCGCCTACCATATGATCTCCAACATCACTATGTACTCTATAGGCAAAATCTATTGGAGTTGCACCTTTTGGAAGTTCTATTACATCTCCTTTAGGTGTGAATACATATATTAAATCTCTAAAAGAATCTTCTTTTACTGATTCAACAAAGTTTTTATCATCTGTTGCTTCTTCTCTCATTTCCATTATTGTTCTAAAGAATTGTAATTTTTGTTCCATTTCTTGATGCATATCTGCTTTTATATTACTTCCATGTTCCTTATAAGACCAATGTGATGCAATTCCATTTTCAGCTACTCTATCCATTTCATATGTTCTAATTTGTATTTCAAATAAATAACCATCTATCCCAAATACTGTTGTATGAAGTGATTGATACATATTACTTTTTGGCATAGCAATATAATCTTTAAATCTTTTAGGAATTGGTCTATATTTTGAATGTATGTATCCAAGAGCTTGGTAACATTCCCCTACTGTATCTACAAAAACTCTTAAAGCAAGTAAATCATAAATATCATTGAATTTTTTACCTTTATCCATTTTTTTATAAATACTAAATATACTTTTTGCTCTTCCTTTTATTTCATGTTTTATATTATTTTCATCAAGTATTTTGCTTATATTATCTTTCATTTCTGATACAATAGCTTCTCTTTCAGCTTTTGTTTTATTTAGTTTTTCTGCTATATCAAAATAAATATCAGGTTTATAATATCTAAGTGATAAATCTTCTAGTTCAGATTTAATTTTATTCATTCCAAGTCTATGAGCAATAGGAATTAATATATCTAATGTTTCTTTTGCTTTTTCTTTTTGCTTTTCCTTAGGTAATACGTAAAGTGTTCTCATATTATGAAGACGATCTGCAAGTTTTACAATAATAACTCTAACATCTTCTGAAAGGCCAACTAATATTTTTCTATGATTTGCAAGCATAGCTTCAGTAGCACCTTTAAAATTAAGTTTATTTATTTTTGTAACACCTTCCACTAATGACGTAATGTTTTCTCCAAATTCTTTTACCATTTCTTCTTTTGGAACACCACAATCTTCTAAAACATCGTGAAGAAGTGCAGCACACAAACACTCATAGTCTGCATATATCTCAGTTAATATTAAAGCTACATTTAATGGGTGAATTATATAATCTTCGCCAGTACGTCTTTTTTGACCAAAGTGTTTTTCATAAGCATATTTATATGCTTTAGTAATCATTTTTAATTCTTCTTCATTATCTATATATGAACTTACTGCTTTATATAAAACATCATATGTTATATTGTCATGTTTTTTCATAAAAACTCTCCTACTCTTCTAAATTTGGAATTCTTACTTCACGAGAAATTCTTTCCTTTACATATTCTTCAATAAAAATATTATCTGTATTTAATATATCTGAAACCATTTGATATAAAGATAAATTTGTTGCTTTAATCCATTTTGTTTCTTTAAAGTAATTCCATATATCTTCTTCTTTTACGTAATATATTCCAAGCCTTTTCATTTCTTCTCTTTTTGTTGTAAGTGCAGGTTTTACTCTTTCATACAATTCTTGCAAGCTATTAAATTTTATATCCATATGGTCCTCCTAATAATAAAGTTTTATTATTTACATATATATTATATATGAAAAGTAAATAATTTTAAAGGAGAAATTATGAAAAAAAGTAAATTTGTCAAATCTACTCTTATATTGATTGTTGGTGGTTTCATAACAAAAATTTTAGGAATGATTATTAAAATCGTGATGACAAGACTAGTTGGTACAGAAGGTATTGGAATATATATGATTTTATCGCCTACTTTTATGTTATTAATCGCACTTGCACAACTAGGTCTTCCAATAGCAATTTCAAAACTTGTTTCAGAAGATAAAAGAAATAATAAAGTTTTAGTTGCTTCTGCATTTCCTATAACTATCGTGGTAAATGTTTTAATTATTATCTTTTTATTTATATTTGGAAAAACACTTGCGAATAATTTACTACATGAACCAAGAGTATATCTAGGAATTTTATCAATTGGTTTTGTTTTGCCATTTATAAGTATATCTAGTATTATAAGAGGATATTTTTTTGGTAAACAAAAAATGTTTCCTCATGTTATTTCAAATATTTCAGAAGATATTGTAAGATTAATTGTTTTAATAGTTGGGATTCCTATTTTTTTAAAGTATGGAATTGAAGTAACTATTATGTTTATAGTACTTTCTAACATAGCAAGTGAACTTACTTCAATAATTATATTTTTCTTCTTTTTACCTAAAAAATTCAAAATTAGAAAAGAAGACATTAAACCTAACAAGGATAATTTAAGAGAAATTCTTTCTATTAGTTTACCAACTACAAGTTCTAGAATAATTGGTAGTATTGGTTACTTTTTAGAACCAATTATACTTAGTTTTACACTATTATTAGTTGGATACTCAAATGATTTTATAGTAAATGAATATGGAATAATTAATGGTTATGTTATGCCTCTTGTATTAATACCTTCTTTTTTTACAATGGCTATATCACAAGCACTTATACCAACACTTAGTTATAGTTATTCAAATAAGCAATATGATTATTCAAAAAAGAAAATAAAACAAGCTATTTTATTTTCTTTAATAATTGGTATTCCATCAACCATTATATTAGTTTTATTTCCATCTTTACTTTTAAAAATCGTTTATAATACAACAAGTGGAGTAAATTATATAAAAGTCATTGCTCCTATATGTTTATTTCACTACATACAAGCTCCTTTAAGTAGTAGTTTACAAGCAATTGGAAAAGTAAAACAAGCTATGTATGGAACTTTAATTGCAATGTTCTTAAGAACTTTAGCTTTATTTGTTTTCTCACTTTTTAAAATAGGAATGTGGAGTCTTATTATAGCTACTTCGATAAATATTTTGTTTGTAACTTTTTATGACATGTATAATGTAAAAAAATCTTTTAAATTATAAAACATCTTGTTTTTTTATTATAAAGGTTTTTTCTTTTGTATAAAATGCATAAAAAACATTATTTAAATCTATATTATTTTTCTCTAATATTAAATTAAGCCATTTTTCATTTTTTTTGATTTCTTTTAAAACACTATAATCTATTTGACCATCTAGTATTAGTGGTAATGGATAGTTTTTTTCTTCTTTAAAAACAGATAATTTCCCATTATTTTCTAAAACTGCATAGTTTACATCTTCGATATTCATAATTCCCTGTTCTCTAAGTTGACTTACTAAATCATCTAAACTATATCTTAATTTTACCATTTCTTTAAAATTAAGTTTTCCATTTTTTATAATAACAGCTGGTTTACCATCTAATATGTTTCTAAGTTTACTACTTTTAAGACCAAAAAATCCAAATATTACTTGAACTACTACTAAACAAAGAATTGGTATAACTGATACTAAAATAGATCCATCATACTCTTCTATAGACAATGCTGCAAGTTCTGCTATTAAGATTGATACAATTAAATCTACAATTCCAAGTTTACCAACTTCTTTTTTACCCATTATTCTATATACTAAGATTATAAAAAAATATAAAAACAATGTTTTTGAAATTATTTTTAAATACATGTTATCACCTTTTTTTATTATGATAATAAGAATAAAAAAATATTCAATTAATATATTTAATTAGGAGGATATATATGGAATATATTAAAAAACTTGGAATTTCTTTTATTTTTTCACTATCATTTTTAATTGGTTTAACTTTTATTTTTTCTTCTCTTTATTATATAAATTTTATAGGTAATGGTTTATTTAAATTTATAAAAATATTAATACCTATTATTTCTATATTTATTGGTAGTTTTATAATAGGAAAAAAATCTAATTCTAAAGGATGGCTTGAAGGATTAAAATTTGGTTCTATGATAATTTTATTATTGTTCTTAATAAGCATTATTTTTTTTAGAAGCGAATTAAGTGCTAAAGTAATATTATATTACTTAATACTTCTTCTTACTTCTAGCCTTTCTTCAATGATAGGTATTAATTTTAAAGCAGTTGACAAATAGAATTTATATTATATAATAATAAACGTGATTTTTATGAAAGAAGTATATTTTAAAAGAAACGAAATTAAATATTTAATACCAATATTTGTAGATAAAGGTATAGAACATGATAGATATTTATATACTATTGATGACAAAAATTATGTTATAAATTTATTTAAAGATAATGATATAAATATAATAAAAAGAAAAGTTTATAAACTAGAAAAATTAAATGAATACAAATTTTCTAAAAATATTATAATTCCTGATGGCATTGTATATATAGACAAAACACCTTCTGGTTTCACTACAGAACTATTAAAAAAAAGTGTACCTTTTAATGATCATGCTTTTGATAGTACAAAGAATAAAATAAAGTTACTTTTAAAAGCTAAAGAATTGATATTAGAATTGAATAATCAAAATATAATTCATTCTGATATTGGTGTACATAATTTTATAGTTAAAAATAACACACCTTATTTATTAGATATGATAAGTTGTGAATTTGATGAATTTAAAAATACTAATCAAAATGCTTTTTATTCATATTATAAAAAAAGAATTGGTAAAATAGATGAATATTTTGATATATATTCATTTAATGCAATGACATATGGATTTTTAAATAAAATTGCCGGATTTAAAATAATTGATAATATAATTGAGGGTAATAATACAATACTTAAAAATAAAGAAATTACTGAAATGTATTATAATTTATTATTATTCAAAAATAAATACAATGATGATTTTATAATAGATCATATAAAACAAAAAAAGATCAAATGATCTTTTTTATTTTACAACACCACTTAAAAGGGTACATTTGTTAGAACTATTAGAGAATGTTCCATTAATATAACTTCCATCTTCACTCGCCCATGTATATTTAGTTGAATAGCTACTCTTTTCAACTATAACACCATCAACATTTCCTAGATATGTTTTAAATTCATCATATGTAATTCCACTTTTTACTTTATCTTTTAATTCATTATATTTAGAAAAATCAACATTTTTAATAGCTATTTTACTTTTATCTATATCCAATTTAATTGTTCCTTTTGTGCTTGAATAATAAGCTACTTCAATTCCGACATCTTCTGATAATTTCCAATAATATTTATTATATTTTTCATCAATTAATTCGCCATTTATACCAATTATATTATTGATTTCTTCTACTGTATTTTCAACATTTATTTGTTTAATGCATTCAACTGCTTTACATTTACCTTTTGTTTTTTCTTCTGCTTTATTTTCATTATTATCTGTTTTTTCAACTTCTTTATTACCACATCCTGTAAATAAACTTAAAGTAAGAACGCTACATATAAAACCAAATATTATTTTTTTCATTTTTTCTCCTCTTTCTATAAAAACTAAAATAATTCATCAATAGTTGTTACATCTTCATTTATTAATGAAACAAATACGGGAATATTATAACCTGAAAACATTTTTACTATATCATTAACATTTTTTAAAAACAAATCTTCTTTATAAATAATTAGTTGTTTAATATTTTTTATTCCATAAGACTTTAATAATTCAATATTTTTTTTTATCAATTCATAATTACATGATAAATTAAGTGCCGTATCATATCCAAGTTCATCAATTATTTCATCAACTTCTTGTTCATTTAAACCAATATTATATAAATCTTTTATCATATATTTTTGCCTCCAAATTTATTTTTTTTACGCAAGAAATTACATTATTTAATTCTTCTTGTTTTAGCATTGTATTAAATGTAACTATATAAATTAATAAATCTTCATTAATTTTTACACCTTCAGAGTTAAAAACTTGTAAATATCTTATAACTTTATTTCTCGATATAATTACACCATTAAAATTGTATATCAAATTGTTATCATTATCTAAAAACAAACTATCAAGTTGTTCAATAATTCCACTGCTGTAATTTAAACCAAATAAATTTGTGTTTTCATTTATTAATTTTAAATAATAATTTTCTTGTTCACTTTCATATTTAACAGCATTATATAACCCATATGTATCTTCTTTTTTATTTCCAAAATTTGAAGTTGAAGTCGTAAATTCACCCATTAAAACTCTCTTTGTAATACCATTTTTAGCATTCATATATTTAAATGGATTTATTCCATTAGAAATAGCATATTTAACTCTATAAAAGTTAATATCAGAACAACTTAATCTAGATATATTATCAGAAATATACTCATAACATCCACATTCTATAGCATTATCAAGTCTTTCTAAAAGCAAATCATCTCTCGATCTAAAAACATGAAAACTAATCATATCAGATGTTTTATTTTCAAAAATATTTATACCATATTTTCTTAATATTAAATCTGCATGTGACGCAGAATGACTAAAGAAACTACTACATTTAAGAAAAACAGTAGAAGGATTTAAATTGTGTTGGTGTAAAAATTCAATATTCTTAAAAAATGTATTGTTTAACCCCACTCTATGATTCTTATTGATAACTTTTTTCTTCGCATTATTTTTTTTGACTCTTCCTTCAAAAAACGTATTTTTTATTCTTGGAATTAAAATAGTTGGATAAAGTTTTAAAAGTTCTAAAATATTGTTTTCTTCACATTCTTGTACGGTTTTTTCAATTATTTCAGAATTTGAATGAACTAAAATATTTATTAAGACTTCATATTTATTAAATAAAAATTCCAAATTATTTAATTTCATTGTTTCCAAGTTATTTTCTATTTTGTTATAATTTCCATTTGTTTTAAGATAATTAATTAATTCACCACTTATTTTATTATAATCTATATCATACTTACTGAAAATAGGAATTAATAATTCATCTTCTAATAAAACATTTTCTTGTAATGATTGAGTTTTTGTATATATTAATTCATTATAATTATTTACGTGTAAAAACAAATTTATCTTTTTATTTAAAGATATATTTTCATTATTTAAAAGTTCATTTATAAAATCAAATTCATCTATTATTTCCTCTTGATCTTTTATTTTTTCAATTAATAATTCAATATTAAATATTTCATTTTCAAGTTGCATTATTAAGTCTTTATCATTAGTTTCTTTTAATTTATTTATTTGATTTTTTAATAAATTAATGCAATTAATTTGTTTGTCATCAAATCCAACATCAATTATAACTTTCTTTACACTATCATCTAATAAAAAGTAGTTGTTTAAAAATTCTAATGTTTCTTTGTCAAATTTAAATTCAAATGTTTGACAAAGTTTATTAAATAAATTGTAATCTAAAAAAAGAATATTTTCTAAATCACATTTTTTTAATAAATTATTTTTTTCATTAATTTGTTTCATAATTTTGTTATCATTTTCTAAACGAAAGTTCAAATAATTTAATAATTCATTTCCCATAATTATATCTTCCTTTCATTTGTATTTGACAAGCAACTACTTTCTAAATTTTTTAACATTTCATTTTGATTTTCAACAAATAATTCTACTTTTTCTTCATATTTTTTCTTTTCATCAGTAGTTAATTGTTCATATTTTTGAGGTTGAATCTGTAAAAAATTCAATATCTCATCAATATAATCTGAATTGTCATAACATGTTTTTAAAGCTTTTTCAAAATTAAGCTTTTTATCTTGTGGAGTACTCTTACATACACCAAACACTATAATAGCATGGTTAATATTTTCATATTTTTTAACATACTTGCCAAAATTTACTCCAAATCTAGATAAAATAATTCTATTACTTCCATTCTTTATTTCTTTAACCATATATTTTTGCAAAAACTCTTTACTATAATTATCAGTTTTTAACTTATGAGGTTCTAACGAATCATATTCCTTTGGTAACATAGTGATAACTGACTTCATTTTTCCAATTGTATTAATACAGCTTGCTGGCATTTCATTTTCTAAGGTAGAATGGCCATTTTCACCTAAAAATATTAATAAAGTTTTAGCTTCTTTGTCATAAAAATTATCTTTCTTACTTTCTTCTATACTTGTTAATCTATAGTATAAATCATTAGCTTTATCTACAACATCTAATAACTCTTGATAATATTCATCTAAAGGTTCACCTAACAAACAAGCAGTTTCTAACGAGTCATAACATATTTTTAATTTTTTTTGAATTTCTATAACCTCACTAAAATCAGAAGAAGAAATATTTTTGCTATATCTGTACCCTTGTGTAATATAATAATCAAAATTTTCTCTTAGTATTTTTGCTTCATTTAAACATTCTCTACACATATCAGGAATTTCGTTTTCTGCGAATTCTTCTTTTTCCTCTATAAAATCTTCTTTTATTTCAGTTTTAATTAAATTATCTTCTTTTGACTTTATTACATTTTTTAAATAATTAGCATTATCTTTTGCAAGTTCCATTGTTAATTCATATTGCATATTCTCATCACAATTTAATGAATTTATTATTAAATCTATTTCATTGTTTGAAATAAATCTTTTAGAATGTTCATTTAAGATAGTTATTGTTTTTTTCTTATTTAAAATAATACTATTTAATTTTTCATATTGCAATTCTAGTTGATGTTTCTGATCTTTAATTGTATCTATAATTTTGTTAATTTTTTCTTTTATCCTTTTTATTTGCCCGGAAAATACATTTGCATCTAATTTTGGAAGTGTTTTTATTAAATTTAATAACTCAATTTTATCGTTTTCATTTAGATAACTAAAATTTTCCAATTTTACTTCATCTAACTCATCAGCTTGATACATTTTAATAAATTTATTCAATGAATTTATTTCATTAATTATCTGTCTTAGTTGTGCTAATATATCATCTATTTGAGCCTTAGAGTTTTCTATTAATTTTTCTATCATTTTATTCTCCTAAATATTCTTTTACAAATTTTTCTTTGTATTCTAATAAATTATCATTTTTTATTGCTTCTCTTAATTCTTCAGTTAATTTAATTAGAAACCTTATATTATGAATTGATAGTAATCTTCCACCTAACATTTCATTACTCACTATTAAATGTCTTATATAAGCTTTTGTATAATTTTTACAAGTATAACAGTCACAATTATGTTCTATAGGTTCAAAGTCTTCTTTATATTTCAAATTTCTAATGTTAATTTTTCCTTGTCTAGTAAAAGCATTTCCATGACGTGCAAGTCTTGTAGGTAATACGCAATCAAACATATCAACCCCTCTAATAACACCCTCAATTATATCTATAGGATCTCCTACTCCCATCAAATATCTTGGTTTATCTTCAGGTAAATATTTAATTGCATAATCGATCATATTATACATTGTTGTTTTGTCTTCTCCAACACTTGTTCCACCAATTGAATAACCGTCAAAATTCATTTTAACAGTTTCTTCGGCACTTAACTTTCTTAGATCTTCATATTCTCCACCTTGAATAATACCAAACAAAGATTGATTTTCATTTTTATGAGCATCTAACCCTCTTTTTGCCCATCTAATAGTTCTCTCTGTACTTTTTTTTGCGTATTCATAATTTGCAGGATATGGAATACATTCATCAAAACTCATTGCTATATCACTATCAAGTTTATTTTGAATTTGAATTGAAAGTTCTGGAGTTAAAAATAGTTTTTTACCATCTATATGGCTTTTAAAAGTAACCCCTTCTTCTACAATATCTTTTTTCTTTGCTAAGGAAAAAACCTGAAAACCACCACTATCAGTTAGTATTGGTCCATCATAGTTCATAAATTTATGAAGCCCACCAGCTTTAGAAACAACATCTTCTCCAGGTCTTAACCATAGATGATAAGTATTTGAAAGAATTATCGCACTATTCATAGCTTTTAATTCTTCGGGTGTCAATGTTTTAACATTTGCAAGTGTTCCAACAGGCATAAACATAGGTGTATTAAATTCGCCATGATTAGTTTTTAAAAGACCATATCTAGCTTTCGTATTATTTTCTTTTTTTAATAATTCATATTTTATTTTCATAAAATCACCTGTTTATAATTATATAATAATATATATATAAAAACAAGATTTGACAAATTTATTTTTTTTTGTATAATATATTGCATATCTGAAAGGGGAACGTTTATGAAAATAAATTTAAATGCAATTGTTACAAGAGAGCAATTGGAAAAAATGGGAATCGAAAAGTATATGGAGATTTCAAAAAAAGGAAAAATGGAAAGAAATTATATAATTGATCATATTCCAACTATAACTGAAAATATATTACCAAAAAAAGCTCATGAGATTTCTTTTACTTCTGCAAGAAATAAAGAACTTTCTAATATGGAAAAGAACATATTAACTTCTTTAATTACATATTCTAACAGTGAAACTTTTTGTAATTATTTAAGTCAAGAATTTAGTAAAGATGAATTAATTCAAATTTCAAAAATTTTAACTAAATATGTGAATATAACAAAAACTTGTAGAATATTTAATAAGGATGTTAACTTAGATTTAAGTATATTTGATCCTATTATTTCTAGAGCTGATTTAATTCACGGATTTACAGTTCCAAGTATTTATTTAAATAGATTAAATGGAATTTTGGTATATGAAAGTGAATTATTAGATAATGAACTATCTAAAAAGAAAGAATTAATAATTAGATAAGCCTTTAATGGCTTTTTCTTTTTGTTTATGATACAATTATTACAGGTGATAATATGATAGATATAGATGGAAAAAAATATGAAATAAATAGAAAAACTGCTATTGTAACTAACTGGGATAAAATTTATTGTAACATATTAAAAAGAATATTAAAAAAAGGAGAATTGTGCAAAAACAGAACAGGAATTGATACTTTATCTATTGAAGGAGTATATTTTAAATTAGATGTTGGTAAATCTTTTCCTATTCTTGAAACAAAAAAAGTAGCACTTGCTAATACAATTACAGAACTACTTTGGATATATCAAGCACAAACTAATGATGTAAAATGGCTTCATGATAGACAAAATCATATATGGGATGACTGGATGATAGATGATGATGGTATATATCGTATATATGAACCATATATTAATGAAAATAAAAAAAATATTGTAAAAGTAAAAGACATATATGGAAATGATACTAATCTAACTGCTAGTAGTTTAAAGGAAAATAGAACCATAAAAGAAGCTATTTACTATGGACCTGAATATGCTCATACCATTGGTACTGCTTATGGATATGTCGTTAAAGAAACAAAAGAATTTGATAATGTATTATATTCATTAAAAAATAATCCTACAAGTAGAAGAAATGTTGTATCATTAAGACAAGCTAATTTACTTAAAACTGGTGTATTAGAACCTTGTGTATGGGCAAGTACATATAAAGTTTCTAATGGAAAATTAAATATTAATGTAGATGTAAGAAGTAATGATATGCCGATTGGCAATCCATTCAATGTAACACAATATGCAATTTTACTTAGTTTACTTGCAAAAGTATCTAATTTAGAAGTTGGTAATTTAAACTGGACGATATCTGATTGTCATATATATGTTAATCAATTAGAACAAATTAAACTACAATTAAGTAGATTTGATAAATTATTAAAATGGGAAAGTTTTATAAAAAATAATGATGATAAAGAAATAATTAAAGAATATAAAAAAATATTAGAAGGTTCTGATATTGAAGAATTAATGACATTAAAGCACCTTATTACAAGAGAAAATCCAGAACTTTATTTAAGCAACAAAGATAATTTTTATGAATTTGATAATAAAAAAGAAAATGAAGATATAAAAGTTTTAAAATATAAGTCATTACCATATATAAAAATGCCAGTAGCCCAATAAAAAAAGCGCTGTTAAAGCGTTTTTATTTTGTTTTTATATTCACATCAATAACCCAATGGTATCTTCTTTTATTTAAATTCTGTAACATATATATTATAATCCAAGAAATTTATAAAATCCCTTTTTTATTTTTTTCTCTTTTTTATTATTACTTGATTTTGCTTCTTCAAGTGAGCACATATAATCCAAATATTCTCTATCACACTTATCTAAATCTTTGTTTGTAGCTTCAGGATTATTTAAATAATCGAAATAGACACCTAACTTAATTTCATTGTTATCTTCATATCGATTACTTATAAGATCTGTTAAAACTTGTTTTTTTTCTTCTGCATCTACACAATTATGTATACTTGCTAAATTTATTAATATAATATTAATTTCAAGAGAAATTTCAAAATTAGAAAAATCATTTTGTGAATTTAATTTTTTTATTTCATAAAGACATTTATACAAATTTGCTCCTTTTACATCTTTTGCAAATAAATATATATATTCAGCATCATTTGTTTCTATTATCGCATTTTCTAGTTTTTCTATGTTTGCTCCTTTTATATAACGAGCAAAATTATATATATTTTTAGCATTTTTTATTTCTATTATTGCATTTTCTAATTTTTCTTTATTTGTATTTATTGTTATACGAGCAAAATTAAATAAAATAAATGCATTTTTCATATTTATTACTGCGTCTTCTAATTTTTGTATATTTACACCTTCTATATTATCTATTAATGCCCCAATACATACTTCATTATTAGTTTCTATTACTTTATTTTCTAAATTCTCTAAGTCTATATAATTTATAAACTCTTAGTCATCTTTAATCAAAGAAATAAAATTAACAACATCATACATCAAATAATCACTACTAAAGGCATTTTTCATTAGAATTTCTGTTTGCCTTAAATTACTTTTTTCTTTAGCGTTTAAAAAAGCTTTTATTTTTTCATTTAATTCTTTATTATTCAACATAATTTATTCTCCTTTTTTTCCAATTATTCTAATATATTATATAAATATTTTCAATAAAACTAATAACAAAAAAACTAGTTAATTAACTAGCATCCTTTATAATCAAAGCATCCTTTATTTTTTCTAGATGCATTCCTCTAGAACCTTTAAGTAATATACAACAATCTGTAATATTTAAATCACTTAAAAATGTAATAACTTCTTCACTTGTATTAAAGCTTGAACAATTAACATATTTATTTATTAATTTCATATTTGTGCCTACTGTAATAACAGAAATATTATTTTTAATCTTATACTTTTTTAAAAATCGTCCTATTTTTAAATGGATTTTTTTTGAATAACTACCAAGTTCTAGAATATCACCTAATATAATTATTTTTTTATCTTTAAAATTTTTAATCATATTTAAAGAACTTATTAATGATTCATAACTAGAATTATAACAATCATCAACCAAAATTATATTATCTTTTAATAATAAAATATTATTTCTTCCTGAAATTTGTTCAAACGTACTAATACGTTCTATTATATCTTCTATACTCATTCCATAAATTAAGCTTGTTTTAATAACAAGTAATATATTGTTAATTAATGAACTGTTTGGAATATTAAATTTTATATTATAATTCTTATTTTTATAAATTATTGAAAAGAATAAATGTTCATATGTAGTAATTACATTATATACTTTAAACTCATTTATATTATATACAATATTATTTTTATTTTTTTTAATTTTCTTTAAATATTTATCTTTATTATTTAATAACAATATACCATCATTAAGACCATCTGTTATTTCAAGTTTGGCTTTTAAAATATTTTTTTGACTTTTCAAATATCCAATATGTGAAGTTCCTATATTAGTTATAATACATGTGTTTGGTAAAACCATTTTTGATAAATTACTTATTTCATTTAAATGATTCATACCCATTTCTAAAATTATTAAATTATAAATTTCATTTAAATTAAAAATCGTCATAGGAACACCTATATTATTGTTATAATTTTTTTTAGTATATAATATTTTATATTTTTCATTTAATACATGATATAGTAATTCTTTAGTAGTAGTTTTTCCCACACTACCTGTGATTGCTATTAAAGGAATATTTATATATTTAAGTCGTATATAATTTGAAAGAGTTCCCATAAATGATATAGTATCATCTACTTTTATTACTAAAACATCTGATGTGACAATAACATCTTTACTTACAATAATACAGCTACATTTATTTTCTATTTCCTTTATATAATTATGTCCATCATCGTTTTTGCCTTTTATACATATAAATATATCATTTATTTCAACTTTTCTAGAATCTATTTGAATATTACCTATCTTTTGATCTAATATATTTCCATTTATAATTTCACCATTACTTATTTTTAATATATCATGTAAATTCACACCTATTCCCCCTTACATGACTCTATAAAACTATCAAGTAATTGTTTTGATACTATATCATATGAAATCATTGATTCGGGGTGCCACTGTACTCCTATAATATATTTTTTGTTTGGCACTTCAATTGCTTCAATAACATTATCTTGTGAATATGCAGATATTTTTAAATCAGTATTTGATAACTTATATTTATGCCTACTATTAACCTTAATTTTAGAACGATTTAATATTTTAAAAATTTTTGATGATGAGTCTATGTTTACAAAATGATAATCACTTTTTGAATAATGATTATCAACTAGTTCCAAATTTCCATTAAAATATTTACCTAAACTTTGCATACCCATACATATTCCAAGAAGAGATAAATCAAATTCATAAGCATACTTTATTACTAAAAAATCAATTGTTTCATAATCACCACCTGGTAATATAAAACCATCACAAAGTTTTAACAAAGAAATATCATAATTTATTAATGGAATAATTCTTACATTTTCAAGTATTAAATAATCACAAAGTTTTTTATTAAAAACATATACATCATTATTTTCAGTCTTATCTATTCTACATACAACTCCTATAGTTATCATAAAAAATCACCTATTTTATTGTATGCGACAAATAAAAATAGAATAAAAAAATATCAATTAAATGATATTTTAGTCCATATATTTACTCATTGATTTCATCATTTGATTAACTTGTTTTTGACTAGGTGTTCTACCCATTTGAGTCATCATAGCTTTAATCATTTGTTCATTAATAGGTGGATTTTTCTTTAAATATTTTTTCATATAATTACGAGCTATAAAAAATCCTATAACTCCACCTGCTATTAATCCTACTAATATTTTTAATATATCTAAAAATAATTCCATTTTATTGCCTCCTAACTTACATTTTACTAAAATTAAGCAAATATTACAAGTCTATATTAATGTATATTTGTTTTTTATTACAATATGCTCATCTAACCAAAAATAGTCTTCATTTTTAAAATCAACTACAAAAATACACATATTACTTGAATATATACTTCCCATGGATTTTGGATAATTCATATTTGTATTATATAAAATACAAGAATTTTTAATTGTTACTAATGATTCTTCTTTTGTTTCATTTATTAAAAATTTATCATTATTTATTTTTATATATTCAAAAAAACAGTTTTCTACTTGTTTTTTTGGTATTCTATCACATATTTGATTGAAAAGAGAAACACCATATGATAAATTTTCTTTTTTTAATTTATATAAATTTTCTAAAGTTTTATATAATACATAAGAATTGTTTTTATATACTAGGTAAAATTCTTTTCTTATGTTAAAAAGATAGTATTTTCTCAAAAAGTATCACCTTTATTTATTTTATAATTTATTATTAGCTTTTTTTGTCAAAAAATGTTTAAAATAAAAATAGTTATATAGTATTAAGAGCTACATAACTATTTTCAATCTTATAACTTTCTTCCATTCTAACAGTTCCAATAGCATTAACATATGTAACTCCTAAGAATACCAATATAAATAATATTATTCCTTTACTTTTAATCATTTCTCTCATACTATCTCTCCTTCACTAAAATAAGTTTATCACAAACAATTGTTCGTGTCAATTGTAATTACAAACATTTGTTTGACTTTTTGTAAAAATAATGTTAAACTGTAAATGTAATAAAGGAGGTTACTTGTGAAAGAATTAACAAAACGACAAAATGAAATTCTTACATACATAAAAAAATATATGGTATCACATGGATACCCACCCACTATTAGAGAAATTGGAGCTGATCTTGGCGTATCATCACCTGCTACTATACATGCACATTTAGCTAATCTAGAAAGTAAAGGTTTTATTAAAAAAGAAGATACAAAAAATAGAGCTATTGAATTACTTGTAGAAAATGAATATGCTATAAAAGATGAGGAAGTAGTTTCTGTACCTTTACTTGGTAAAATAACAGCAGGTAGTCCTATCGAAGCAATTGAAAGACCTGATGAATATTTTTCATTACCAGCTTACTTAATTCCAAATAACAAAGAAGTTTTTACTCTTCTTGTAAGTGGTACAAGTATGATTAATGCAGGAATATTAGATGGAGATATAGTTATAGTAGAAAGAAGAAACAGTGCGAGAAATGGTGAAATAGTAGTCGCTATGACTGATGAAAATGAAGTTACTTTAAAAACATTCTATAAAGAATCAGGATATTTTAGATTACAACCTGAAAATGATACTATGGATCCAATAATATTAAATAATGTTACAATATTGGGTAAAGCAATCGGATTATATAGAAAATTATAAAAAAAGGCAAATAAGTTATAACTTATTTGCTTTTATTTTCTTTTATTTTATCAATAACTATATTTACTATGAAGAATACAACAAATATTAAACCAACTATTAATAAGTTTTGTAAAAGTAAAGAACTTTCAATTGAAACTATAGTTTCTTTTATTAATTTTACAGTATATGTCATTGGTAAAATTGGGTTTAGGAATCTAAATCCTTTAGTTACTGTTTCTATTGGGAATGTACCACCTGATGCTGCAAGTTGTAATACCAATATAATAAGTGCTACAAACTTACCTATATCACCAAAATTCATTATTAAGAATTCAATAATTGCTAAGAAACAATTTGAAACTAACACAATTACAAAGTAATATAAGAATATATTTGTAATACTAAAATCTAATAAGATTTGAAGTAAGAATGCTAATAAAACGCCAGACAATGTTGCAAGTCCATGATATGCAAGTGTTCTTTTAACTCTTTTTTCTGAATCAATTCCAAGTAATCCAAATCTTTCGTTTTTGTCATAGTAAAGAACTATAAACATCATTAAACTTCCTACCCATAAAGCAATAGAAATGAATAATGGAGCAAATGCAGTACCATAACTTGATATTTCATTTACTGTTTTAGTTTCTATATTAACAGGTTCTTTAGCATATTCGGATAAAGAATCTACTTTTTTTAATTCCTCTTTTGTTTCAGATATTTTATTATCTAATTCTTTTTTAGCACTTGAAACGCTACTATTTAATGTAACAGTACCATTTTCTAAAGTTGTAATTCCTGTATAAAGTGAAGTTGAACCTTCATTTAATTTATATAATCCATCTGTTAATGAACTTATTCCAGAATTTAAAGTTGTAAGTGATTCTATTGATTTTTCAGTTGCTTGTTTTTTTGCACTTGTTGCAACACTCTTAGCTACATTTTCACTAACTGTATTTGCAGTTTGTACTGAAGCAGTATAAGAAGCTTCAACAGCTGTATTATATATAGACATATATAGTATACTAGAAGAATCATTTAATTGACTTACTAAAGTATCTAATTGTATATATGAATTACAATAATTTTTTAAAGCTTCATTAACTGTTGAACTACTACAATAAGCTTTTACATCTGTAACACCATATGCAGATAATTGATTAAGTAATCCTTGTTCTATTTGTTTCATTTTTGCTTGATATGTTGATTTAACTGAAGCAACTGCTTTAACACCTATTACTTTTTTATAATCATCAGTAAATGTAGAGTTTACACTTCCATTAACTTGTTTTTTTATTGTATTAAGTGTTGCATTATCGATTGCTGCTGTATTATCATTTTTTAAACTTTCAATTGAAGCACTAAGTTTATCATTAATAGTTTTACTACCATTATAAGCACTTTCTATTCCTGATTTTAATGTTTCAGTACCTGTTTTAATTTCAGTTACTCCATTTTTTAATTTATTTGTTCCTTCTAACAAATTTCCAAAACCATCACTTATAGTATTTAAACTATCTGGAACTTCTTTTAGTTTATCTTCTAAAGAAGCAATGATTCCTGAATTTATTTCATTATCTAAACTTTTTTCAGCTGTTATAACAACTGTATTAATTATTTGACTAGATAAATAATTTGATTTTTGATTTGGAGAATATGTAATTGTAGGATGTACTTTTTCTACTTCTCCTGCACTTTCTATATTCTTTGAAAAATCTGATGGAATATTAATAACTGCATAGTATTTGCCATCGTTAAGACCATCTGTTGCATCTTTTTCATTAACTACGTCTAGTTTTAATTTTTTAGAATCTTTAATACTGTTAACTAATGATTCACCTTTTTCTCCTTCGTCACTATTTATAATTGCTACTGGTAAATTATCGATGTTACCTTCACCATATGGATTCCAGTAAGCTTTCAAATAGAAAAAACTGTACATAAAAGGTATTATTAATACTGCACATATTATAATGTTTCTAAATAATTTGTTTTCTTTTGCTTTTTTCTTTTTCATTATAAACCCTCCCTATTTAATTAATCCATTTTTTAGTATAGAAGTAATTTCTTTAGCAACTTTTTCTTCATTAATTTCTTCTCCATACTCAAATAAAACTGTTACAAATACTTTATATATTACAAATGCTGTTAAATCTACATCGCATTCTATAATATCACCTTTATTTATTTCTTCTGTTAATACATCTTTAATATATTTAATAATATCATCATCATATAGTTTTAAAAATGAAATATTTTGTAAATCATTTTTATCTTTTATTAAATTTCTTACTATTCCACTTTCTTTTCTAACTTTTAACATAACGATAATACTATTAGATAAATTATCTATAAAAGAACCTTTTTTCTTTTGTTTTTCTATTTTGTTTTTTATATCTAATAGTTCTTCTTCTATAAAGTATTTAAATAGTTCTTCTTTGTCTTTAAAGTAAGAATAAATTGTTTTTTTTGTAACATTTGCTTGTTTTGCAAGTTCATCCATTGACACTTTTTTATAGCCATATGAATTAAATAATTTTCGTGCTTCTTCAATTATTACATCTTTTTTATTCATATTAAAGCCTCCTATACTACTATACCAACTAGGTATACCAGTATAGTATATGCTTCTTGTAGAATTTTGTCAAGTTTTTTTAAATAAAATAAAAAAATTACTAACATAATTAGTAATTTTTATATAACATTTTAATCATTTACTACTGTTATTACTCTTTTTGCATTAGTTGTATTTCCTGATGGATCTTTTGCTGTATAAAGTATAACATGCTTGCCTGGTACGTTACTTAATGAAGATACATTAGTAACCTTAATACCTATATTTGAATTATCAATAGCATATACTCCTTTGTTAACATAAGATCCATTAAGTTCTGATACCTTTACGATATTATCTTCTGGAAAATATATTACAGGTGGAATTGTATCTCTTACAACAACAGTTCTTATGTTTGTAGTAGTTAATCCCTTATCAGTGACAGAATATATTAATTTATATGTTCCTAACTTTGAAGTATCAATTTTTTCCCCCTCATTATCATTTAATTTAATTTGAGGAGGATTCAGTGTCAAAGGACTACCTGTATTTGAATATGCTGTACCGCCTTTTTCTACATATTCTGTATTTATTTCAACATATTCTACATAATTACCATTTAATCTAATAACAGGTGCATTCTCATTATTTTCTGTACTTTCTTCTTCTAAATCTATTATGTTTACATCATAACTATAAGAATTATTTTCTCTTGATATAACAACAGTGGATTCATTGGAAATTGTTAATTTTGTTTTAGCATTTATCATTTTTATTGGTAAAAGACCTTTTCTTTTTAGTTCTCCTACATAAAGCGTAATACTTTGTTTATCAGGTATAACAACATATTCTTTTATTACCATATCTTTTGCGGCAGCTACTATTTGTTCTTTTTGAAGATTGAAAGCTTTTTCTTCTGATTTTCTTATATTATCCGTAACTAAAGGAAACGTAATAGCAAAAATCGCTCCAAGAATTATTATAACAGCCAGTAATTCTACTAAAGTAAATCCTTTCTTCATATTATACCTACTTTCTTTAATAATTATAACAAACTAGGATTTTTTTTACAATATAAAACACATATAAAATATGTGCTTATCTATTTTCTTCTATCCAAGAATTAATCATTTCAAGTGGTATATAACCATTTTTTTTAGAAATCATTTTACCATTTTTAAATATCATTAAAGTTGGTACACTCATGATTGCATATTGTTTGCAAAGGTTTGGTGATTCATCTACATCTACTTTTACTATTTTAACATCTTTTATTTGATCTAAAACTAAAGAAAGCATTTTACAAGGACCACACCAAGTTGCAAAAAAATCCACTAAAACAAAATCTTCATTAACTACTTCATTAAAATTATTATCATTAGCTATTATCATTATTATTCACCCTATATTTATTTAATATTTCTATTAACCTTTCTTGATTATTTGTTTTTATTTTTCCTTTTTCTACTAATCTATCTGCTGATTGTACGGAAATAATATTATATTTTAAGAACAAATCTAATGTATCTAAATTAAAATCATCAGAACTTGTACTAGAATTATAATTATCTTTTAGTTCAATAAATTCATTCATAACAGATACTGTGTTATCAGCAAATTTATTTAAAATCGGAGTATTATTAAGTATTACATTTTTAAATTTTGATTCTTGTAATAATTGGACATTAAATATTGGTAATGAAATTATATATAAAACTATAAATACTATTATATAATTTTGGACTAACCCAACTACAGCTCCACCAATTTTAGATGGTATACTTAATACTACAGTGGCTGCAAGTATTTTTTCAAATAATGATGTTACTATTAGCAATACTTTAAGTACAATCATAAATAAAGCAAGTAAAACTAGGAACGCAATTAATTCATATAAAGCTATATTTAGTACAGTCATTCCTTTAAATATTCCATCAAAATTAAAGAATGGTAAATTATTATATAAAACACTAGCTAAGCCATTTTTAAATAAGAAAGCCAAAACAACCGCAACTATAAAACCTAAAGTCTTTACAACTGACTTAGTAAATCCTCTTTTAAAACCTAACACAGCTCCAAACAAGACTATAATAATTATAGCTACATCTACTACATTCATAAACTACCTCCTATTAAATTATATTATAAATATAAAAAAAAATAAAGTAATTTGTTTTCTTTTATGGTAAAATAAAAATGTGGAGGTTATTATGACTATAACATTAAAAGTAAGTGATAACACTAAGAAAAAAATGATTGAATATTTTGAAGATAAAAAAAGAGAAAAGACACCTCAGTATGCTGTTTTTCAAGCAGATGAAGCTGATACAGTAGTTACTTTATATGAGTCTGGAAAAGCAGTTTTTCAAGGAATTTCTGCTGATATAGATGCGAATATGTGGAAAGAAGTTGAATCTCATTTAAATCCTAACAAGAAAATAGATATAACTAATAGTGAAAACAAAAAGAAAAAAGAAGAAGCAAAAAAAGATCCTAAAGTTTACTATTGTAATTCAATTGGTTCTGATGAAGTAGGAACTGGTGATTACTTTGGTCCAATTGTTGTTACTGCATCTTTTGTTTCAAAAGAAAATATACCTTTTCTAGAAGAATTAGGCGTTAGAGATTCTAAAAAACTAACTGATGAAAAAATATTAGAGATTGTTCCTAAATTAATCAAAGTTATTCCATATGAAAGTATAATTCTTTCTAACAAGGAATACAATGAAAAATACAGTCATAATATTAATATGAACAAAATAAAGGCTATTATGCATAATAAAGTTCTATCAAAAGTTAAAAATAAAAACTTTAACTATGATTATATTGTAGTAGATCAATTCGCACAACCATATGTATATTTTAATTACTTAAAAGAAAGTACAAATGTTATAAGAAATATTACATTTATAACTAAAGCTGAAGATAAATGTTTAAGTGTTGCTTGTTCTTCTATAATTAGTAGATATATTTTTTTAAAGGAATTTGATAAATTAAGTAAAAATCTAAATCTTTTACTTCTTAAGGGAGCAAGTGATAAAGTCGATGAAATAGGAGTTAAAATTGTTAATAAATATGGATTTGATAAATTAAATGAAATTGCTAAGTTAAACTTTAAAAATACTGAAAAGATTAAAGAATTAATTTCAAAATAAAACAGACAAAAGTCTGTTTTTAATTTATACCTAGTTTTTCTTTTAATAATTTTTCATATCTTTCCTGTAATAAATATATTTCTTTACTACTCATAAATAGTATTACTGCATTATCATACTCAAGTAACTTTTCTTCCATACCCTGCTCTATATATTCACCATTATCTAATTTATCAATTATAGTATAAGGTGTTATACCAGGATAATCGTTTGGGTCTTCTCTATCATAATTAATATCCATTACATAAGCTTTATCAGCTAAATTAAGGGCTTTGGCAAAATCGTCTGCGAATTCTTGTACTCTAGAAAAAGTATGTGCCTTAAATACAGCAATTATTTTTTTATCTGGGTACTTTTGTCGTGCAGCTTTAATTGTTACCTTTACTTCTGTTGGATGATGTGCATAATCATCTACAGTAACTATATTTCCAATGAACTTTTCTTTAAATCTTCTTTCAGCACCTTTAAACGTTTTAAGTGATTTAGCAACTTCTTTTGAATCCATTCTTTCATAATGACATACAGCAATTACAGCAAGTGCATTAAGAAGCATATGTTTTCCATAAAGTGGTAAATCAAAGTGTCCATAATACTCATCTTCGATAAATACATCAAATTCTGTACCATCATTCCTATACTCAACATTTCTTGCTTGAATATCATTATCATCCTCTAAACCGTAATAATATATTTGAGGATTAACTTGTAATGTATGCATATATGGATCATCACCACAGGCTATAACCATTTTTGAAGCTTTATTAGCAAATTCATTATAAGCACTTATTATGTCATCTATTCCTTTAAAATAATCAGTATGATCTAAATCAATATTTGTTATTATAACATATTCTGGTTCATAAGCTAGAAAATGTCTTCTATATTCACATGATTCAAGCACAAATTTTTTGCTTTCTTTATTTGCTTTTCCTACTCCATCACCTATTATATAACTACAACCAACTGTGTCTTCCAAAACTTTACTTAGCATTGCAGTAGTAGTAGTTTTTCCATGACATCCTGATATACAAATCGTTTCAAATTTCTTTGTTAATTTTCCAAGCATCTCTTGATATTCATATATTTCAAGTCCCATTTGATTTGCTTTTATTAATTCTGGATGAACATTTAATTTTAAAGCTGGAGAATATACAACTATAGTATTTTTATCCATTGCATCATTAGGCCCTGTGTAAATTTTTATGTTACGCGCAACTAATTTATCTTCTGTAAACCTATGATCTTTGGCATCGTCGTAACCTATTACTTCGTAACCTAAATCATTTAAAAAAAGTGCAAGAGCACTCATTCCAGCTCCTTTTATACCTGCTAAATAATATTTCATATCATTACTCTCCTTAAAACATTTTATGTAGTCAAGATCAATATATTACTATCGTTACATACTACATATAGTATATAATTTTTAGATGTATAAAGTCAATTATGGAAATAAAAGTTTTAAAAAAAATAGTCTAAGACTATTTTCAAATTATTTAAATAATGATTGTGAAACTGTTATAACTGGTCTAATACCAAATGAAAGTGACATATAAACTGTATTTTCTGAAATTCTACCAGAATTATCTATAGCCCAAGCCGAAACTTGTGAATTAACACCAGCACTCTTTGTACTTGTCCAATACCCATAAACTGATGCACCCATCTCAAACGAATCGTTAAATTCATTATTGCAGCCATTTTTAACACAACCTTTTGTATAATCAAATAACCAAGAATATTTACTTTCACCCTTAGCTTTTGCAACTTGAGTTTGCCAATCTTTAACCGTACTACCTTTTCCATCTAAATAAAAATATTCAGACTCATTTTTAGAACTCCAATTTATTTTACTATCTGCACCTACTATATGTGCAATTTCATCTGCTGTAATAAGTCTAGATTGTTGTTGCCAACTACTTTCTATGACTAAATCATCCAATTCCTTTTGTGCGCCGTTCATTCCATCAGAAACATTATTTGTAATATTCCAAGCAACATATTTAGTGGTATTGTGATCAAGTATCATTGTATAACTTTTATTATCATTTATTTTATATACATACCATTTCATACATCCAGTTTTTGTTCCTGTTTCACTTGTTGAATTTGAAGAATCACATTTTTTAGTAAAATCAGTAGGGTCCAAATAAACAACTGCTTTATATGTTTTATCATTATTATTCAATTCCTCTATAGTTGGACCATATATGTCATTACAATCATCACTAATTTTTTTAGATTTTCCATCTACATATTCAATTTTTTTACCGTCTATACAAAAAATTGCTGATTTAACATAACCATTATTTACATTATATATTCCATTTGTTGGTTTTGTTCCACTAACTTCTGGATTTAAATAATCATAAGAGTATACTCCATTAGATATTTCATCTTTATCTACCATACCTTTTAATATTTTATTTTCTATTGCCTTTACATATCCTGTAGAGCTTTGTTCTGCAGCACCTACTCTTGAGTTATCTATAACTTTAAGCACAATTGGGGTTGCGATTAATGCAATGATAGCTAATATTACTATGACAGCTAATAATTCTACTAATGTAAAACCTTTTTTCATTTTATCACTCCTTTAGTATGTTTACATTTAAATAATATCATAATCAAAAAAAGCTTTCAATAAGAACTTAAATATATATTTATAAGTTTACATTAGTTATTACAAAAAAAGTTATATTTATTATAACTTATTTTCAAAACCACTTCTTTTAAATAATTTTTCTAAATCATAATTTGAATAAAATATAATTGTGGGTCTGCCATGTGGACAATTAAATGGATTATCACATTTTCTCAAATCATTTATTAAACTTTCCATTTCTTCCATAGTAATATTCATATTTGCTTTAATAGCCATTTTACACGATAACATAGTTGCTATTTTTTCATTAAATTTAACTATTGAAAAATCTTTTTCTTTTTGAAGTATAACTTCTATTATTTTCCTTGTTTGTTCTTGTTCATAGTTTTTAAGAAGCCAAGTTGGATGAGCTTTTACTATAATTGAATTTATTCCAAATTCTTCTATTTTAAAGCCAATATTTCTAAGTAAATCTAAATTTTCTTTAAGTAAAACAAATTCATCATTTGAAAATTCAAGTGTCATAGGTATTAATAAATCTATTGAACTTTGTGTAGGATTTCCAAGTTTTTCTTTATACATTTCATAATTTACTCTTTCTTTTGCTGCATGTTGATCTATCATATACATACCTTTTTCATTTTGGCAGATTATATATGTACCATGCACTAATCCTACAGGATATAATTCTGGAAGCCTATTTTCTTTTTCTACTTCTTCTTGTTCTATAAAGCTATCATTTATAACAAGTGTTTCAGGTTCGTTTGCATATATATTTTCACTAGTTAATTCATCGTTTGAATCAAATAAATTAAATTTAGTTTCACTTTTATATTCAGTTTGAACATCTTTAACTCTATCCAAATCTAGTTTGATTTCTTCATATATTTTTTTAGGTTCAACTTCTTCTTTATTTACTTCTATATGTGGAATCAAATTTCTTTTGTGTAACTTTTCTTTTATCATGTTGCTTATTAATGAAGTAAGTTCCTCTAATTTAGAAAATTTTATATCCATCTTAGTTGGATGAATATTTACATCAACTAATATTGGATCTACTGTTATACTAAGAACAACTATAGGGTATCTATTATCAGGTTTAAATGAATGATAACTATCATTTATAATTCTATTTATTTCAGCATTTTTTACAACTCTGTTATTTACAAGTGTAATCATATTTGTCCTACTAGAACGATGAACCTCCGGTAGACTTATATATCCTTCTACTATATAATCAGCATTTTCTGCATTTACTTTTATCATTTTTTTAGCAACTTCTACACCATATATATCTTTTATTGTCTTAAGTAAATTTGATGAACCATCAGTTGTTAACAAAATATTTCCATTATTTATTAAAGTAAAACGTATGTCAGGATGAGAAAGTGATAATTTATTTATATACTCCGTCACATTTGCAAGTTCAGTATATAGACTTTTCATATGCTTTAAACGTGCAGGTGTATTATAAAATAAGTTTCTTACTGAAATTGATGTGCCTTTTTTTGAATCAGATGGTTTTACTTCCAATATTTTACCACCACTTATTTCAACAATTGTACCAACTTCACCAGTTGATGTTTTAAGTGTTACATTACTAACACTGCATATTGCTGCTAAAGCCTCTCCTCTAAATCCTAGTGTTTCTATATGATATAAATCATCTTCACATCTTATTTTACTTGTTGCATGTCGTGAAAAAGCTAATACAGCATCATCTTTATCCATCCCTTTTCCGTTATCCGTAATTTTAATTTCTTTTGTTCCTGCATCTGTTAATTCAACTTTAATTTCATTTGCCCCTGCATCAATACTATTTTCTACTAATTCTTTTACTACTGATGAGCATCTTTCAACAACTTCACCAGCAGCTATTTTATTTGCAAGTAATTCATCCATTACTTTTATTACTGCCATACTATCACCTACTATTTTAATTACATATATATTTTAGCATTTTTTATTTTTTTTCACTATATCTTTTTTATTAGTTGTTTAAAGGTTTTTATCTCATATGTAGGTATATAACATGTATCATTTACTATACCTTTCTTGTTATACCAACATGTATCTATACCATATAAATTTCCACCCTTTATATCAGAATGTAATGAGTCTCCTATTATTAATACTTCTTCTTTATTTTTTAAGTTTAACTTTTTAAATAAATAATCATAATATTCTATAGATGATTTTGAATAGCCACAATCTTGTGCTGATACAATATCTAAAACAATATGTAATATTTTTATTTGTTGTAGTTTTTTTATAGCTTGTTTTCTATTTCCATTTGTTGAAATAATAATATCTGAAAATTTATTTAAAAGAATTAAGTTATTATCATAATTTTCTGTTTTTTTTACTTTTTCTGCTAACATACTTTCATAATATAAATACATTTTATAAGCAAAATTATAATTAATATCAAAAAAGCTTTTAATTAGCTCTATCCTTAATAATTCAATTTTATCTATTGAAGAAATATTTGAATTCTCATTTTTTTCTTTGGTTATATTTTCCCAATAATAAAGCTCATATTTTTTAAAATCTTCATATGTTAAATTTGTTTTAAATTTAAATTTTTTTAACATTTGATTAAATGCATAACTTGTTGAATAATCATATTCTATTAATGTATCATCTATATCCAATAATAAATATTTATACATATTTCCCCCTAGTTATTCAAATTATTTAAAAAATTTTTTAAGTTTTTTGAAACATTCATAGGAAGTATTTCAGATAATTCTTCTATAGAAGCCTGTTTCATTTTTGAAATAGTTTTGTATTTTTTTATAAGCAGATTCCTTCTCTTTTGACCTATTCCCTCAATATTATCAAGTATTCCTTCTAATGAACCTTTACTCCTAATTTGTTTATGATAATTTATTGTATAGTTATGTACTTCATCTTGCATTCTTTCTAAGTAATAAAATAAATTACTTTTTTTATTAATTTTTATTTCTTCTATTGGATCGTTTGCAAGTAAAGCCGATGTTGCATGTTTATCATCTTTTTTTAAACCTATTACTTTTATATTTAAATTAAGTGATTTTATAACTTCACGTGCTACATGCATCTGTCCTATACCACCATCCACTATTATTAAATCAGGTCGTTCTAAATTATCTTTTAATACTCTAAAATATCTTCTATAAATTACTTCTCTCATTGTATTATAATCATCATTTTTATCAAAACTTATTTTAAACTTTCTATAATCGTTTTTACTTGGAATACCATTTTTATATACTACCATACCTGAAACGTTGTAATTTCCAAAAAGATTTGAATTATCAAATAATTCTATTCTATCTAATTTTTCTAGTTTTAATATATTTTTTAATTCTTCATTTGCTTGATATGTTCTTTGTTCATTTTTTTCTATTAAATCAAACTCTTCATTAAGTGCGATTTCTGCATTCTCATTTGCCATTTTTATTAAATTTAATTTTTCTCCTTTTAATGGAACTCTAACATTTACTTTAAGAAATGATTCTAGTAATTCTTGATTTGCTTCACTAGGTACAAGTATTTCTTTTGGAAGTATTACTCCGCTTTGATAAAAATTAGCTATATAACGTGTTAATTCCTCATCTTCATTATCTATTAGTGGAAATATTGATTTATGTCTTTCAAGTATTTTACCACTTCTTATAAAAAATACTTGTATACTAATATATCCTTTATTAACATAAAAACCAAATATATCTCTATCTATATTATCTTTTATTTCTACTTTTTGTTTTTTTAATGTAATATTTATATAATCAAGTAATTCTTTTAATTCTTGAGCTTTTTCAAATCTTAAATTGTCACTTTCTGTTTTCATTTCTTTTTTTATTTCTTCTATTACTTCAGAATCATCACCTCTTAAAAATTTTATTATATCTGTTTTCATGTCTTTAATTTTTTCTTCATCTATAGTATTTGTACAATAACCTAGGCATTGACCTATGTGATAATAAAGGCAAGGTTTTTTATTATAAGTTTTACATTTTCTAAGTGGATATATTCTATTTAATAATTCAACTGTTTTTTTAGCAGCATACACATTTGGATATGGTCCATATAAATTGTTATGATTTTTTTTTCTATTTACATTTCTAACTACAAGTAATCTAGGAACCTTTTCGTTTGTAAGTTCAATATATGGATAGCTTTTATCATCTCTTAATAATATATTATATTTAGGATCATATTTTTTTATTAAATTAAGTTCTAGTATTAATGATTCTGTTTCACTACCAACTACTATATATTCAAAATCAACTATTTCACTTACTAGTTTTCCTGTTTTTCCAGTATGTGTTCCTCTAAAATATGAACTAAGTCTATTTTTTAATTTTTTTGCTTTACCAACATATATTATTACATTATCTTTATTTTTCATTAAGTAACATCCAGGTTTGTTTGGTACTAATGAAAGTTTTTCTTTTATCATGCTATCACCTCATTTTTGTTAATGCTTAATACATTTTAATTACAAATAATAATATTATTATAAATATAGAAATAGTTATTATATTATTTTTAATAAAATTTATTAGTGAAAAATTTACATCTTCATCTAATACTACATCTACTTTTTTATATATTTTATTTTTATATGATATATCTATATATCCTATTTTTGTATCTTTTTTCATACCATAGTTTAACTTTTCTATACCATTATAATTAATTTTAATTTCATTTTTATCATAATCGTTTGGCAAATATAATAATATTGGTTCTTTTGCTTTTATTTTTTTTACAGTTTTTGGATCGTTTTTTATTTTTAATTCTACTAAGGTATCATCTTTTTTTATTATTTCTTGATATTTATAATTTTGAAAATAATAATTATATATATTTATTGCATCTTTTACATGATTGCTACCATTTATATCTGCATTTGTAGTAACTAATAAATATTTTATATTATTGTTTCCATCAAGTGCTATAGAAGCTAAACATCTACCTGCACCATATGTAAATCCAGTTTTACCACCTAATATATAGTTAACACTTGAATCTATAGAAGTTGCTATAGAAAATACTGTACTATAAACAGTTTTTGATTTATCTTTAAATGTATACGATTTAGAAAAAAATATTTCTTTAAATTTTTCATTTTTCATAGCCTCATTTAATAATATAGCAACTTCATCTACTGTAGAATGTTGTTTTTCATCATCTAAACCTATTGGATTTTCAAAAACTGTATTTTTTAAATTTAGTTGTTGAGCCTTTTTATTCATTAATTTAACAAAGTCTTCTTCATTTCCTGATATAGAATATGTAAGTCCTCGTACTGCATCTGCTCCACTAGCTAAAAAAGCTGCATATAATAAATCGTTATATGTTACATTTTGATTTTCTTTTAATCCAACAACTGCTAAATTTTGTTCTCTTAAACCTGAAAGCATATTTGATGTAATAGTAACATTTTTATCATAATCTGAAATATTTTCTATTGCAACTAAAACAGTCATTATTTTAGTAAGACTTGCTATGCTTGTTACTTGATCTTTATTTTTTTCAAATACTACTGTATTATCATTTAAATTATACATTACGGCATTTTTACTATTTATATCAAGTCCATATGTATTTGATATAAATGTAATAAACGTTACAAATAATAAAATTATTTTTTTCATATTTTCTCCATTTACATTTTTATTTAATATTACTAAATTAATTATACTCTATATAAGATAATTTTTATAAGTTATGTAAAAAAGTTTACTTGTAAATCAAAATTATCTTTTAATTAAATGATATTCATTTCATTTAATTTTAAAGCTAAAAGATTAAATTAAATGTTTGTATTATATTCAATACATTTTTCTTCTAATAATTTAAAATTGCAACACCTTTTTGCAATACTTTCATTTAAAGTACCATTAATATATTTATCATATAACTTTTTAGATCTACCATATAACTTATCATCATTACGATTTAACCAAAATATTTGTTCCTTTAACATTTTAGTATATTTTTCTTCAGTTTTAGTTAAACATTCTTTATCTAAATCTAATTTGATAATATTTTTATTTGTTACAGGTAACATATTATTAAAGTTAATTGCTCCCAAATCACCATTTGCAATTTTCAAAAAATCTAATGTTGTTTTCATAGTTTTATGTTTTGGTTTAGGACTTGATAACGGGGCAAAATATTTACAATCATTAACTTCAAATAGTACACCAATAAATGGTCTTAATTCTTTTTTATCATAATTATATGGAACTCTTTTATCAAATTGTCTTAAATAATCACAATATTTTGAATCCAGTCTAACTAAAATCAAGCTTTCCATAGCATCACCCTCGAAAAATATTATATACTAAAAAACAAAATAAAACTAGAGTTTGCTCTCTAGTCTCTTTTTTAAGTTCACTGTTATGGCCGGAATCGCCACTTTTTTAAGTTCCTGTTAAAGCCGGAATCGCTTCTTTTTTAAGTTCCTCTTATAGTGGGAATCACTAGCTTTTTTTGTGCTACTATGTAGCATTATTATTATATGCATAAATGCACAACATAATCACTTATGTGCCAATAATATACCATAAATATATTAAAATGTCTAGTTTTCTCAAAAAAGTTTTATATTTTTTTATTATATAAAATAAAATTCAAATATGTTTTTATATATCCCCAGTATATATTTTTTTCATTATTAAGTTAACACTTGATACTACAACATTTGATGTGCCTTCTTCACCCAATATATCAACTGTAGCTTGTAGAATTGTTGCTTCTTCAAATCTGAAAAGTATAGTTTGGGAAAAGCTCATTTGTTTTCCATCTCCGGCCTCTAATTTAAATACAGTATCTTTAAGTGCTGCCCCTTCACCTGTTTTAATGTAAAAAGTTGCACCATGTGTATCGTCTGCTTTTTCTATTAGACCTGAAAAAGTAATTTCATAAATTCCTGGTTGTACTTCTATTTGACTTTCACTTGGTAAAGAAAAATATGGAGATACGCTAGGAATAAACCAAGTATTTTCAAGATTCATTTCACCAGATATAACTGAATCTTGAAAACTTGTAAAAAATATACCCTCGTTTGAAGATACAGCAATGGGCCCAATTGGCCCTTGCATTCCTTGAGGGCCTGTCATACCCGTTGGACATTGAGGTCAAGTTGGTCCAACTGTTTGATATTCCAGCACATAATAATTTATTTCTAAGTTTTATATTTTCTTCCAATTCTTGATATTTATCTAAAGACATAAAAAAATACCTCCTATCATAATATATAAGAAAGTATTTTTATTGTATAAATCAAATGTTTGATATATTATTTATTTTTTAATATAAAATTATATGAATCTTTACACATTTCTTCAATAGTTTTAGTCGTTTTAAAATTTAGCTCTTTTAATGCATAAGATGTATCTGCATAACATGCATCAATATCTCCAGGTCTTCTATTTGTAATTTTATATTTTACATCTATATTATTTACTTTAGAAAATGCATTTACAAGTTCTAAAACACTGTAACCTTTTCCAGTACCTAAGTTATATGCATCACAAATATTTTCTTTTAATATTTTTTCTATTGCTTTTATATGTCCATTAGCTAGATCAACAACATGTATGTAATCTCTTACACCTGTTCCATCAATGGTGTTATAATCATTACCAAATATATTTAAGCATTCCAATTCTTTGTTAGCTACTTTTACAATATATGGCATTAAATTATTTGGTATATCATTTGGATTTTCTCCAAGTAATCCTGATGGATGTGCACCTATAGGATTAAAATATCTAAGTATAGCTATACTCCATGTATTATCTGATTTATATAAATCTCTTAGTATTCCTTCAATCATTAATTTTGTTGTTCCATATGGGTTAGTTGTTGAAAGTGGAAAATCTTCTTTAATGGGTAATGAATTAGGTTTACCATAAACAGTCGCACTAGATGAAAAAGCTATTTTTTTGCAATTATATTCATTCATAACTTCTAATAAAGAAAGGGTTGAATCTATATTATTTCTATAATACATAAGTGGTTTTTTTACTGATTCTCCAACAGCTTTGTATCCAGCAAAATGTATAACGGCATTTATTCGATTTTCACTAAATATTTTATTTAATATTTGCTTATCACAGACATCTCCTTCGTAAAATTTAAAATCTTTTTTTGTTATTGTTTTTATTTTTTCAATAACATCTTTTTTAGAATTTGAAAAGTTATCTATTACTACAACTTCATAATTATTATTTAAAAGCTCAACAACAGTATGGCTTCCAATATATCCAGTTCCACCAGTCACTAATATTTTCATAATACCTCCTATAAATTATCAATTTGATCTTTTAAAGTATGAACTTTATTTAAACTTTCTTTTTTACCAATTATAATTAAATTGTCAGAATCTATACAAAAAATATCTTCAACATCCAATAATACAATCTTTTTATTATTGCAATAAACTATATTATTATTTGAATCGATTATTTGAACATTCCCTTTAACAATATTATTATTTTCATCTTTTGGTAGATAACGTTCAATCGAATTCCAAGTACCAATATCATCCCAACCAATATTAGTAGGTATTGTATATACATTTTTTGATTTTTCCATAATTGCATAGTCAATTGATATTTTTGTACAATCGTTATATGCCTTATTCAAAAATTCATAATATTTTGGATTTGAAAAATCTGGTAAATTTATTAGCAAATTATACTCATTTGGTATATTAACTTTACATTCTTCTAGCATATTTTTAACATTAAAAATGAACATTCCAGCATTCCACAAATATTTTTTACTTTGATAATATTCATTTGCTAATTCCAAATTTGGTTTTTCAACAAACTTAGAAACCTTTAATACTTTACTACTGCCTGGTTCAAATTTTATATATCCATAACCAGTTTCAGCTCTCGTAGGTTCTATTCCTATAGTAACAATTGCGTTTGTATTATTATTTACAAACTCATTGGCCAAAACTATATCATTTATAAATTTTTCTTCATTTTTTATATAACTGTCTGAAGAAATACAAACAACATTTGCATTTTTATAAATGTTCTTAATATATATGGTAGACAGCAAAATACATGGTGCAGTATTCTTAGAACAAGGCTCAGTTATAATATTTAAATCTTTTATATCAGGTATTTGTTTTTTTATTTTATCTATATAATCATAATTTGTTATTATAAATATTCTATCACTAGGAATCAATTTATTGATTCTTTCATATGTCATTTGCAACATAGATTTTTCATTTAACAGCGATAAAAATTGTTTTGGATTGTCAGATGTAGACTGAGGCCAAAATCTAGTACCAATCCCACCTGCCATTATTAAGGCACATAACATACTATTTCTCCTTCTTTTTAACAAATGATGGTTTTCCGTTTATATATTTAAAGAAACCAAACGAATAAATTATTCTCTTAAATCTTGCTTTATTAAATTGTTTAAATAGACGATATATTCCTTCTAATCCCAATTTACTGATTTTTTCTGGTGCTCTTTTAATTTTACCAGAAACGAAGTCAACAGTTCCACCACTTCCAATAGCAAATTTAACACCTAACTGTGTCAATTCTTTTAAATTATCTCTCATAAAGAATTCCTGTTTTGGAGCACCAAATCCGACAAAAATTATATCTGGTTTTGACTTTTTTATATGAGACATACAATCATCTACAAATTTTTTAGAAAATGGATAATCTTCATATGAAGGTGAATAGCCATCTGCTTTTATTCCATATTTTTCCTTTACATTTACTACTGCCTGGGCATTTGAATCTTCTTTTCCCCCCAAGAAGTACAATTTCATGTTATTTTTTTTCGCATATTCACAAAAATCATATACAATTTCACTGCCAGATAATTTTTCTACTTTTTTAAATTTCTTATCTTTTAATCTAGCAAATTTTAATGGAACTTGTCCATCTATAGTAGCATAATTAGAATTAACAAAATCATACAAATCTTTATTAGTATTTGCCAATCTAATAATCTGTGCATTTAATGTTACAATACACTTAGTTTTTTCATTATCTATTTCAAATAAATCTTTTTTATTTTTAATATTTATATTTAAATTACAATATTTCATAACTCTATCATAATGAAATTATATTTCATTATACCTCCCTTACCATATAAAAATTAAGATTTTTTATACTATAATAATCTTTTCCAATTATATTAAAATCTAAAATATATAAATGGATTAAAATTTGAACTTATTAAATACATAACGCAAACAAGAAATAACCCCAAATAAACTGCATTTAAAGCATAATTTAATATTGGCTTTTTAATGCATAAATTTTCTATTTTCTTATATATAGGAAACATAAATAAAATAGATGGAATAATAAACAAAATTGGAATAATTAAATTATTGCTTGCGAATATTTCAATATAATTAGTAGAAGAAAAATCAAATAATTTTTTTATAAAGTAAAATACTTCACTTATATTTTCAACTCTAAAAATTACCCAGCCTATAATTATTAATATAATGGAATATAACCAACGTACAACTGAAGGCCACTTATCAATAAACTTCTTTAAAAATATTTTTTCTAATATAAGCAAAAAGCAGAAATACAAGCCCCATATAATAAAATTCCAACTAGCGCCGTGCCATAAACCAGTCAAGGCCCAAACAACTAATAGATTCAAAATCCACCTAAATTTGCTAACCCTATTACCTCCTAATGGAATATACACATAATCCCTAAACCAACTAGAAAGAGAAATATGCCATCTTCTCCAAAATTCAGTAATAGATCTTGATATATATGGATAATTAAAGTTTTCCAAAAAATGAAATCCAAAAATTTGACCTAACCCAATTGCCATATCACTATATCCACTAAAATCATAATATATTTGCAAAGAATATGCAATAGCACCAAGCCAAATTATTGAACTACCATATCCTGATTGATGTATATATGAATTATCAAATATAAAATCAGCAAGTAACGCAACATTATTAGCTAAAATAATTTTTTTAGATAATCCAATTATAAATCTTTTTACTCCAGAGATAATGTCGTTTAAATTTTCTTTTCTGTTTTCTAATTCGTCTTGTACAGTTTCGTATCTAACAATTGGACCAGCAACTAATTGAGGAAACAAAGTCACATACAATGACAAATCAAGAATATTTTTTTGTACAGGTATCTTTTTTCTATAGACATCAATTATATATGATAATATTTGAAATGTATAAAAACTTATACCTATAGGTAAAACTATCGCTTTAATTGATATATTTAATTTAAATATATTATTAATATTATCAACTATAAAATTAGCGTATTTGAAATATATTAAATTTCCAATAATAAGGATTAAACTCAATATAAAAGTAATATTTTTCAAAAGAGTTTTATTTTTAGTTTCTAATTTGTCTATTAATATCCCTGCAATATATGAAATTAATATCACTAAAAACATTAAAAATATATATTTTGGTTCTCCCCAAGCGTAAAACAATATTGAAAACAACAGTAAAATGAAATTTCTATACCATCTTTTTTTTAATAAAAAATATAGAAAAAGTAATAATGGTAAAAAAGCAAATATAAATGTTAAACTACTAAACAGCATTGTTATACCTCCATATCAAAATCTTGAGATCTGTAAAAATCAATATTTCCAATCAACAAAGTTTTGTTTATATTGTTCTTTTTTATATATTCGAGATAATTAAATTTTTTCCCAAATTGTCTTTCATAATGTCTTAAATCGATTGAAAATGTTTTATTGTAATGAGTTGATATCAATTTAAGAATTGCATTATCATAAGATTCGCCTATTATCAAAATATTTTCTTTTGTTGGATTATTATAGTCAAAAATGATTTCTGCTCCATCTCCTCCATAATATGAGGCATAATTAATACTATTACCAGCGAATTGATTTTGAGAGCCATAATCATCTACTTTTTCACCATTCAAATAAGTAATGTGGTCAGGGAAATCAAATACATATGCGCAAAAATCTTCTTTATATATATAACTTGCACCTGTCATACTAGCTTTTGATCCTAAAAACTTACCAGAACTACATTTTGTATCAATAGGTTTAATAATATTGTCCAAATTTAATATTTTAGCCAATTCGGTATAAGCTTTATATGAGCCTTTATAATTCCAATGATGATCAGTTTTATAAAAATAATTTTGAAATTCATTAAAATTATTTATTTGAAATACATTAAAATTACTTTTATTCGATATATTTTCATGTATATAATTTGATATATTTGTTTTTTCATTATTTTTAAAATTAATATCAGTATCTTTTTCTATATAATATGTATATACTGGGATTGGACTTTTATTAATTAAATTATTAATATTATTAATCCTATAGCTAAATGAAGAATTATCATCAGATAAATATACAGGATCATAAACAAAGTTTCCTTCACATCCAAAAGTAGTTAAAGCTGAAGTTACTTTAATATAATTATTATTACAATAATCTTTAAGAATTACTTTTGAAAATGTAGCATTTATATAATTAGTAGAAAAATTATAAATCTTTTTAATTTTTGATGACATTAAAAGTTGATCAGACAAAGCAAGCTCAAACGACTGTTGAAATTCACCTGAATTAATTGTTTTAACTGTTGGCTTAGTAAAATAATATGCACTTCTATTTTCATAATTATTTATATTTTTTTTAAAAAACACGAAACTCATTATTCCAACAAATACTATTATTATTAAAAAAAACAAAAACAAAAAATCATAAAACATACATTTTTTTATGACACAAAAATTAGTACGGTTTTCTTTTATTTTTTTCTTCACAATACCCACATCCTATACACAACCATTATAACAAAAAAAATATATATTTAAAATATATATTTTGAATTTTTATTTAATAAACCAAATTACTTTTGCAAATAAAGAATTAAAATGTTTTAAATAAAAATTTTTAAAAGTTATTTTCCTTAAATATTTGTTTTTCTTGTAGTTTGGAAACTTTTTGTTTACATTTTGCCTAGCCAATTCAACACCATATATATACTTTTTTTTATCATTTGTTTTAGATAATCCTTTAATCATTGTAGCATATATATGTCTAACATATGAATATTCCAATTCATAATAATACTCATTAAATAAATTATTTTCTTTATAAAAATTAATCAACCCATTAAAATTATATATATAATCAAATATTTTATCATTAAAAGTACTAGATATTGCTCCTTGTCTTTGAACATATTGATAAAAAGGTTTATTAATTACTCCAATACTATCTGCATACGGCAAAATTCTATACATAAATTCTACATCTTCATACCAAATTCCTTTTTTAAATTGAAATTTATTTATAAGTGATTTCTTGTATATCTTATTCCAAGCAGTAGGATAGATATTTATCATTTTATCTTTTATTTGTTTTTTATTTAGTAAATCTTTTGTTACATTGCAAGAACAAAACTTTATTTTTTCGTCATAAACATAATTAAGGTCACACATTACAATATCAAAATCAGACGATATAGCTTTTTCATACATAACCTCAAACATTTTTTCATCGACATAGTCATCACTATCTACAAATGCAATATACTTACCAGTAGCATACTTCAATCCATAATTTCTAGCATCAGATAATCCCCCATTTTCTTTTATATAAGATTTTATTAGTTTTGGATATTTTACTTTAAATTCATCGATTATTTGCTGAGAATTATCCTTGGTACCATCATTTACAATTATGATTTCTATATCTTTTAATGTTTGATTTACCAAACTATTTAAACATTTTTTTAAATATTTTTCTACATTATATACTGGAACAATTACACTAATCTTTATCATCTAAAACACCACTATCTTTTCTTATATCAACTAAAATCATACCACAAACCATGCTCATTATAAACATATATAACCATGAATCAAATGAATTACCACTTAAGTAAGAAACAGCAAAAGCTAAAACTATTGTTACTGGAAGTAATGCTTTTTCGAGTGTCATATTAATAAAAGCCTTTTTAAAACCTAAAAATGCAATTATTAGATATGGAAGTAAGTAAATAATTATACCAAAAATTCCAAGTGTATAATATTGCCACAATATATCATTTTCTAAATAAACCTTTGAATTATGTAAATTAGTTCTTCCTATACCAAATAATTCATCAAAATTAGCTTTATTCAAAATAGAAACACGTTTTATAATTAATGCCTGTATTTTCCTTCCGTCATCTTTCTTTTCAAATTCTAACTTTCCATAATTCAACCAAAATTCAACATCGCTTTCACATTTATAATTATCGCTGAAATACACCAGTTGGTAACCATATATATTATACTTCTTTCTAATTAGGTTGCATACATTTACTTTTTCTTCATCATTCATATTTTCATCATAATCAATTTTTATAGATGGATCATTATTATTTTCAATGTTAGCATTACCAGCATTATTACCAGCATATTTATTTCTATTTGCGCCAGGAGAAAAAAACATTAAAACAACACTAACAAACAAAACAATAAAATATTTTATAAAAAAATTAATACTAAACTTTTGTTTTTTCATAAAAATCGAAAGGAAATAGAATAAAACATACCCCGCTTCTATTATTAACCAAATGTAAGTTCCGACTCTAGTCCCCAACATCATACTGCAGATGTTTAATAAGGTTATAATAAAAAGTAATTTAGAATTTTTATATTTGAAATAACAATAATTAACTAAAGAAATCATAATCGCTAATGTAGCGCCTAAAGGATTGGCCTGATAAAATATACCTTTAACTCCTATTTTTTCGTAAGGAACAGTAACAAATATTCCTTTAAACCAATCTAAAATACTGTACATAGAATATTCTTGCTTACCACCATAAGATAGAATTGAAAATCCAAATAAACTAGGAATTATAATCATAAGTATTATTTCAATAGCAAGAATAGTAATTACTATTTTGTTTATTTTAAAATTTTTGAGCACATAATATGAAATAAAAATAAATAATAAAGGAACAAACATTTTCATCAAATATGATATTTCTCCCATTAATGAAAATGTTTTTGAAAGTGAAACTACATTAAAATTATTTGAAACTGATATATGTAAAATTGAATATATTACATTAATAAAAACAAACAGAAAAAAATATTTATATTTATTTTTATTATCCCATCTTTTAAAGCATAATACGAACAAAATTAATACTAAAAATGTCCTTATTATTGTTGAAATAGACAAACCAAAGAATTTATAATTGTCCATATATAAATAATATATTTCTAAAAATGGATGTAATACTATAAATATAATATATAAATATAAAATTAATTTATTTTCTTTTTTCATATTTTCACCTTACTTTATTAATGAATAAAATTCATTCATCTTAACATCATTTTTACAACTATAATTTTCTAAATTTTTTTCAAATTTTTTCATTTTGTCTTTTTCAGTCAATACTTTTTTTAATCCTTGATAAATAGATTCTTCATCGTTATTTACAATAATACCATATTTTCCATCATCTAACAAATATTTTGTTCCAGCAACTTCTGTTGTAAAAACTGGTTTGCCTAACACAAGCGACTCCGAAATAACAGTTGGCATTCCCTCGTATCTAGAAACTAGTAAAGTAAAGTCACCTTTTAGAAAATACGGATATGGATTATTTCTTTTTCCCAATAGAATTAAACTATTTTCAACATGATTTTTGCTAATTTCGTTCAATAACATTTCTTTATCTATTCCATCCCCAATAATATATACTTTAAATTTAAAACCATCATCAATTAGTTTTTTATGAATTGGTACATATCTATCATAACCTTTTTGATAATCAAGTCTACCTACTGAAATAATATTAATTACATCATTATCAAAATCCTCATCAGGAATTGTTTCTTTTGACTTTAATATAATTTCACTTTCATTTATAATATTTAAAATCACTTTAGGTTCATTATCTAAATTATAATATTTTCTAAAAGCGATTGCTGCTTCTTTTGATACGGAAACATTAGTATTTATTAAACTCAAAGCTTTTTTCATTGTACGCAAATATTTTGAAGATGAATTAATAGTTGTAACATCAACATGATTCCAATTTATTTTATTAGCTGAGTCTCCAAAAGCACAAAACAAAGTACAAAAACCATCATTATAAGAAATTTCATTATCATATTTTCTAAATAATGTTTTTTTTCTTTCTTTAATAATTTTATATTTAATTAATCCAGTTTTAATAAGAAAAGAAAAATATATTTTTTTTAATGCTTTTAAATACATTTTATTTTTAATTAATTGCTTAAATGAGGAATCTACAACATCAAATGTTTTCGTTCCCTTAATTATATTTACATCCTTTGGAATTAAATTTTTCATATCACCATGATAATGTAAAACAAGCAAATCGATTTCATAATTTGAATAATCTATTTTGGAAAGTAAATTAGAAAGGACCTTTGAAACTCCACCCATAACTAGACCATCCATCACAAATAAAATATTCTTTTTTTTCATAACTTACCTCCAAAAATAATTCTTAATAATTTTATCTTATTATGAATAACTAAATAACACATGATTTTAAATTTTATTTTTTGCTTTTTAAAATACTTATTTTTATACCATAATGGAAATTTTTCTAACAAAATATTCCTATTTTTCTTTATTAGTTCATCAGTATTGTTAAACTTTAAAAATCTCAATGTAGCACCATGTATTAAGTGTTCCAGATACATAAATTCTAATTCTTTATCAAAAGAGTTTGTATATTTTTTTGTATTATTTTCCAAATATTCCAAAGCAATATAAATATTTTCCAATTTTTCATTATATTTTTTTTGACGCATTGAGGAACCACCACGTATAATATAATTATATAGTGGAACTTTAATGTAGCCTATCTTATCAGTATAAAATGTAGTTAGTGGAATTGTAGCTAAATCTTCATATATATACCCTACCAAAAACTTGAAATTCTGTTGCTTCAAAATACTAGTTTTAAAAATTTTATTCCATGGGCAAGGATTTGATAAATAATAATTTATTTTTATATTATCAGAATAAGGTTGGATAGAAAACTCACGTTTTTTTAAATCATCAATAACAGAGTAATAATCAAAACATAATATATCATCTTTAGTTTCACTTATTTTTTCTACAAGTAAAGTTACTGCATCATCCTCTATATAATCATCACTATCTACAAACATCAAATAATCGCCTGTTGAAACATCAATACCAATATTTCTGCAATCGGCTTGTCCACTATTTTTTTTATCAATCAATACTAATCTATCATCTTTATGCTTATACTCATTGATTATCTGTAACGAATTATCAGTAGATCCATCATTAATAATAATTAATTCGATATTTTTATATTTTTGATTTAATATACTATCCAAACATTTTTTTAAGTACTTTGAAGTATTATATACGGGTACTATAATACTAACCTTCACCATAATATCATCCCAACTTTCATTATTTTGAAGTAATAATCAAATATAATTTATAATTAAAAAACAAACAAATCTTTTTTATGAATCGTTTAATACTGTTTTGAGGAATATTTTTATATATTTTATTTTTCTTTAATAATTTGACATAATCTTTTTTTGTTTGACCAGAAAGTATATTAGTTTTTCTAACTACAGAATCAGTTAAAAAAATCTTAACAATATCCTTTTCTTCATTTAATCCTTTTATTTGATTAATAATTGAAACTTCATTCAAATATAATTCTAAAAAATCAAATGCCTTTTTTCTATTTTTTTGTTCATCATTACAATTGATAATACTACCATCACGTTGAACATAATTCAAACCAATATAATCAATTGAAATTATTTTTTCTGCTTTCATGATAATAAATGGAGTTAATCCAAAATCTTCATGATACTTTCCCTTAGAATACATAAACCTATTTTTGATAAAGAAGTCCCTTTTATAAGCATATAACCATGCAGGTTCTATCATTTCATCAGTAAATATTGATTTAATTGCATTCAATTTTAATTCATTGCAAAAAGGTTTGCTTATATACTTATGTAAAACTTTTCCATGTAAATTTACAGTTTGACAACTAAATTTTACAAGATCTGGTTCATTATTTTTCTTGATCTTAGCATTTATCTTTTCCAATAATCTGCTTTCAAAGTAATCATCTGAATCCAAAAATAAAATATAATCACCATTTGCTTTTTTTACTCCATAATTTCTTGCATCAGATAATCCACCATTTGTTTTTATAAAAGAAATAAATCTTTTATCTTTAGACACAAACTTATCAATTATTTTTTGACTACCATCTTTAGAGCCATCGTTTACAATAATAACTTCATAATTACCATATGTTTGATTTTCGACGCTTGATAGACACTTATCAATATAATCTTGTACATTATATACTGGTATAATAATGCTAAATTTCATGATATGTCTCCAAAATTTTGTTATATCTTGAATTAGTCAACAATTTAATTTTTTGTTTTTTTGTAATTTCTGTCAAACCCTCTAGAATTGCTTCGTTCTTTTCATGTTCTTTATTTAATATATTATAATAATCTCCTTCATTATAACCATCAAAGCCTGCCAAAAAAACCTCGTTAGACATATTCAAATCAAATAATTTTAATAACATAAGTAATGCATTATCAGACACAATTGAATTTCCGTTAAGATAATTTGAATATTCAATAATATAACAATTATCTAAATTTTTATAATTAATGTTAGATGTAATTAACAAAGGTTTGTTATAAACTTTATTTTCGCCAAATCTCTTGTTACTATTTATAAAAATCATATCAACATCATAATCTTCAGGAACAAAATTTACACTTATTACAAAAGGAGATTCATTATGTATAAATCTTTTGATTTTTTCACTTTCATCTAAAATTCTTTTTCCTGGACCTAAAAGCAATACTTTTTTATTTCCTATTATCTCTCTTAGTTTTTTTATATCCTCAAAATCATTTACTTTTGTTTCTTGATAATCTATATATTTTTTTTCTATATATTCTTTATCAAAAATCATTTTTTTATCTTCAGGAATACTTTTTAATATCTTACCTATTGTACTAATTGATAAAGTGTTCTTTTCAACTAAATATGAAGCATAATTTGGATGGCAACAATTAATAGCTGAAAAATAATATGGTAAAGAATAACCCCAACTATTTTTTCTATAAATAGAATATAAAACATCATCTATTATTTCAAATAAATAATCTGTATTATACTTATAATTTTCTATTTTATTTAGTTGTCCTAAAAAAAGCTCAGTGTTAAGATTTCCAGCACCTCTCCCCATACCATAAATTGAAGAATCAATTATCATTTTATCATTTCCATATTTTTTCAATAGCATCAAAGCATTAGAATAAGATAATTGCAAATTATTATGGGAATGAAATCCAATATTTATATTGCTATTTAAATTGTTCTTTGTTAAATCATAATATCTGACTAAATCTTCTGCATCCATTGATCCAAAACTATCTACAATATAAAATGCAAATGGATCAATTTCATTAGCTAGCATTATTAATTGAACAAATTCCTCATCACTATAACTTAATGAAAGCATAGGTTGAAGAAAAACCTTATATCCTTTATCCTTTATTTGTTTTGATAACTTTAGTGCTTCAAATCTATCTTTTTTGTGAAAAGCTATTCTTATTCCACCTATTTTATTGTCTGCTTTCAACGATAAATCTGATACATTATATTCACCAAAATTCATCATACAAACAGCTAGTCCCTTATAATCAGAAGGTATAAAACTATTAAATTCTTCTATAGTATTAAATTTAGTATGATTATCATCATATGTTTTTTTATTTGAAATAAATCCACATTCTATTATATCTATATTTGCTTTAGATAATTTATCAATTATTTTTTTTATATTTTCTTTTCCAAAATTCCAATCATTTATATATCCGCCATCTCTTAATGTACAATCCAAAACTTTAATATTATCCATTTTTCCTCCTTCTAAAATTATAAATTGCATTAGCTATTTCAAAATCATCTGCTTCATCTATATCAATTGCTTCTACTTTTGACACCACTTTCAAATAAGGATTATTACCTATCCTTCTATTCAATTCTAAAATAGTTTGTTTTGAATATACATAAAATCCACTTGTTTCTGAATATATAAATGGTAAATCCTGAGTTCTAGGAATAGCAGATAAATTATAATTAAGAGGTTCACCATTTTTCCATAAAAATTCTTGAAGTAATTGAACTGAAAATGAAGAATCATATTCACCACTCAAAACGTGCTCAATGCCATCAGATATACTACTTTCAGTAATAAATGGAGCAGTAACATGAGCTAAAACATATAAATCTGAGTCAACTTTATTTGCAAAACTTTGTAAAATTTCATTCATTTTTGTAGTTGAACTATCTAGATTTTCACTTCTTTTTAAAAATTTTATTCCATCAGGAATATAATCTTTTATTGTTTCGTTACTACAATAAACGTATATTTCATCTATTTTTTTTACTTTCTTTAGTGTATTTAACAGATATGTACATAAAGGCTCTCCATTGTCAAATTTTTTAATATTCTTATTTTTTAGTCGCTCATTATTAAGTTTTATAGGGACTACTGCAACTACTTTCATATTTTTTCCTCCAAATCATTTAACATTTTACTTAGTTGTTTTTTATCAGAAACAACTTTTATATTGTTATCATTTCTACAAATATTTTGAAAAAATTTTTCAAAATATTTTTCATGCATTATCAAAAATTTTCCTTTTAAAAGTTTATACAATAAAATAATCTTAGCATTATTATCAAAAATTGTTTTTGTATTAACTGCTGCTGAAGAACTTATTGTAAATAGAACTTTATCATCAAGATTGTTATTAATGCAAAATATTTCCCAAGAAACATTAGTATTTAAGAGTTTAATTTTAGAATTAGGAAATTGTTTTGTATTTCTTGGATGTCTTTTAACAATAAAATTTTCGTAACCAACACATTTTGCAATATCATCTATTAAATTCATATACTCATCAATATCATCTATAAACTCGAAAGCTTCTTCGAAAAAAATATATTTTTCTTTGATAGTTAAACCTTTAAAATCAAAAGCATTGTTAATACTAGTAACTAAAGATTTATTATTAACGTCGATTAATTCAATATTCTTTATATCTCTATTTGAATCTCCAACAAAAAGTTTTGGTCTATAAAAATACATATCATAATCAATATAACTTAAATCACAATTATATATAAATTTAATTAATTTTGTATATTTTCCTTTTGTATATACTTTAGGTAATTCTCTTAAATAACTTATAACACCCTCTTCATATAAATGGAATTTTATATTTTTATTTCTTTTACATTGATACTTATATATTTCATAAAAAATTTCATTATTATTAAAGAAAAATATTTCATCATATACGTCCAATTTCTCACCTAACATAATTTTAACATTTTTTGTATTATTAAAAATTTGTTTTATATTAGATGTTTTACTATTCTTATTTTTTGGTAACTTCGAACTATCTGCATAATATACTTTATTAAAAACATCATTTAATTTTTTATTTTTATATAAATAATTCAAATATTTTGTTTTATCACTAACCATAATATCAACAACATCTATATCTGATAAAAGTGTTTTTCTTAAATTTATAGAATTTAACAATTGATATAAAGTATGAACTATCATTAAAATTCTTTTATTTTTCATTATACTACCACCTTTTTCTTAAAAATTTTACTTTTTATCATAATTATAAATTGATCTCTTTCTGTTTTGTTAAATAAAACAATAAAGTTTATTATTAATCCAATTACGCCAGAAATTCCACATATAGCAATTAAGTAAAGCCAATTTGTTATTTTGAAAATACTACCAATAAAAGTAAAACAAACTATTAATAATACTGAAGAAAAAAGACATTTAAAAATGGTAGGATAAAAAGTTTTTTTAGATATATTTAAGCACTTGGAAGCATATATAGGTGTAAATGTCAAATTTTTAATAGTTCCAACCAATATACTAATTCCTGCAATAGCATATATACCTAAATTAGTAAATTTTAAAACAAAAAATAATAATAATACATTCAAGAAACCTAAACATATAGTAACAATTGAATTTACTTTTAATTTATTGGTAATTGTAAAAGTATCAAATAAACTATTTATTGCAGCTGAAACAATTCCTCCGGCAATTGTTATAACTGTTAAATGATATATTAATAATACATTTTGATTAGGTAACCACAAATTAATAAATTGATATCCAAATGCAATCAATCCACAAATAACAATATTAGAAAAAAAAGTTGTTAATTTCATTGAAAAAATCATTTCTTTTACAAAAGCGGAAATATTATTTTTTGCATAGTGAATTGTAAGTTGAGGTTGAAACACAGCAGTAACAGTACAAATTAAGTTATTTACAATAGTAGATAATGTTTTTGCTACAGCTAACTGTCCCATAGCAACAGAATCTATAAAAATATTACTTAATAACAAGTCCAAGCCATCAGATAATATTTGACCCAATTTCGTAATTGTATTCCAAATCCCTGAAGCAATAATTTGAACTACTTTTTTAAAATCATAATATATTTTTTTTATCTTAATATTTGGTAATAATTTTTTAGTATATATAATATTAAAAATCAAAACATATAATGAGGAAATACAAGTTGCAACACCTATAAATGAAACTGAGGTTCCTAAAAATGAAAAGAACAAAATTAAAAATACAACCCTTATAATATTGGACTCTAAATTTCTAAGTGAACTGATATCCAATCTATTTGCAGCATATGTCGAAACGGAAAACACCGAGTTCATAATTCCTATAAAAAAATTTATAAAAACCAATAAAAATAGGATTTTAACGTCATTTGTAATAAATGTAGGAATTGAAATAAACTTATCCAAAAATATTACACATATTATTGATGGAATAAGTAAAATTAAAGATAAAAAAGCATTTGCTGCAAAAATAGATGTAAAATATTTGTTTGCCTCTTCAATATTATCTTGATGTATATATATTGTAATATATCTCCCAGCCATAGAATTTAAAGCGATTGTAAGCAATGAAGCATAATTAACAAAATTATTTGCTAATGAAATAAAACCGTATGCTTCAACTCCTACATTTTCAGTAACATAAGGGGTCAAGAAAAAGCTTATTCCCAAATTAATAACAAACATCATCAATGATAAAAACATATTTATTGATAATCTTTTTTTATTAGTCATTATTGTTGCTCCTTTTTTTTAGTATTTCAACAAAACCATCATAGTATTTTTCTAAAGTGAATTTTTTAGACTGTTTTACACTTTCATTAGACATACTTGCTTTTTTTTCTTTATCATTATATAAACTATCAATAGCGGAAGAAATATTATCTACTAAATTATCATTTCGTTCTAATAAAATTGCGTTCTTAGATGTTACTTGTTCAACAATTCCTCCAGAATACGTTGAAATAATTGGTAAACCGCTTGCCATAGCCTCTAAAACAGATAAAGGAAATGCGTCCTCACATAATGACGGTGCCACAAATACATCAGCTATATTGTAATATTTATAAATTTCAGTATTTGGAACATAACCTGTAAAAACGACATCCTGTGACATATTAATTGTTATATTTTTCAATTCTTCTTCATATGAATTTTTATAAGACAAATTAAAATTTGAGCTTCCAATTATTAAAAGTTTTATTTTCTTGTCTTGCCTTACCTTCTTAAAAGCAAGTAACAATTCTTTAACACCTTTTTCTTTTACTAATCGACCACAGTAAACAATCACAAAATCTTTTTTTGATATTTTTAATTTAGTGCGTATTTTGTTTTTTTCAGATTCGTCAATTTTCGTACCAAATTTAGCATTGTTTATTCCATTATGTAAAACATCAATATCCTTAATTTTTATATATCCGGATTTTGTATATGCTTTAGCTGCAAAATCACTTACAGAAATAAAGGAATCATATAACGAACTTTTAGACGTAACCATCATTTCTGCACCATGTATATGTCCAATATACTTAGAATCTCTTTTTCTTTTTATAAGATAATCATAAGCTTCTAAATCTCCACCCTCAATTATAATAAAATCAAATTTCATTTTTTTAATCTTATTATAAACTGATTTGACAAAAAAATAATATTGTAAATTCAATTTGTTTAACACCTTGTCAAAAAAAGTTTTTTCTCTTTTTACCTTAATAAATCCCCTAAAATATTTATCAACAAAAATAAATTTAGTATTATTATATTTTCTAGCTTTATCCTTAGCTTCAGAATCCATGATACTAACACATGTTATATCTAATTTATGTTTTTTTTCATTTAAATCTATAAGATTATTAACTAAGCCCTCTACTGCTCCGCCCTTAATAGCAGGTACTGGAAACTCATTTGGAGTAATTATACAAATTTTTTTCATGATTTACCTCTTTCATAATAAACATGATGTACTAAAATAAATTATACCATATTTCTACATTTTTTTTAATCAAATATGTTATTTTTACCATATATTTACAAAAAAAGAAAAATTTATATGAAGTTTTTCAAATTTATTACTAAATTTTTGTATATAAAAACCTCACTTTTTTTACATAAAAATGAGGTTTTATCTTTTAATAATTTACTTTATCTTTTCTTTTTTTGAATTATTTTTAATTTCATTTTTCTTATCATTACTATGATGTTCTATTACAACATTGGTTTTTGCTACAAAAAATACAACAATTATTAATAAAATTCCATATATAAAGTATCCTAAAATTCTATCCTTTAATACATATACTATTGAAGCAAAAGCAAATAGCAAATTAATTGCATATATACATAAGACTGTTGCCCTTTGACTTAAATTTCTATTTAGTAATTGATGATGTATATGATACTTGTCAGGTTCAGAAACTTTTTCACCTTTTAAACTTCTTCTAATAATAGCAAATAAAGTATCAAGTATTGGTATAGCCAAAATAAGAAGTGGAATTATAAGTGAAGACATCATTACATTTTTATATCCTGTTAAAGTTATAACAGAAATAATAAAACCTAAGAACATACTTCCAGAATCACCCATAAATATACTAGCAGGATTAAAATTATGAACTAAAAATCCTAAAGTTGATCCTAACATAATGAAAGTTAATAAAAAGCTTGTATCAAAACATCCTTTTAATGATGCTATAATTCCGATCGTTAAGAAAAATATAGAACTAATTCCTGCTGCAAGACCATCAAGTCCATCTATTAAATTCATACAATTTATACATCCCAAAATAAACAATATAGTTATAGGATAAGCTAAATATCCAAAATCAATATAAAAACCAAACGCACTTAGATCTTTTATTAATAAACCACCATAACATACTACAATAAGTGCAGCTAAAAATTGACCAATAACTTTATATTTAGCAGGTACAGAATTAATATCATCAATAATACCTGTAAATATAATTATAAAACTACCTATTAAAACTGAATTCATAAGAGGAGTCGGATTACAAAAAATCATATATCCAAATAAAAATCCAGCATATATTCCAATTCCACCAAGTCTTGGCATTGGCTTTTTATGTACCTTTCTAGCATTTGGCATATCAAGAGCACCTACATGTTCAGCAATTTTTTTTACAATTGGTATAAAAAGTGCAACAAACAAGAATGTACAACAAACCATTAAGATTATTTTTAGCATAATATCTAATTCCATTTTACCACCTATATAATATTTTAACACTTTTACACCTATAAGGGCAATACTTTACTTATAATGTTTTCCCATTTATATTTTATTAAAGCCTTATTTATTTCTTCTGAAAGATTATAATCTTTAACTTCTTTTTCAGATATAGTTTTTATTAATTCATCTGTGTTTTTAACTAAAATAAGATTTGGTAAATTAAATTCTAGTAATTCTTTATTTTCAAAAGAAATAATATGTTTTTTCATTGCACTACACTCTAACACCTTATTATATATAATATGATTGCTATCATTTAATAAAGGAAAAAACACATAATCAAAATAAGGAATATAGTATTTTAAATTGTTATATTCAATAGAAGGTAAAATAACAGTATTTTTTAATGAATAATCCCTTAAATCAATAGAATCATCTAATTTACCTATTAATACAATTACGAATGTATTTAATGAATCAATTTTTTTTATCAAATTAAAATTTATATTTTTATCTATATTTCCATAATACCCTATTACTTTTTTATTCATAAATAAATATTTTCTTAAATTATCTGCTATTTTATTTTTAGGATTAATAAAATCCATTTCATTTATTCCATCTTTCATTAAGATTACGTTATCTCTAACACCTTCATAATAAATTTTATATTCTTCACATCTATAAGTTGCGATTAATGCTTCTTTCATAATATCTTTATAAACACCAATTGAATAATTATTATAGTATTTGTATTTATCTATTTTACCCATTATATCAATCCAAATAATTCTATCATCAACCATTTTAGCAAATGTATATTGTAAAAAATAAGTTATCAAAAATAATACTTTTCTATTTTTTAGTAAAGGTAATAATCTTTCTTGATTAGTAACTACAAATAAGTTAGGTTCAACTTCTTTTAATTTTGATTCAAAATTTGTAGTACAAAAAAAACATAAAAAACCTTTTCTAGCAAATGTTCTTAATATATTCTGTGGTCTATCTATAGGATAATAGTCTAATGCTTCTGGAAAAACAATAATACCTTTATATGTATCCAATTTTTCTTTTATTTCTAACAAATCTGAATCTATTGGTTGCATTGAAGCAGTAACATACTTTTCTAAATCTTTTGACATAATTTCTTCTGTTTTCTTTTGTTGATTTACAAACATATCAAAAAGCCCCATAAAATCACCTCATATAATTAGTATAACATTTTTTTTATAAAATAATTCACATTGATATTTATATATACAATTTATTTACAAAAAAATATGGATTATAAACTATCCATATTTTCATTATCTTTTTGTTTAGATTTTTTCTTATCCTCTTTTAACTTTAATTTTTCTTGTTTCAATTGTTCTTTTCTTTGTCTTTTTAATTCTTTTTTACTTATAGGTTCTTCTTTAATAGAATTCATCTTAATAGTTTTTTCTAATGTTTCTTCTATTTTCTTAACATTTTTGTTACTTCTAGTAGCTAATATAATTATCATTATTAATAATTCAATTATACAAAACGAACCTAACGCTATTGAAATATAAAAATACATTTTATTTTCTTTTTCCAATTTTTTTGAAACTTCATTATTATATCTTTGAAGTGTGTTTTCTTTAGCATCATAAGTATAATAAGAAATTTCACCTGTATTTAAATTCATACCATATACAATTGGATAACCTTTATTATCAGTTAAAATTTCAAGTTCCATACCATTAATATCCATTTTATCTTTTGAATATCCATTTAGTATTTTATCATCATCTATCTGATAAGGATAAATATTTATAGAATTAAAATTTAATTCTTTATATAATTTATAAGTATCATTATCATATATATAAAAATTAATATTGCTATTTTCATCTTTTAAAGCTACTAAATTGTATTTTGTTATTTCTCCATAAAAAGCTAGAACTGATTCTCCTGACAAATCAATAGTCGTTTCTCTATAATTAGTTGGTATTGTAAGACCATCTTTTTTTCTAACAACAGTATATTCTTTATCATCAATTTTAACATTTATAGGGTTTGGTTCTTCTACAGTTGCTTTTATTACATAAGTTTTAACGTTTCCATTTTCTGCTGTTACTTTTACTTCTAATTTGTTCTCACCATCTACAAGTGTTATTTCACCTATTCCACTTACTGATGCTTTACTATCTTCTGTTTTCGCATTTAACTTAATTTTATAAGTTTCTTTAGGAAGAGTAATTGTATACTCTAATTTATCTTTATTAAATTCAGGTTCTAATTTATAACCTTCTATTTCTAAACTAGATAAATTATTATTTTTACTATAACTAACAGTTGGCGCAGTTGTTTTATTAACTACATTAATACTTTTAGAACCTTTAGAAACATTTTCAGCTACTTCATTCCAAGTATAATATGATGCACTATCTATATATACCTTTGCCGTTCCTACTGCTTTTGCCTTAAATTTAAAAGTATAAGATTTTGATTTTGTACTTCCATCACCATAACCAACAATTCTTTGCGTTGTATTATCAAGAAGTGTTAATTTTGAAGTATCATAACCTACAACAAAATTCCATGAACCTAATGCTTCACTTGAAGAAATAGTAACAGTAGTAGTAATTGTGTTTCCTACTGTTACAGAAGAATTAGATTTAACACTTATACTTGTAGATGCATATGCCTTAGCACTAAATATAAATGTCAAAAAGAATGTTAATACTATAAATGAAATTTTTTTATTTTTCATACTTCCTCCTAATTAATAGTCCCTTGTCCTAATATATGTTTTTGAACTTTTAATAAATCCAATATATCAACTTTTCCATCAGAATTAACATCGGCTGCTTTTAAATATTCATTAGACAATTTTGAAGAACCAATTATATTTTTTTGAATTTTAAGTAAATCTAATATATCAATAGCACCATTACCATCAGTATCACCATTATATATTATTTTATATGTTTTAGTATCATTATTTATAGTAACAGTTAAAGTATCCCCTGTTTTAAAGCTTTTATCAGATTTTACAATACCCTTACTATCTTTAAATACTATATTAGCGCTTGCATTTTTACTTTGAATTTCATTAATCAAATCTATAGTTTCTTTATTATTTATACCATATATATATGTACCATCATTTTTAACACTTATATCATTTATAATATCTTGTACATTTGTTGAAGCAGCATTTACAAGTGCGAAATTAAATGTATAAGTTCTAGTAGTTCCATTCTCAGCTTTTACAGTTAAAGTTGCAATTTTTGTTTTTGTTAAATCTATAGTTCCTGTACCTGATACTGAGGATTTAGAACTTACTGGAAGACCTGTTATTTTAACGCTCTTAGCAGTTGATGGTAAATTTACTGTATATGTATTTTTATCTAAATCAAAAGTTTCTAAGATTTTATCATTTATTGTAACTGTTTTTAAATAATTATTTGGATTACCCTCAGATGGTAAAACTGATATTGCAGAAGGTAAATTATTATAAACAGGTATCTTAAATACAAAACTACCATCTACTGTTTTATTTTTACTATATCCACTATACGTTATAGAAGATTCACTCATTGCACCAGCTATATTAGTCATATATTGGAAACTAGTATTTATTACGCCATTTTTTACATTAAATCTTTCTAAATAAATTGTATCTTGTCCAGCTTTTACATATCCATTTGCAATAGTTGAAGCACCGCCTGCAATTGCTTTTGCAGGAGAATTCCAACCCTTATTTACAGCAGTACAAAGACCCAAAATAACTGGATTATCTGATGTATAAGCCCCTATATTATAAAAGTTATAATATCCACCATTATATTCATTATTACCACACTGAAATTTTGTAGTTCCTGATATAGCAGTTGTTGTTTGACCAATTTCTTGAGCAGAACGCGAAGCTAAATGAATTGGACTTACACCAGTCATAGTAGCAGCTGTTATAAAATCAGATGAATAAACAAGTAAGTTAGGATAATTTGTTAATGTTGCCTTAACTGCTTCCAATGTGTGCAATTTACTATCATAAGAAAGTTTTTCAAAAGCAAAAATATTATATTCATTTAAATAGTTTCTTGGATCCATATAATAAGCAACTACTTTAGAGTTGGCAGCATACCAACTACTTCCTTCTTTTACATAAAATTTATCTGTTGTATAATCATATGAACCACCTGCTGTAGAATAATATCCTTGGTACTTACTATTAGTTAAACTTACACCTACAGCTGATTCTTTAGTTACAGCTGTATTAAAATCAACATTTGTATTATATGCTTCAAAACTCCAATTAGGATGATCATTATGCATCTTAATTAAATAAGGATGATAACTACTTGGAAATTTTGAAAGAACGTTATCTTTAAAATTTTGGTCTGTATCTTCTTTAGGAATAATTGTAACCCTATTTGAATATACCCAACCTGTTTTATTATTATATTTTACATAATACCAATTACTTATTTCACTTAATATTGTAATTTTTGAACCTGATGGAATAATTAGAGTTGATGTTGTTGATGTTGAAGGACCTACCCTTAGATTTTTATCTTCAACTACAATAGCTTCTAAATTTTTATTTTTATCATTCATTATTTCTGCATAATCAGAACAAACATAACCTATTTTATTTGAATAACTAATCTTATACCATGCTTTACTGCATCCTGAATTTGAAACCTTTACTTCATCTAGAACTGCAACTACATTTCCATACGACAATGTTGAATAAATATTAGAAGAAGTTGTTGCTTTTTCTCTAAAACGTAAGGTACTAGTAGTAACAACAGCTTGTTTAATATTATTATCATCTGCTTTAACACGTAAAGGAATGATGTTAAACAAAAAACTTAAGCATAATACTATTGAAATTATTTTCTTAATTTTTTTCACATAAATCACTTCCTTATCATACAAAACTATTATAACAAATTTCGACATTTTTGTACATAACATATTATCAATAAAGAAAAAAAGTCATATATAATGACTTTTCGTATACAAATTTAATATTGTATTCCCCAAATTACATGATGTTTAGCTTTCTTACCACAACATACACATTTATCATCTATTGGCTGTTCATCTTCTAAGATACATCTTGATTTACATCCTTTAATTTCCTTTATTTTTTCTTCGCATTCTTTATTACCACACCACATTGCATGAATAAAGCCAGGTTGTTTATTTAATATATCTTCAATATCTTTTAAACTATGAGCTTCAAAAGTTAATGAATTTCTTCTTTCAAGTGCTCTATTATACATATCATTTTGTATTCTATCTAATAGTTCTTTTGTATATTTAAGTATATCTGTATCAACTGGAACTGTAATTTTTTCCCTTGTATCACGTCTTACAAAAACTAAATTATTATTAAGTAAATCCCTTTCACCAATTTCAATTCTTATCGGTATACCATTTACTTCTGCTTCAGCGAATTTAAACCCTGCTGATTTTTCACTATCATCTATATAAGCTTCTATATCATTTTCAAGTAATAAATTTTTTATAGATTGTGATTTTTCCATAACCTTTTCAGTCATTTTAATTGGTATAATTACTACTTGTTTTGGTGCGATTTTAGGTGGTAAAACAAGACCATAATCATCACTATGAACCATTATTAATCCACCAATCATACGAGTAGTTGTACCCCAACTTGTTTGATATGGATATTCTTCTTTGTTTTCTTTATTTGTAAATTTTACCCCATAAGCTTCTGAAAATTTTTGACCAAAATAGTGAGAAGTTCCAGCTTGAAGAGCAACACCATTATACATAAGTGCTTCATTAGTTAAAGTATATTCTGCACCAGAAAATTTTTCTTTTTCTGTTTTTTTACCTTTTATTGATGGAATAGCTAAAACATTATGATGAAAATTATAATAAACATCCATCATTTGTTTAGTTTCTTTTTCTGCTTCCTCACTAGTAGCATGTATAGTATGACCTTCTTGCCATAAAAATTCTCTGCTTCTTAAAAAAGGTCTTGTTTCTTTTTCCCATCTCAATACATTACACCATTGATTATATAATTTTGGTAAATCTCTATAAGATTTAACATGAGTTGAATAGTAATCGCAAAATAAAGTTTCACTAGTTGGTCTAATACATAATCTTTCTTCTAATTTTTTTTCTCCACCTTGTGTTACCCAAGCAACTTCTGGAGCAAAACCATTTACTAGCTCACCTTCTTTTTTAAGTAAATTTTCAGGTATTAATAAAGGCATTTGACAATTTACATGTCCTAATTTTTTAAATTCTTTATCTAATATTGATTGCATTTTTTCCCATATAGCATAACCATTTGGCTCTATAACAATGCAACCCTTTACTGATGAATAATCAGCTAAAGAAGCAGCTCTTACTACATCAGTATACCATGAAGCAAAATCTACATCTCTTTTTGTAATTTTTTTATTTTCCATAACACATTTCCTTTCACAAAAAAAGAATGGTATTAAAGGAACGCAATTATTATCGTCGCGTGGTACCATCCTTTTGTTTTCTTAATTTAAATAACGGTAAGACTAAAAATCAAACCGGACTTTCTTTCGAAGTCAGTTCATAGGTAGGAATATTAATTTTTTATAATTGAGTTCACACTATCCTCAAATCACTTTTATAAAAATAATTAATACTATGTCCTAATCAACACATTTATAAATAAATTATATACTAAATACAATAATTAATCAATTATTTTTAAAGTTTTCATACCAATTTTTTACTTTATCTTTTGCTTTTCCAGCAATTTCTTTTACATCATTTTTTGTTTCATCCCATACATCACTAGCAGAACTTTTTATTTTATCCTTAAAATCTTTTATTTTATTATAGTTTTCTTGTCCTAACTTATCTTTAGCAAAATCTTTAATATTATTAGCACCTTTTTTTATAAGTTCTGAAGCTTTATTATAAGCATTAGAAGTTTTCTCGCTTATTTCTTCTTTATAATTAGGGAATTTTTTCATAATTATATTATCTATTTGGGTTGCTTCATTAAGTAATTCTTGTTTAGCAGCTGTACTTAAATCATCAAATTTTATTCCTTTAATTTCGCCATCATAAAATATAAAATCAACTAGTGTAATAAAGACTTGTTTGCAATCATCTTTTATTTCATTTGCAGTATCACTATTTATAGCTTTACTGATACTATTTTTTAAACTTTTTACTTCATTTAAAACTATATTATCATTATTAGTTAACTCACTTGGCCCTTTTTCTTCAACTTTTGTTGTATCAATTGTAGTAGTTTCTTCTTTTACTTCTTTTTCAGAATAACTAGGTGTTGTAATTTTTGATTCATTTACTGTACTACTAGTAGTGCTTTCTACTACTTCATTGTTTGGTGTAGATACTTCTGTAATTATTTCACTTGAAGATAAATTATCATCATTTTTAACTGTGTTTTTAGTTGAACATCCTACTAAAACTATACCTGCCATAAAAATACTTATTATTTTAGAATTAATTTTAAAATTTCTCATAATATCACCTTCAGATATATTATACACATATTTTTTATAATTGCAAATTAAAATACAGGTTATAATGACCTGTATTTTTTTTAGCATTTTACTATTAGTTTAAATTATAATAGTTCTTGTTCTAAAACTTCTAATGGTTCATCTTTAAGTAAACCAACTTCTAAATCATAATCAGTTTTCTTATATTTTTTAGCACCTGTTCCTGCTGGTATTAATTTACCAATAATAACATTTTCTTTAAGACCATTTAATTCATCAACTTTTCCATGAATTGCTGCATCTGTTAAAATACGAGTTGTTTCTTGGAATGAAGCAGCTGATAAGAATGAATCTGTCTCAAGAGATGCTTTTGTAATACCTAATAATACTGGGCGACCAGTTGCTGGACGTTTTCCTTCGATTATTAGTTCCTTATTTATATCAGCAAAATGATTTATATTTACTAAAGTACCAGGAAGGAATGTTGTATCTCCACTATTAACAATCTTAATTTTTGAAATCATACGTTTTGCAATAATTTCAACGTGTTTATCAGAAATATCAACACCTTGTGAACCATAAACTTTTTGAATTTCAAGTAAGATATATTGTTGAACAGTAATTGGATCTGTAACAACAAGTAATTCTTTTGGACTAATTGCTCCGTGTGTAAGTCTTTGACCTGCAACTACATCGCTATTTAATTCAACAGCAAGTTTAGCACCATAGTTAGAAACATGTTCTTTACTCTCTGCATCATTTGTTATAGTTATAACAAACTTACCACCATCTTCTTCAATCTTAGTAACACGACCAGTAATTTCAGAGATAGTTGCTTTTCCTTTTGGATTACGAGCTTCAAATAATTCTTGAACACGAGGTAAACCTTGAGTAATATCGTCTCCAGCAACACCACCAGAATTGATAGTACGCATTGTAAGTTGGGTACCAGGTTCACCAATTGATTGAGCTGCCATTATACCAACAGCTTCTCCTATTTCAACTATAGAACCAGTTGCTAAATTACGACCATAACATTTTCTACAAACACCATGTTCTGTTTTACAAGTAAGAACAGTTCTAATAGGAACTTTTGTAATTCCAGCAGCAATGATCTTGTCTGCAATTTGTTCAGTAATATATGTATTTCTTTCATACATAACTTCTTTTGTTTCAGGATTGATTATTTTTTTGTTTGTATAACGTCCTACTATACGATTATATAAACTTTCAACAACAGTTCCATCTTTTTCATTAATGAATGCTTCAACTAAAACTCCTTGTTCAGTTCCACAATCTTCTTCTTTAACTATTACATCTTGAGCTACATCAACAAGTCTTCTTGTTAAGTAACCAGCATCTGCTGTTTTTAAGGCTGTATCAACTGCACCTTTACGTGCACCATGTGTTGCTAAGAAGAATTCAGATACGTTTGCACCTTCAGTAAATGATGAAGTTATAGGGATTTCTACAGCTTCTCCTGTAGGTTTCATCATAAGTCCACGCATACCTGCCATTTGGTTATAGTTACTCATATTACCACGAGCTCCTGAATCAATCATCATTGAAATTGAATTTTCTTTATGACTCTTAATAAATCCAGCAAGTTCTTCTGCGATACTGTCTTTAGCACTATTCCAAATTGCTACAACTTTTTCATATCTTTCTTTTTCAGTAATTAAACCACGTTGGAATTGTTTATTTACTTTATCAACTAAAGCTTGTGATTCTTCAATTACTTGAGTTTTTGTTTTAGATTCGATTATATCTCCTATACCAATTGATATACCAGATAATGTAGAATATTTAAATCCTAAATCTTTCATTTTATCAAGCATTATAGAAGTTTCAGTTGTTTGATAACGTTTATATATTTGAGCAATTAATTTTGTTAAAGTTTTTTTAGTAAATGGTTTAGTTAATTCCATTGAAGCTATTGCTTCTTTTATATTAACACCATGATTTATGAAATATTTACTTGGAATAATCTTTTCAATATTTTCATCACTACCCTCATTTATATATTGGAAACTATCTGGGAAAATTTCATTGAATAATAATTTTCCAACAGTAGTCACTAAATATTTATCCATATATATATCAGGGAATACTTTATGTTTAAATGAATTTACAGGTAAAGCTATACGAGTATGAAGTGTAATTTCACGTCTTTCATAAGCCATAATAGCTTCTGAATCGTTTTTAAATACTCTACCTTCTCCATCTAATCCTGCTTCTTCAATAGTAATATAATAGTTACCTAAAATCATATCTTGTCCTGGTGTAACAATAGGTTGACCATCTTTTGGTGATAGGATGTTGTTAGCACCTAGCATCAAAATTCTTGCTTCAGCTTGAGCTTCATCACTTATTGGAACGTGTACTGCCATTTGATCTCCATCGAAGTCAGCATTAAATGCAGCACAAACTAATGGATGAAGTCTTATAGCACGTCCACTAATTAGTTTAGGTTCAAATGCTTGAATACCCAATCTATGAAGTGTTGGAGCACGGTTAAGCATTACAGGATGTTCTTTGATTTTTTCTTCTACTATATCCCATACTCTAGGATCTTGATTTTCAATCATTCTTTTAGCAGCTTTTATATTGCTTGCAATTTCTTTTGAAACAAGACCATTTATAACATGTGGTTTAAATAGCTCTAAAGCCATTTCTTTTGGAATACCACATTCATACATTTTTAAACTTGGTCCAACAACAATAACTGAACGAGCTGAATAATCAACACGTTTACCAAGTAAGTTTTGACGGAAACGACCTTGTTTACCTTTTAACATACTAGATAAAGATTTTAAAGGTCTATTACCTGCACCTGTTATGTTTCTACCACGTCTACCATTATCAAATAAAGCATCTACAGCTTCTTGTAACATACGTTTTTCATTTTGAATAATTATAGAAGGTGCACCTAACTCCATTAATTTTTTTAAACGATTATTACGGTTAATAACACGTCTATATAAATCATTTAAATCAGAAGTAGCAAATCTACCACCATCTAGTTGAATCATTGGACGAAGTTCTGGTGGAATAACTGGTAATGCATTTAAGATCATCCATTCTGGACGATTACCAGATTGTTGAAATGCACTAAGAACATCTAAACGTTTAATAAGTCTTATACGTTTTTGACTTGTAGAATCTTTTATTTCTTCTATTTCTTTTTTTATTTCTTCTACTTCTTTATCAATATCAACTTCTTTAAGTAGTTCTTGAATAGCTTCAGCTCCCATCCCTACTCTAAAAGTATTTCCATATTTTTCGTAATAAACTCTATATTCTTTATCACTTATTATTTGTTTTTTCTCTAGTGTTGTACTACCTTTGTCCAAAACAACATAAGAAACAAAGTATAATACTTCTTCCAAATCTCTTGGAGACATATCAAGAACAAGTCCCATACGAGATGGAATACCTTTAAAAAACCAAATGTGAGAACAAGGAGTAGCAAGTTCTATGTGTCCCATTCTTTCACGTCTAACTTTACTTCTTGTTACTTCTACTCCACATCTATCACAAACGATATTTTTATATCTTAATCTTTTATATTTACCACATGAACATTCAAAATCTTTAGTTGGTCCAAAAATTTTCTCACAGAATAAACCATCTCTTTCTGGTTTCAAAGTACGATAATTTATTGTTTCTGCTTTTTTTACTTCCCCATAAGACCATGAACGAATTTTTTCAGGTGAGGCAATTGCTATTTTTAATCCTTCAAATTGATTAACATCCATTATTCCTCTTCCCCTTCCATCATTTTTTCAAAACCTTCTTCTATTTCTTTATCAATATCTTCTTCTGACTCTTCATAATCGTCAAAATCATCATATTCTTCTTGAACATCAGGTTCTGAAGGTTCAACATTTTCATTTATTACTTCATCATTAGATAAATAACTATCTTGTTCGTTTTCTTCTAAATCTTTAAGTTCAACAAAATTTCCCTCTTGATTTAATACTGTTATATCAAGGCCTAAAGCTTGGAATTCCTTAATCAATACTCTAAATGATTCTGGTATTCCAGGTGTTGGAATTGGAGTACCTTTAACCAATGATTCATAAACTTTAACACGACCAACTACATCATCGGATTTAGTTGTCATCATTTCTTGAAGTACATGAGCAGCACCATATGCATAAAGTGCCCAAACTTCCATTTCACCAAATCTTTGACCACCAAATTGTGCTTTTCCTCCAAGAGGTTGTTGAGTTACTAGTGAATATGGTCCAGTTGAACGCGCATGTAATTTATCATCAACCATATGGTGAAGTTTAATCATATACATTACACCAACACTAATTCTATTATCAAATGGTTCACCAGTTCTACCATCATAAAGAATTGTTTTTCCATCTTCATCAAGTCCAGCTTCTTTTAAAGCATCAACTATTTCTTCACGAGTAGCACCATCAAATACTGGAGTAGCAACATAAATACCTAAGTTTTTAGCTGCGATACCTAAATGCATTTCTAGAATTTGTCCAATATTCATACGAGATGGAACTCCAAGTGGGTTAAGTAATATATCAACAGGACGTCCATCTGCTGTATATGGCATATCTTCTTCTGGAAGAATAAGTGAAATAACACCTTTGTTACCATGACGACCAGCCATTTTATCTCCAACGCTTATTTTACGTTTTTGAGCTATATATACACGTACGATTTTAGAAACACCAGCAGGTAATTCATCAGTATCTTCTTTTGTAAATATTTTTACATCGTGAACAATACCTTCTCCACCATGTGGAACACGTAATGATGTGTCTCTAACTTCACGAGTTTTTTCTCCAAAGATTGCATGTAATAATTTTTCTTCTGAAGTAAGTTCAGCCATACCTTTTGGTGTAACTTTACCAACTAAAATATCATCATCTTTTACTTCAGTACCAATTCTTACAATACCGTTTTCATCCAAGTTCTTACGAGCATCTTCACCAACATTTGGAATATCTCTTGTAAACTCTTCAGGGCCTAGTTTTGTATCTCTACATTCAATTTGATAATCTTCTATATGAATTGATGTATAGACATCATCTTTTACTAATCTTTCATTTAAAATTACGGCATCCTCATAGTTATATCCATTGTAGTTCATAAATGCTACTGTAACATTTCTACCTAATGCCATTTCACCTTTTTCAGTACCAGGTCCATCTGCAATAACCATTCCTCTTGTTACTTTGTCACCTAACCTTACGATAGGTACTTGATGATAACAAGTTCCGGCATTACTACGTTCAAACCCATTTAAATAATATGTATCTTTACCACCCATAGTTTTTACAATTATTTTCTTAGAATCAACATAATCTACCACACCATCAGCGGATGCTATTACAACAGCTCCTGAATCACGAGCAGCAATTGCTTCTACACCTGTTCCAACAATTGGAGCTTCTGGTTTTAAAAGTGGGATTGCTTGACGTTGCATGTTTGCACCCATCAATGCACGTTTACCATCATCATGTTCTAGGAATGGAATTCCTTGTGTAGTAATTGAAACTACTTGTTGAGGTGAAACATCTATAAAATCAACTTTTTCTTTTTCTATAATTATATTTTCACCACGATAACGAACTGGTATACGATTATCTACAAGTTCATCATTTTCGTTAACTTTTGCAGTTGCTTGTGAAATATAATGTTCTAACTCTTCATCAGCTGTCATGTAAACTATTTCATCGGTTAATTTACAATTACTTACCTTACGATAAGGTGTCATAATAAATCCATAATCATCAACTCTAGCATAACTTGCAAGTGAAGTTATAAGACCAATGTTTGGTCCTTCTGGTGATTCGATTGGACATATTCTACCGTAATGTGATGGATTAATATCACGTACTTCCATACTTGCTCTATCACGAGAAAGTCCACCAGGTCCTAAAGAAGATAAACGTCTTTTATTAGTTAATTCTGCAACTGGATTTGTTTGATCCATGAATTGAGAAAGCTGACTGCTACCAAAGAATTCTTTCATTGCAGCTGTAAGAGGTCTAATATTAATCAAAGTTTTTGGAGTAACATCGTCTATTTCTTGAGTTGACATTCTGTCTCTAATAACTCTTTCCATACGACTTACACCAATTCTAAATTGATTTTGTAATAACTCTCCTACTTGTCTTACTCTACGGTTTGATAAGTTATCTATTTCATCAAAATTACCAACACCTTCAAGTAAGTTTAAATAATATGATACTGAAGCATAAACATCAGATATAGTTAAACGTTTTTCATCTATTGTTTGATCATTACCAATTACTTTAATTACTTTATCTGGATTTGCTTTAGAATATACTTTAACAATTTGAACTTTATTATATGAATCAAGTTCTTCATTAATTTGTACTTCTGTAACACCATATCCATTTTCAAATATTTCTTTTAATTTTTCCAAAACTTCTTTGTCAATTAATGTTCCCTCTGCAAATACAACTTCATTATCTACTTTAATATCTTCAGCTAATTTGCAACCTAAAATTCTTTCAGTTACATTTAATTTTTTATTATATTTATAACGCCCTACTTTCGCTAAATCATAACGAAAAGCATCAAAGAATCTTGAAATTAATTGATTTTTAGCACTATCAAGTGTAGATGGTTCTCCTGGTCTTAATTTAGAATGTATATCAATTAAAGCCTCATCTGTATTTTTATTAGGATCTTTTTCTAATGTTTTATTAATATAATCATCTTCACCAAATAAACCGATTATATCTTCATCATTAGAAAGTCCAAGTGCTCTTAATAATGTTGTAATGGTTACTTTTCTAGTACGATCTATTCTTACATAAACAATGTCTCTAGCATCTGTTTCATACTCTAACCAAGTACCACGTGTAGGAATAATTTGAGATGTAATTATTAATTTTCCATTTTTCTTATCTATTTCTTTTCCAAAATATACACTAGGTGAACGAACTAATTGTGAAACAATAACACGTTCTGCTCCGTTAATAACGAAAGTCCCACTTTCTGTCATTATAGGCATATCTCCTAAGAATATTTCTTGTTCTTTTACTTCACCAGTTTCCTGATTAAATAAACGTGCAGCTACCTTTAAAGGTGCAGCAAATGTTGCGTATCTTTCTTTGCAACCCTTGATTGAATATCTTGGTTCATCAAACGTATATTCTCCAAATTCTAACGACAAATTTCCTGTAAAACTTTCAACAGGAAAAATATCTTCAAAAACCTCTTTTATACCTTCTGTAATAAACCAATCATATGATTTTTTTTGAATTTCTAATAAATTATTTAATTCAATAGCATTTTTTGTTTTTGCGTATGTACGTCTTTCTCGGTGATCTCCAAATTTTTTAACTTTATAAGCCACTCATTTCACCCCTATAACTATAATAATATTTAATGCATATACTTGACTTAAAGTATACGCCACCAATTTACAATTATACCAAACGTAATTCAATGTGTCAATGATTTACAGCTTTAATAACATAAAAACCTTTATTTTTTTCAACTATTGTTACGTCATAGAATTGTTCTAATTTTTTTGTTATTGTTTTAGCCCCTTGATCTTTGTTTATAACTATCCAAAGTTCTCCATTTTCGTTTAGATGTTCTTTAGCTTCAAATAATATTTTATATAAAACTTCATTTCCTACCCTAATTGGCGGGTTACTTACAATAAAATCATATTTTTTATTAATTTTTTCATATATGTTACTTTCAAAAACGTTAGTATTTGCATTATTCAATCTCGAATTTTTAATAGCTAAAGATATGCTTCTTTTATTTATATCAATCATATCTATTTTTTCTTTTGTTTTTAATGACAAATATATACCAATTGGACCAATTCCACATCCAAAATCAAGTATATCTCCTTTAAATCTATCTATTTCTAAATTTTCAAGTAGAGTTCTTGTCCCAAAATCAAGTTTATTCTTAGAAAAAACTCCATTATCTGTATAAAGTTTAAGTTCAATATCATTTATTTTCGTAACATATATTTTTTCATTACTTTTTATTTCATCATTTGTAAAATAATGAGACATTTTTTATCTTCCTTTTTAACGGTTAAAGCCCATACTAAATAAATTAGTATAGGCTACCTATAATAAATTCAATTATTTTAATTCAATTGAAGCTCCAGCTTCTTCAAATTTAGCTTTAAGTTCATTAGCTTCATCTGCAGATGCTTTTTCTTTAACTACACCACCATTGTCAGCGATGTCTTTAGCTTCTTTAAGTCCTAATCCTGTTATTTCTCTAACTAATTTAATAACAGCGATTTTGTTAGCACCAGCACTTGCTAAAACAACGTCAACACTGCTTGGTCCTTCTTCAACAGTAGCACCAGCTACAGGAGCAGCTACTGCTACAGCACTTGGATCAACACCAAATTCTTCTTTCATTGCATCTACTAAATCTTTAACTTCTAAGATTGTCATTTCTTTAATTGAATCAATTATTTCTTTTGTACTTAATTTTGCCATTTTATATTCCTCCTTATTTAATTATTTTTCTAAATTTTGACTATGTAAGTCCAAACAAATTGCAAAGTCACGAACTGTACCCATTAAGCCAGCTGCAACCATAGTAAGTAATGTATCTCTTGATGGGATTGCTGCAAGTTTTTGAAGCATATTTATATCAGCAACTTCTCCATCTACTATTCCAACTTTCAATTCTAAAGCTGGATGTTTTTTTGCAAATTCACTTAATGTTTTGATTGGTGCTATTGTATCTGTACCAAATGCTATTGCTTTTGGTCCTTCTAGAACACCTAAATCAATATTTAATGAATTCATAGCTCTTGTTGTTAAAGTGTTTTTATATACTTTAAAGTCTGAATTGCTTTCACGTAATTTTCTTCTTAGTTCATTTGTTTCTGTAACAGTTAAACCTTGATATTCAAAAATTACTACTGAAGCAGATTCTTTAACTTTATTGCTTATTTCATCAACAACAGATTGTTTCTTTTCAATAATCTTAATGTTTGCCATGAAACACCTCCTAATCATAATAGTCACCAAACGTAACTTAATAAAAGACCTTACGTAAACAGTAAGGCCTTAAAAAAACATATTCTAAGTCCTCGGTAGGAAATATTAAGCATTGTGTGCTCCTACTGTCTACGGTACGGTATAATATACGAATGTGTACTAACTTTTCAAACAAACTGATTATAACATATAATCAATTAATTGTCAAAGCTATTTACATCAACTTTGATTCCAGGTCCCATTGTAGAAGAAATTGAAATATTTTTTACATATGTTCCTTTTACAGTTGCTGGTTTTGATTTTAATATTAATGCAACAAATGCCTTAATATTTTCTATTAGAGCTTTTTCATCAAAGCTTACTTTTCCAACAATTACTTGTACATTTCCATATGTATCAGTACGATATTCTACACGACCTTTTTTAACATCTTCTACAGCCTTTTTAGTATCAACTGTAACTGTTCCAGTTTTTGGGTTTGGCATTAATCCTTTTGGTCCTAATACTCTACCAATTTTACCTAAAGCAGGCATCATATCTGGAGTAGCTATCATAACATCAAAATCAAACCAATTTTCTTTTGATATTTTTTCAATCATATCCATATCTCCAACATAATCTGCTCCTGCTTCTTTAGCAGCTGTAGCATGTTCTCCTTTAGCTAAAACTAAAACTTTTTTTGTTTTTCCTGTTCCATTTGGAAGAACTGTTGCTCCTCTTAATTGTTGATCGGCTTTTTTAGTGTCTAGATTTAAACGTATAGCTATTTCAACTGAAGAATCAAAATTAGTTATAGAAGTTTCTTTTACTAGTTTAACAGCTTCTTCTAATGTATATGCTTTAGCTTTTTCTACTTTTTTACTAGCTTCTACATATTTTTTACTTTTTTTCATACTTTTACCTCCTTATGTGGTTTTAACACTTTATTGTTTCTTTGTTTAAGCGTATTAACGGTTTTTTTCCTCCCACGTAGGAATACTATTCAGAAATTTCAACACCCATATTAAGTGCAGTACCTTCAACTATTTTCATAGCTTCTTCTACAGTATATGCATTTAAATCTGGTAATTTTGTCTCAGCAATTTCTTTTAATTGTTCTTTTGTTATTTTAGCAACTATTTCTTTTGATCCTTTTGCAGAACCTGATTTAATCTTAGCAGCTTTCTTAATTAAGAATGCAGCTGGTGGAGTTTTAATTACGAAATCGAAAGTTCTGTCATCATAAACAGTAATTTCAACTGGTAAAATATCTCCCATTTTATCTTTAGTTGCATCATTATATTTTGTACAGAATTCTTGTAAATTAATTCCTGCTGGTCCTAATACAGTTCCGACTGGTGGAGCTGGCGTTGCTTTACCTGCAGGTATTTGTAATTTTATTTTTTTAGTTACTTGCTTTGCCACGAAAAACACCTCCTATAATTTTTTTTCGCGTGTGGTCATAATGATATACGCTTAGACTCAATCTCCCACTTGCTCTATATTTAACAAAATATAGCAATATGATAATAACATATTTTATATATTTTGTAAATAATTATTTTTAACTTTTAGATATTTGTGCGATTTCTAATTCAACAGTTGTTTCTTGTCCAAATAAATCAAGTAAAACTTCAATTTTATTATTTGGAATATCGATGCTTTTAATTTTACCATACATTCCAGAGAATGGGCCATCATTTACTTTAACTACATCGTCAATATTTAAATCATTTCCAATATCGATTCTGCTCATTCCCATAGAAGATAAAATTTTATCTACTTCTTGTGGTGTTAAAGGGAAAGGTTTAGCTCCTTTACCAGATGATCCTATAAATCCTGTAACGCCTGGTGTATTACGAACTATGAACCAAGCTTCATCTGTCATAATCATTTCTACTAAAATATATCCAGGGAACATTTTTTTTACTTTTTCTTTCGAAACTCCATCTTTTATTTCTACTTCTTTTTGTTCTGGAACAACTACTCTAAAAATGTAATCTTCCATCCCCATTGAGCTTGCACGCATCTCTAACTTTTCTTTTACTTTATTTTCATGTCCAGAGTAAGTATTTACTACATACCATTCTTTTTCCATTAAATAAACACCATCCTTACTCCAGCTATTATTAAATCAGTTGCTATAAAAAATAGTCCAAGTACAATCATAAATACCAATGTTGCAATACTATAAGTAATCATTTCTTTTTTTAAAGGCCATCTTACTTTTTTTAATTCGCTTTTTACGTCTTTAAAAAAATGTTTTTGTTCTTTTTTTGGAGAACTCTTTTTTGTAGTTTCCTTTTTAGTTTTTTGTGTTGTTTTTTTTGCTGTTTCTTTTTTTGTTGTCTCTTTTTTTGTTGTTTCTTGTTTTGTTTTTTCTACTTTTTCTTGTTTTTTTGTCATATTAACTCCCTCTTTTAATAATATGTTTTTTTGCAAAATAAAAACACCTTCGTGCAATTAAATTGTAACATAAAGGTGTTTATATGTCAATCTATTATTTATCATTTGGAAGTTTAGCAAAACTGCTATTAAATTGTGAAACCAATTGTTTAAATTTAGCACATGATTGAGCCAAGTTTTCTTTTTCAAATGAAATTTTCTTTTCTTCTGCTTCTTTTTGTTGTGCAAAGTGTTCTTTTGCTGTTTCTAAATCTCTTCTTTCATTTTGAATAGTTTGAAGGCTTAAAACAGTATCTTTTTCTAATTGAGCTTGTTCATTAGCTAATTTTTCTTTTTCTAAATTTAATTTTGATTCTTCTGTCTCTCTATATTTATTAAATTGTTCTTTATCTGCTTCTAATTTTTCGCGTTCTATTTTAATTGAATCCTCTTTAAGGTTTAATTCTCTATTTTTAACTTCAGCTTCAGCTTTTAATTCTTCTTCTTCATCTTCTAAACGATTTTTTTGGATTTTCATATATTCCTCAAATTGTTTTCTTTCTAATTCTAAGCTTTCTTTTTGAGAATCCATATATTTTTCAAAATCTAATTTTTCTTTTGCTAGTTCTTCTTTTAATTGATTAATGCTATTTTCATTTTCTTTTATGTTTTTTTTCTTTTCGATAATTTCACTAATTAAATTATTTGCACCTTCAACATCTTCATATAAGCTATCAAAATATGCATCAAAATCATTTGATTCTTGTTCTTCTACACCATTATTTTCAAGTGAAACAAAATCATCTTTTTCCATTGGCTCAGCTGTATCAGAAATAGTTTCTTCTGTAACAACAGGTTTTTCATCTAAAGTAGTTGGTGCAACATTTAAAACAACATTGTCATCAGTATGCCAATTATCATCTAATATATTATCCATTTCTTTTGCTTCAAAAAAATCATCTGAAAAATCATTAGCATCATTACTAGTGTCTATTTCATTTACAATAGGTTGTTTGATTGGTTCATTAACATTTAATGTTTCAATATTCTCGTTCATTTTTATTCCCCTTCACTATTCCATGCAATTACAAAATGCACTATCTTATTTTATTCGATACTATTATAACAAAGTTTTTTGTAAAAAAAAAGACATTTTTCAAAATTTCTTATTTTTATTTATCAGCAATGGCTTTTTTCATTTTTTGTTTTAATCTTTGAATAGCATTATCTATTGTTTTTGGATCTTTTTCTAAAATTTCTGCTATTTCCTTATAATTAAAACCACTAATTTTTAAATCAAATACTTGTTTTTCTAAATCAGTTAGTAAATTATGTGCTTTTTCTATTATTTCTGTTTCTGTTTCATAATTAATCATCATATCTTCTGGATTATAACTATTATCTCCAACTACCATTTCAAATACATCTGTTTCATTTGTTTTTATTTCAAAAGAAACAGAATCGTTAAGTATTTTATGTTTTAATCTGCATGTACTTACAACTAAACTTATAATTTTTCTTTCAATACACTTTCTTGCATATGTATAAAAACTTGCATCTTTGTTTTGATCGTAATTTTTTAAAGCTAAATTAAGTCCAAGCATTCCTTCTTGTATCAAATCATTGAGTTCTAATCCTTTGTTTTTGCAATATTTATATAATTTATTTGATATATTTACTATTAATGGTTTATATTTTTCAAATAATATTTCATTTGCTTCTTCATTATTTTCAGAAATATAATTTAAAAGTTCATAATCATTATATTCTCTATATTGCATTGTTTTGTTTCACCACTTCATATATTAATATTCCTGCTGCAACAGATGCGTTTAAGCTATTTGTTTTACCAATCATAGGAATGGATGCAATAAAATCACAAGAGTCTTTTACCAATCTTCCCATTCCTTCTCCCTCATTTCCTATTATAAGAGCAATTTTACCTTTATAATCTAATTTTGTATAATTAGTACCATTCATATCTGTACCAACAATCCAATATCCATTTTTCTTAAGATAGTTTATAGTATTAACTAAATTAGTAACTTTTGATATTTTAACATTTTCAATAGCTCCAGTTGAAACCTTAATTACTGTTGAATTAACTTGAACACTTCTATCTTTTGGAATTATTATTCCATCTACACCTGCTGCCTCACATGTTCTTATAATTGCACCAAAATTATGAGGATCTGTTATATGATCTAAAATTACAATAAAACTATTTTCTGATTTTACTAAATTTTCTACTTCTTCGTATTTATAATCATCAACTACTAATATTATTCCTTGATGATTTTCACCTACTAATTTATCCAATTCGTATTTTTCTAAATAATTAATATTTATATTTTTTAGTTTATCTAATATTTCTCTATCATTAAATTTTTTATATACATAAGCTTTTTTTATTTTCTTTTTATTTTCTAGTGCTTCTTTTACTACATTTTTTCCATATATATACATATTTACTTTACCTCCAAAATGTAATTCATTATATAATTTACACGTTCAATATTATTATTTAAATATAAATATCCAATAATAGCTTCTAATCCTGTTGAATGTTTATATGTAATTATATCTGTATTTTTAGGATGTCTATTACCTTTATGGTTTCTTGCTCTGATTATTATTTGCATTTCATTTTCTGTAAAAACATTATTATCAATCATATTTTTTAGAAAGTAAGCCTGATTTTTTGCAGAAACATAATTAACTGCTTCTTTTTGTAATTGTTCTACTTTAACTATACCTTTTTGTATTAAATATTTTCTAATATAAACTTCATATATTGCATCTCCAATGTATGCTAAACTAAGAACATTTAGTGTATTATAATTCATATTCATCATACCTGTCAAATGTTATTCCTTTAATTGATCCATCTTTTAAATCGTTTATTACAACTGATAATGCCTTTTCATAATCAATTTCTCCACCTTTTATTAAGCATCCTCTTAGTTTTCCAATATGTTCTAAATTAACAATTATATCTTCATCTAATTCTGTTAATTTATATCTTTTTTCTAATATACCTGGATAATATTTTAATAATGTATTTAGTATATATTCTGCAACATCATAAAGTGGGAGAACTTCTTCTTTAATGGCTGTTAAACTTGCTAAGTTAAATGCAACATTTTTTTCATCTAATTTAGGCCATAATATTCCAGGTGAATCAAGTAATTCAATATCATTGTTTATTCTTATCCAATTTAATTCTTTTGTAATACCTGGTTTATTTCCAGTATTAACAGCTTTTTTTCCAACCAATCTATTTATCAAAGTTGATTTTCCAGCATTTGGAATACCTACAACTAAAACTCTTGCTTTTCTTGGTAACATTCCTTTTTGTTTTCTTTTTAAATTTATTTCATCCATTAGTTTTTTTGTCAAATTTAGTAATTGTTTCATATTAGGATTATGTTCTAAATCTATAATCAATACATTATATCCTTTAGATTCATAATATTTTTTCCATTTATTTGTTTCTGTTATATCACATAAATCTGATTTAGTCATGATTATTATTCTTGATTTGTTTTTTATAAAATTATCTATATCTTTTATTTTTGATGAATAAGGTATTCTTGAATCAATTACCTCATACACTATATCTATTTTATCTATATTTTCTGATATTAATCTTTTTGTCTTAGCCATATGACCTGGATACCAGTTGATACTTGTTGATGGTAAACTTTTTGTATCTTCATTCATTTTTTTATTTTTTCTCATTTCTCTTTTTTGATGCATATCCATTATTTATCACTTCCTTTTTTCAAAATCCAAATCAGTTACACTATATCCAAGCTCTTTTAATTTATTATATATTATACTAGGGGAAATACCTAATAAAGTATTATAATCACCTTCAATTTTATCTATAAACAGAGATGCTTTACCTAATGGTACAAATCCACAACATTTAAAAATTTTTTCTTCATTATTTACATACCATTCTATTTCTTCGTCTTTTATTTCATTAAAATACACATCTACTTTAGAACTTGAACATATAATTTTTTCTTTATATAAATCAATTAATGTTATTCCCGTATATGCTGTACATTTATTATTTGACAATTCTTTTAAATTTAAATATGCTTCTTTTTTATTTTTTGGTTTCTCATATATTTTATTATTACAATATATAATGGTATCTGCAGAAATAATTATCGCTTTGCTATCAATTTGTTTCTTAACAGATTTAGCTTTATTTAACGAAAGCTCTTCAACATATTTATTAGGACTAGTTTGATTACTTTCTTCAGGTTCATTGCTAGTAATAACATCATATTTTAGTCCTATCATATTAAAAATATCTTGTCTTTGTTTTGAAGACGAAGCTAATATTATTCTCATTTTATACCACCTTTACTTTATTCCTTCAAGTTTCTTATTTTCTTTATTTTCTATTTGTTTCTTTTCTCTTTCAAGTTCTTTTAAACTCTTTTTAGGTGTTGGCATTTCTTCTGGCATCATACCTCCAATATCAGCAATTGCTTTCCTTACTTTTTTACCTACCTCATAATGAACATCTTTTGCTTCTTTTTCTCCTTGCACATTATCTTTTAAGAGTTTTTGCTTAGTTTGATTTATTCTAAATAAATTAGCTACTAATTCATCTTCATTCATATTGTCCAAAATATCTTCTCTATAACGTAATTTTTTTCTTTTAAATATATCATCGGCAGTTTCTCCATTATATAATCCTTTATATCCAGCATTATGAAATTCTGCCATATTTTTAACGCCTGCAGCTGAAGCAACCTTTTGTAATGTATAATTGCCTTGCTTTGTTAATTTTCTTTGATAAAATCTTTTTTCATCATCTGATAACGAATCATATTCTTGCTCAGTTATTTCTTGTTTTCTTGTTTGAATAGCAAAATAGGTTTGTCCAAGGGCAACAACTTCTTTACTTGGATCAGCATTTTGCACTATCAAATAACATATATATCTTGATAATTTATAGTCTTTAACAAATTCTTCTCTGCCTTTACCAGTTTTTATTGGCTTGTTGACCTCAACAACCCAATCTTCTTCAACTGAAATACTATTTTGAGCAGATGTTACTGCTTTATCTATTACTTTTTGAAAATTTCTCCAGTCTTTGTATTCTAATACTTTTTGTAATTCACGTGCATACCAAAATTCATTACCATAATCATCGGTGTGTTTTATATTTTCAAAAGTACTACTAGTATATTTATTTTCAATTTTCTTCATTGTTACCTCCCTCTTCATTGTTTTATATAAAAGTTTTCCATAAGCCGTTATTACCCCTATTTTCTTTAATTCTTTATCATTTTTTGTCTATAAAGCGCAAAAAGCAATTAAATATGAACCCTTGTAAAATAAGGCTTTCTAGGAAAGTTAATTAAAGTCGGTATATACCAGTTTATATTTGTTTTGTTTTCATTATTCATTATTCTCACTTTCTCTTTTATGAATTGAGATTTATTTTTTTGAATATTTTTTTAAAAATTCCTCTAACTCTATTTCATTACTAAAAATTGTTTAAAAAATGTTATACAACGTATCAGTATTTTCATATTCACCTATTGCATAACATTTTTCCCCTAAACCATACGCAATACCTGATTCAATATGTGCTGCTTTTCCGGCTGGTAAAATTAACAACAAATTTTTCGAGCTTCTCCTTCTAAATCATTATTAAACAAGTTTAAAACTATATTATTCTTTAAATTTATTGATTCAAATTCTTTTTGTTTTTCTTCTGGGGACTGATTTTTATTTCCATATCCCCAATTATCATAATTCTTTAAAAAGCAATAATAAGAAATCTTATATTTATCCAGCAATTTACATATTTTTAATATATTTTCTTTATTTCTAGCTCTTCCTTCTATAAAAAATTCATCTTTATTTTCCATAATCATTCTCCTATACAACTTACTATTTATTTGTTTCATCTATATCCAAATACAAATTATTTTTTCTTCTGTTGGTAATAAATTCAGCAACTACATTAATTATTTACTACTTTTCACTTCTTTTATTTATCAATTAATGACAAATTTGACAAGTTTTCATTAATTTTTAATTTATTACTATTTTTTCTATAATACACTGTAAGTATTAAAATAATTAAACAAAAAGAAAATTCTAATGTTGTTTCAACTCTTAACATAAACTCATTAGAACATAAAAATGCATATAATGTATAAGAAAAGCTACTTACAACCCATATTATCCAAGAAATTGCACTTAAATCATTGAATTTTTTTGTTTGAATTAATTTAATTGCCTGTGGTAAATATGACAATAATGTACATAATGTTACTATTCCTAATAATACATCACCTAACACTAAAAACACTCCTTCTTATTTGATTTGAAATATTTATTATAAAATTAATACATAAAAATAAATATTTTTGATTTTGTATCATATTATTTTTTCATACTAACTTTTAAGTATATTATATATAATATTAATATTAAAGTAAAACAAATCCTTTCAAATTTTATAATAAAATACTAAATAAATTTCTATTTTGTCTTTTTAAATTTTTAAGAATTAACTATATTTTTTCTTAATTTTACCTCATATTCTGTAAAATCCAATTTTTTATAAATACGTTTAGCTAATTCATTTTTTTCCATAACATTAATATCTATATATTTAACATTTAATTTTTTACACCTATCTATTGCCTCATTTAATAAACTACTTGCTATTTTCTGATTTCTATATTCTTCCAAAACATATAAACCATCTAACAAGCATAAATTTTCATTTATTTTTCTTATTAATATATACCCTACTATCAATTTATCTAAATAATATGCAAGCAAAATAACATCTTCATCATCTAACATTTTACTAAAATGATTTTTAATTACAATATTATCATCTATTAAATCATTATATTTTCTTTCATCTAATATTAACTTTGTTAATAATTCATCACATTTATTTGCGTCCTCTACGTTTTTTACTTCTTTAATCATAAATAATCCTCCTAGTGAATATTGTATCATATTTTAAATCAAATGATTATATTGTAAACTTTGCTAGTATCTAAAAACAATATTTACAACTTACTTAAATCTTGCTTTTTTCAAAATATAAACAAATTGGTTTTGTAATCTTTTATCAACTTCTTTTATTAATTTATCATCAATACCATATTCAGTACTATAAAAAACATTGTTTTCAATTATTTTTGTTGTATAAACTGGTTTTATTTTTTTGTTTGTTCATACTCATAAATACTTCCTGCTAAATCTCCAATTATTGCACCATACATTACACTTCACCAATCAATAATTAAATTTTAACATTTAAATTATAAAAATGTAAACTTTTTATAAAAAAAAGAAAAGATTTACTTTTCAATTATATTTATAATATTCTCTGCTGTTTTTTCTACACCATACTTGTCAACATTAAATGATAAATCATAATTACTGAAATCTTTCCATTCTCTATTTGTATAAAATTTATAATGTTTTGATCTTTCTTTATTAATTTTATCTATTTTTCTTAAAGCTGTTTTAGAATTTAATCCATAATATTTTATAGCTCTTTTTTCTTTTGACTTTGAATCACTATATAAAAATATTTTTATTACATCTTTATTGTCTTTTAAAATATAATCTGCACATCTTCCTACTATAACACATGAAGATTTAGCTAATTTTTCTATTACTTTTTGTTCAGCAATAAATAATCTATCATCATTATTATTAGAATAACTTGCTGATTTTTTCTTTTCATCTGCCATTTTTACATATTCTTCTGATAATCCAGATTCTTTTGCTGATAATGAAATTAATTCTTTATCATAAAAAGGAAGTCCAAGTTTTTCCGCAACTAATCTTCCAACAAATCTTCCACCTGAACCATATTCTCTAGAAATAGTAATTACAATATGTTTCCCATTGTATGTATTATTTGTTTGTTCTTTTTCTTGATACGTTTCATTTATAACTTCTTTTCCTAATTTTTTATATTCTGATTTAATGATAAAAATTGTAATTATAAAGCAAAGTACATCCGCAATGCAACCTGCATATAATACTCCATATATTCCTTTATTAAAAACGAAAGCTAATATTAATGATATTGGTATTAATAATATTATTTGTCTTATAAATGTAACAGCAGTTGATTTTACTACATTTCCCAAAGATTGAATAACAATACTTGTAGTCATCTCAAGTGCATTAAGTGAAATTACTAGTAAAAAACTATGACACATAAGGACTGCAAATTCCATAAATAGATTATATGAAGCATCATTACTTGATATAAATATCCCAGTTATTTGTTTTGGAAATAAAACAAATAATAAATTAAAAATTATACCTATTATAAAGTTAATGATTAAAACTTTTCTAATTGTTTCTTTTACTCTAGATTTATTTCCTGCTCCATAATTAAATCCAATAATTGGTTGTGAACCTATAGATATACCTAAAACTGTTGAAATATATAAACTATTTATTTTTGATATAACACCATAAACAGATAATGGTATATCAGCACCAAATTTTGTATTTGCACCTAACTTTGTCAATATATTATTCATAAATATAAATAGTACCAAAATAGTTGCTTGTGTTATAAATGAAGATATTCCAAGCGCTAGTATTCTAAAAACATCTTTATCTAATTTAAAATCATTTCTTGTTAGTTTTACTGATTTAATTTTAAATAAATAAATGATTGCTATTACAAAAGATACTATTTGACCTATTATTGTTGCTAATGCTCCACCTTTTACTCCCATATTAAATCCAAATATAAATATAGGATCTAATATTATATTTATAATTGCACCTATAACTAACATAATCATTGAATATTTAGGCGAACCATCTGCCCTAATAATACTTGAAAATGATGAATATATTAACATAAATGGTGCTCCAATAACTATTATTCTTCCATAATCTACAGCATATTTATAAACACTTTCTGTACATCCAAACAAATATACTAATTGTGGTAAAAATATATAAGCAATACAACTTATTACTACTGATAAAATAATAGTTAAACTAACTGCTTGTCCAATACTTTTTGCAGCAGCTTTTTTATTTTTTTCACCCAACTTAAGTGATAAATTTGCAGCAGCACCATTTCCAATAAGACCTGCAACTGCATTAAAAATTATAATTAACGGAAATATAACATTTGTTGCTGCATTTCCAAGTGTTCCAACTCCTTTACCTATAAATATTTAATCAACAATATTATAAATTGAATTAATTAACATACTTATTACACAAGGTATTGAAAACGATAAAATTAGTTTATTTATTTTGTCTTTTCCTAAATTTAATTCCTTCATACTACTCCTCTTTTCTATTAAATAAACACAATAAATTTATGCGACTTGTTAATTGTAGCACAAAAATTTTTTTGTGTAAGTTTTTTTATAAAAAAATGAATACTTTTTTTGTATTCATTTTAAATATATCTTTTTATTTATTATATCTTTTTAATAGTTCTTTTTCTTGAATGTCATAGTCTTTTAACAGATAATGACAATTAGAAGCATGCGCTAACAAATCACTTCTTTTTAATTGAAAAAGCATTTTTGCTTCTGTAATACTTAATTTTTCATTTATCAAATTGAAACTTTTTTCTTTATCAATTCTAAAATCATGAAAATATATTAATTTTGAAACTGTCTCAGTTAATTCCTCATCCAATTCATATTTTTTTGAAAAATTCAAAAATATTTTGTTTGATTTTAGAAAATGCCCATAAAAATGTCCAAGTCCTGAATCATCTTTAAAATAAGTATATGGTTTACCTATGTCATGAAAAAAAGCAGCTAATCTCACATATATATTTTGTGGCACACCATCAACAACATGAAGAATATGTTCGTAAACATCATATATATGATATGGATTATTTTGATCAAAGTTTTTACATTTTTCCAGTTCAGGTATCATTTTAAAAATACAATCCTCATTATCTTTTATAAGTAAACTTGGTTTTTCTGATAAAAGGATATCAAATAAGTAATTTTTATCATTATTTTTCATATTTACTCCTTACAATATACATATATTCTAATAAAAATATAACAACATTTAAATGAATTGTCAAATTAAATAAGGTCTTACATAAAAACGTAAGACCTTATTATAATTATGATATTCTAACTATATTTAAATAAGCACTAGTATCTGAAGCTGGTGATATTGTAGCAGCATCTGTAGATTCTATTGATAAACCTATTTGATCTCCAGCAGTAAATGCATTAATTGTACTACCTACAAAATCAGTATCAACATTTGCAGTCAAGTTTTTACCAATTGTTGTACTACCAATAGGTGTTGCATTTTGTTTTAAATTTATTGTAACCTCGGTATTGGTACTTGCACTACCTGAAAAATAATAATCGACTTTATAAACTCCAGTAGTAGGAATTGTTAATTTATTTTGCGTTCCTAATGTTATACCATTTGCTGGTCCATTACTTCCAAGTGGTATATCTTGTGATATATTTGCTTCTAAAGTTATACCTGTTTGCGTTGTATCATATTTACGTCCATATGTATTTGTTTGAGATATTGTTTCACCTCTAGGTCCTGTTGGCCCCGTAGGTCCAGTTGGGCCTTGTATCCCTTGTGGACCTATTGCACCAGCTGCTCCTGTTGGACCAGTTGGGCCTATTGGACCTGGTAAACCTGCTGGGCCTGTTGCTCCTGCTGGAATTGTAAATGTTAATACAGCATTTTGATTTGTTCCAGTATTAGTTACTGTAGCATCAGTTCCAGGATCTCCTGTTATCGTCTCACCAATAGTTATAGTTGCTGGTCCAGTGGGTCCAGTCGGACCTGTAGGTCCAGTTGGGCCTTGTATCCCTTGTGGACCTATTGCACCAGCTGCTCCTGTTGGTCCAGTTGGGCCTATTGGGCCTGGTAAACCTGCTGGGCCTGTTGCTCCTGCTGGAATTGTAAATGTTAATACAGCATTTTGATTTGTTCCAGTATTAGTTACTGTAGCATCAGTTCCAGGATCTCCTGTTATCGTCTCACCAATAGTTATAGTTGCTGGTCCAGTGGGTCCAGTCGGACCTGTTGGTCCCATAACGCCAAGTCTTTCCTTACAACGTCTTCCTTCTTCTAAAATCTGTTTAATTCTACAAGAATATTCTTTATCCATATATATTTCTCCTTTCTTTATTATTTTATGAACAATAAAAAAAAGCAAATATTATTAATGACTAAAATAATACTTACTTAACATTTTTTGATAATTTATAAATTTTTTGTTTTGAAACTTTTTCCAAACTATCTTTTTTATTTATTAAATCTTTTGTTTTTTCTAAATCAATTTTTAATTTTCTTTCTACAATATTTAACTTATCTAAAACCTTTTTATATTCATCTGTTCCAGCATACATATGATTATTTATCTCAAATGAAACTTTTAATGATGTTAAATTATTTAAAGAATCTTCTTGGACATCAAAAATAGATTCAAGGATTTGACCTTGTTTTTTTATTTGATTTAAATATTCAGGAACTATTACGTTTATATTTTTATTAAGCTCTGTTTGTTTTCTTATTTTTTTTATTGAATTATTAATTAAAATACTACTTACTAAAGTTCCTAACATTTTATTTTTGAAAAGGGCAACTGGAAATAGATTATATATTACTTCTAGTGTCCTATCAATAAATGTATCAAAGGAATTTATTTTTAATTTACTTTTTATATTATCAGAATTTTGACTAAATATTTTATATTCTTTATCAAAAAATTTTTCTTGTTCCATTAAAGATTTTTTAATAATTGAAATTCCTTTTTCAAGTTCTTTTGAATCAATAAATACTTCTTCTTTTTTTCTATTTTTTTCTCTTTATTAGAATTTAAAGTAGAAATATTTTCAATCATCGTTGATTTTTTTTCTTCTAAAGAATTTAACTTTTCGATATTTAATTTATCATTTTTATTTAATTTATAATCTTTTTCTAGTTCAACATTATCCTGTTTTTTTATTTTACTATCTTTTTCTAATTCGTTGCTTGGTTTTACTTCTTGTAAACCAATACCTTTTTTGTGTAACATTACTACTGTTTTTTCATAACTTTCTTTTTTATCACTATTTTTGTTACTTTCTTTAAGTGAATTATTTAAAGAATTATTTAATATATTTTTATTTTGTTTTTTTAATGAAAATTTATTATCATGTGATTTATTTAATAATAAATTACTACTTATAAAAACTAAATCCACATCACTTTTTTTATCATTACATAAATTAGGAATCGGTTTTAAACTAGAAGTTTCAATTTCAAAAACAGTTGTATATATATTTACTTTATTTGAGATTTTAGAATTTTTTAAACTAATTTGATTATCTTGTTTTTTTAAATTGTTATTACTAACTATCTTCTTTTTACTATTACTCTTACTATTTGATATATTTTTTTTAGAAAATTTATACTCAAAAAATCCAAATATAAAACCAATTATAATAAGAAAAAAATTTCTGATTTTTGAATTTTTTTTAATCTTATTTACTTTGTAATTTTTTTCCTTATAATTCTTTATTTTTACTTTAATCTTTTTTTTATTTAAAAGTATATTTTTCTTATAAACTTTAAATCTATTTTTTAAACTTCCTATTTCTCCCATTATTTAACAACACCAATTTTATTTAATGGAAATAGCCTAAATACTCCTACACCGCATATATCTTTTTTAGAAATAAGTCCAATTATTCTACTATCTTGTGATACACCTCTATTGTCACCAAGTACAAAGTAATAATCATCTGGAATAACATCATAACCCAACTCTTCTAAAAAGAAATTATCAGTTGAAACATCTAATTTTACATCATCAATTTTTTTATTATTAATATATAAAATTCCATTTACATATTTAACTGTTTCACCAGGTAAACCTATTACCCTTTTTATTAGTTTAGAATTATTATAATTGAATACAACTATATCAAATCTTTCTATATTTTTATCAAATTTTTTTAATAAAACTATGTCATTATCTTTTAAAGTAGGATACATTGATGTACCACTTACTCTTACTGGTGTTACTACAAAGCATCTAATAAGAACAACAATTAAAATTATTACTAAATATGGAATAAATTCCTTTATTACTTTCATAATAAGCCTCCTTAATAGCAAAAATAAGGCAACAATGCCTTATTAATTTCTTTCTTTAATTCTTGGTTGTTTAACTGATTTTCTTAAGTATCCACCTATTTTAGCACGTCTAACTTTACCTTTTCTAACAACTGTTACTGAATCAATTTTTGGTGAATTAACAGGGAATGTTCTTTCAACTCCTACTCCACCTGATATTTTTCTAACGATAAAGTTTTTAGAAACTCCGCTACCTTTAATTGCGATTACTAAACCTTCAAATGCTTGAATTCTTTCACGGTTTCCTTCAATAATTTTAACGTCAACTCTTACTGTATCTCCTACACGAAATTCAGGAATATCAGTTCTAATTTGACTTTTAGTTATTTTTTCAACTAAATTCATAATAAGCCTCCTTTTTTATTACAGCGATCATAAGTATTTAATAGTCTCAGCGGATCACATGAAAAATTTTATCATATTATTAAATAATATGCAAGTATTTTTAAAGTTTATCTTGTTTTTTTACTTTTTAATTCTTCCTCATATTGCAAATCATCAACATATATTAGTTTTTGTTTTAATTCCTCTTCAAGAAAATTTATTTTTTTTAATAATAATGTTATATATTTTTCATCTAAATATTTTTTATATTTATTTACTATAATACTTTTATATCTTGATATTTCATTTAAAGATTCTGATATATCACCTGGATCATTATCTTCATCTTCTACTACTGCAATCATTAATTTTAAAAATGAATCAAGTTTCTTTTTTATCTTTTTTTTCAAAATTTTTTCTATAAAACTTTGATTCACAATTATCATAGAATTAACTTTGATTCCAGGGTAATTTATTTTATTTAAAGGTTTAATATTAAAACCATTTTTTTCATAATTAATTAAAGTAACATTTGAATTTTTTTTATCTTTACATATTATATAACATTGTTTTTTCATATGTTTCAACTCTTTTCTATTAAATCAGGTCTTCTTTCATGTGTTTTTTCTAATTGCTTTTCATATCTCCATTTTCTAATATTTTCATGATGTCCAGATAATAATACATCTGGAACTTTCATTCCTCTAAAATCAACTGGTTTTGTATAGACTGGATAGTCAAGAAGTCCGTTACTAAATGAATCATTTTCATGTGATTCTTTTTCTATAACACCATCTATTAATCTTACAACACTATCAATAATTACCATTGAAGGTAATTCACCACCAGTTAGAACATAGTCACCTATACTTATTTCCTCATCAGCTAAAGATCTAATTCTTTCATCAAAACCTTCATAATGTCCACAAACAATTATAATATGCTTTTTTGAAGTTAAAGAATAAGCTTTCTTTTGATTATATTTGTTTCCTTGAGGAGTTACTAAAATAACATAAGAATCATTCGTTTTTAATGCATCCACTGCATCAAATATTGGTTGGGGCATAAGTACCATTCCAGCACCTCCACCAAAACCATAATCATCTACTTTTTTATGTGGATCTAATGTATAATCTCTAATATTATGAATATTAATTTCAACTTTATTTTGAGTTAAAGCTCTTTTAATTATTGATTCTGATAAAAATCCTTCAAACATTTTAGGGAAGAGTGTTAAAACATCAATTTTCATCTATAAGTCCCTCAATTTCATTAATGTATATTTTCTTATTTTCTAGATCTATCTTTTCTATAAATGGTTTTATGTTAGGAATTAAAATTTTCTTTTTGTTTTTTTCTATAACCAAAATTTCATGGGCTTTAGATGTTATTATATCTGTAACGCTTCCTATTAATTTATCATTTGAGTAAACCTCTAAATTAATTAAATCTTCAAAAAAATAACCATCCACTTTTATATCATCTTTATTTATATATACGTTTTGTCCTTTATATTTTAATACCTCATTTATATCATTTATATCATAAAATAAAACCATGTCATACATTTTATGTTTTCTATAACTTTTAATAATCATTTCTTGTTTTTGTGTTCCAATATATAATTTAAAATTTTCTTTAAAAATCTCGTTTTTATATTTAAAATCTGAAAGGATTCGTATTTCTCCTTTTATTCCATGAGTATTAACTATTTTACCAACATATATGTATTCCATGATTTCACCTACTTAATTCATACAAAATTATACTAGTAGCAACTGCAACATTTAAACTCTCGCACTTGTCATTCATTTCAATATAAATAAATTCATCGCATAATGAATTTACTTCGTTACTTACCCCTTTTCCTTCGTTACCAACTATTATAGCAAATTTTTCACCTTTTTCAACATTTTTTATACTTTTTCCATTAACTACATTTGTACTAAATATTTTATATTGATTTTGCTTTAAGTTAGATATAAATTCAGTTAAATTTTTTTCTATTATATTAATATGAAAAATCATACCTTGGGTCGCTCTTATAACTTTTGGATTATACAAATCTACAGTGTTTTTACTTAATACAATTGTATCTATATTAAATGCTACTGCGCTTCTTATTATTGTTCCTAAATTACCAGGATCCTGTATATCATCAAGTATAAGTACTCTATTGCCTACTAAATTTTTATTTAATTTTTCACATATACCAATTATTTTATTAGGTGTATCTAAATTACTTATATATTTTAAAACATTATAAGTAGCATAATTAGTTTCAACATTTAAATTTAGTTTAGTATTTTCCTCTAAAATTAATTCTTTTAATACCCCATTTTTATATGCTTCTAAAACCAAATGTTCTCCTTCTACAATAAACAAGTTATTTAAATCTCTATATTTTTTTGTATTTAATTTTTTTAGTTCTTTTATTTTTTTATTTTCTATTGAAGTGTATAGCATAACAATCACCATATATATTTTACCATTTTATATGTTTTTTTTAAATATAAAAAAAATAAAAAGTCACAAAGTGACTTATTTATTTAATTGAGCAGCTACTTCTTCTGCAAAATTTTCTTCTTTTTTCTCCATTCCTTCTCCAACTTCATAACGTATCATGTTTATGATTTTACCGCCATTATTTTGAACGAATTTTGAAACTGTTTCTTTATTTTCTGCTTTTACATAGATTTGATCTTCTAAGCATACTTCTTCGTAATATTTTCTAACTTTACCAACTAAAATATTTTCTATTTTATCTTCTGGTTTACCTTCATTAATTAATTGTTCTCTAATTATTGTTTTTTCTTTTTCTAATACATCAGTCGGAACTTCGCTTGATTTTAAATATAAAGGTCTCATTGCTGCTGCATGCATTGCAACATCTTTAGCAATTTCTTCATTTGCACCTTCTATAAGTGTTAATACTGCGATTCTTCCTCCCATATGGATATATGAACCAAATGATTCATTGTCTTTTTTAGTTATTTTTGAAAATCTTCTAAGACTTAATTTTTCTCCAATTGTAGCTGTTTTACTTACAATTAATTCTTTTATAGTTGAATTTCCATTTTTTAATTCTAATGCTTCATCTAATGTTTTTGCATTACTAGAAACAAGAGTTTCTAATATTGTATCAACTAATGTTTTAAATTCTTCATTTTTAGCAACAAAATCTGTTTCAGAATTTATTTCAAGAATTACAGCATCATTTCCTTTTATTAAAACTGATGCGATTCCCTCAGCAGCTATACGATCTGATTTTTTAGCTGCTTTTGCTATTCCTTTTTCTCTTAAATAATCCATTGCAGCATTAATATCGCCATTACTAGCTTCTAATGCTTTTTTACAGTCAAGCATTCCTGCTCCACTTTTGTCTCTTAATTCTTTTACTAAACTTGCAGTTATCATATAAAATTCCTTTCTATTATATAAAAAGATGATTCATAAAATCATCTTTAAAGTCTTATTTTAAAGCATCAATTAATTCTGCTTTTTTCATTGTAGAATAACCTTTAACGTCTTTATCTTTTGCCATTTCACGTAATTCAGCAACTGTTAATTTACTTAAATCTTGTGATTTAGTGGCTTTTTCTTCTTTAACAGTTTTAACTTCTTTTACTTCTTCATTTTTTTCTACTTCTTCAGTTTTTTCTACTTTTTCAGTTTTTTCTACTTTGTTAAATGATTTTTTTTCAAATGGTTTTTTATCTCTTGGTTTACGATCATCAAATCTTCTTTGTCTGTCTTCTTTTCTTTTAACAGAATCAACAGCTTTTTGCATGATTTCGTTAGGATTAACTGTTTTTTGCGAATCAGTTGTTACATAATCTACTAATTTACCACCGTTTGCTTCTACTATAGCATTTGCCATTACACCAATTATAAGTTTAACAGCTCTAATAGCATCATCGTTACCTGGTATTACATAATCAACCATATCTGGATCACAGTTTGTATCTACTATACCAAATACAGGGATATTCAAAATTCTTGCTTCTTTAATTGCTATATCTTCTTTTGAAGGGTCTACAATAAATAAAGCATTTGGTAATTTATTCATATCTCTAATTCCACATAAAACTTTATTTAATTTATCATATTCTTTTCTTAATTTGATTACTTCTTTTTTAGGTAATACATCAAATGTTCCATCTGATTCCATTTTTTCGATTTCTTCTAATCTTTTAACTCTTTTTCTAATTGTTCTAAAGTTAGTTAAAGTACCACCTAACCATCTTTCATTAACATAGTAAGATTCACTTCTTAAAGCTTCTTCTTTTGTAGCTTCACTAGCTTGTTTTCTAGTTCCTACAAATAAAACCTTTCCACCATTTTCTGCAATTGTTTTAAGTGCAGCATAAGCTTCTTCAATTTTTTTAGCTGTTTTTTGTAAATCAATAATATAAATATCATCTCTTGAAGTAAAGATGTATTCTTTCATTTTAGGATTCCATCTTTTTGTTTGATGTCCAAAATGAACTCCAGCTTCTAATAAATAATTCATTGACACTACTGTCATATTTCTTCCTCCTTTTGTTATTTCCTCCGATCACTTCTAATTTACACCACCTATAAAGGCACTAGGCATAAAAATCCATGTCGTGTGTATTAAAAAAGCCAAAACCATTATATCATAATTATATGTTTTTTCAAGACTTTTTAATATAAAAATTGTTTTTACTTATTTAATTTTTCTCTAACGATTTTATTCACTAATCCTAAATCAGCTTTTCCTTTTAATATTGGTGTTAATTTACCCATTATTTTTCCCATATCAGATACTGAAGAAGGTTTTAATTCATCAAATACATCATTTACAGTTTTGATAATTTCTTCTTCACTTAATTGCTCAGGCATATATTTGTTAAGAAGTTCAATTTCTTTTTCTGTTTTTTCTACTAAATCTGTTCTTCCACCTTTTTCAAATTCTTTAATTGATTCTTTTCTTGTTTTAATTTCCCTTGCAATAATAGTTATTACTTCATCATCATTAAGTTCATGTTTTACCTTAATTTCTTCTAGTTGAATTGCTCCTTTAACCATTCTTACAACATTAAGTAAATCTTTGTTTTGATTTTTCATAGCGTTTTTTAAATCGACTAATATTCTTTCTTTCATTTTAATTTCCTTTCTAAAAAAAGAACCCATAACGGCTCTAGTTATACATTCTTTCTCTTCTACGACTATTTTTAATTCCTTCTTTTTTAGCTTTTCTTCTTTTAACTCCAGGTTTCATATAACCTTCGGTTCTTTCTTTAACTGTTTTTAGGAGGCCTTCTTTAGCATTTTTTTGTTTCATAGTACGTAGTGCACCATCAACATTTCCATTTCTTACAACTACTGTAGACATTAGTATTCCCTCCCTTCTGTGACGCTAATATTATAACATTTGTTTTAATTTATTACAATAAAAAATTTAAAAAAAATTAGGCTTTTACTGATATTTTTGAACTTTTTTTGTAAATTAATACAAATTTAAATTTTTTTAGGCTTTTTCTTTTAATATTTAATAATTTTAATGAGTATTTAAAAAGTTATCATTCAAGATAACTTTTTATAAATTACACACATTTTATATAATAGGTTCTGATAAAACTTCCAACTAATTTACCACCTTCAAATAATATTTGACCTATTGTCTGCAAAAGCGGTATTAAAAAAGGCAATAATAATATTAAAATTATAGTTATGATTATTTTTTTATTTTTTATTACACTGGACATATATTTTTACCAACTATTCTTCGTACAGCAGAACCTAAGCTTTTACCAAGTTCAAAAATAAAAGTAACACCTTTTGTAATAGATGAAATCAAAGTTCCTGATATTCCTCCTCCATCTATTAATAATAATTCTTGTTTATTTAATTTTAACACATATACCCCTCCTTAATTACATTTTAGTGGTCTAACATAACCATCTATTACACCTATTAAAAAGACAATTCCAGCACCTATTAAAAATCCAGCCCCTATACTAAAACCGCCTCCATTTACATTCATTAATTCGTTTTTATTTAATTTTATCATTACATCAACCCTTTCTTTAAAAAATTAAATATTTCTTTTAATAATGTTGTTTTTTCTAATTCAATATATATTTCTAATATATTGTTATCTATTTTATATTTATCTTCCAAATTAATATTAAGTATCATTTCATAATAATTTTTATTATCTATTATCATATACTCTTTACTTATTTCCTTTATTTCAAAATCATATTTTTTATTATCTATGTATAACCTATTTTTAATTTTATTGATCTTGTCTGGAGAAAGTTCTAAAACTATGTTATTTCCTTTTACTATGCCAATACATTTTTCATATTTATTGTATGTAAAGAAAATTCCAAAAACAAATATAAATATAAGAAAAATAAGTAATATTGTGATCCATGAAATTATTTTTATTGGTACTTTTTTAAGCATAATAACACTTGAATTATTATATATATCTATATCATTCATTTTTAAACACGTCCTTAACTATTTCTCCATTTTTAAGTTCAATTACTCTATCATACAAATCCATATTATCAAGTCTATGTGAAATAACTATCATCATTTTATTTTCATACATTTTAAATAAATTTTTAAGTATTTTTCTTTCAAGATTTATATCCATTTGACTTAAACCCTCATCTATTATTAAAACTTCAAAGTTTTTAAGTAAAGCACGAGCTAATATAATTCTTTGCCTTTGTCCACCTGATAAATTATACCCGTTTTCTTCTATAAGCATATTTAAACCTAAATCATTTAAAAATTCATCGATAAAGCATTTTTTAGAAATTTCTATTATTTGTTCATCTGTAATGTTCTTATCTATTTTCAAATTATTGTAAATAGAATCTGTATATAAAATTTCATTTTGAGATATATAAGAAAAATTTTGTTTTATTACATCATCTTTATAATCATTTATGTCATATCCATTAATAGTAATTTGATTTCTAGGTATTTCATAATACTTCATCAATAATTTAAATAAAGTACTTTTACCGCTTCCACTTTTACCTAAAATAAGTATTTTTTGTTTTTTTAGTTTTAGGTTAATGTTTTTTAATTGTTTTTCTTTATAATCATATGAATAAGATAAATTATTAAAAGATATTTCTTTTACTTTTAAATTATCTATGAAAGTTTGTTTTTTATTTTCGTTTTTAAATAGCTCTAAAATACGTCTTAATGAATTTTTTGCTTCTTTTATCTCTGAATTTAAATCTATTATGTTTTTTATTGGTTCTAAAAAATAATTTAATAAATTAACAAATACTAATAAATCGCCAAACGTCAAATTTCCTAATATAACCATTTCTGCGCCTACATATATTATTATTAAATATCCCATGGCATTTACTAGATCTTTTAGTATTGAAATTATATTATTGTAATTATCGAATTTAAATATATTTTTTAAAAACTTAACATATTTTTTTTCGAACTTATCAATTATTTGTGCTTCATTTCCTACACTTTTTACAGTTTCAAAACCATTTATTGTTTCAATCATATATGACATTGTTTCAGATTTATTAACTTGAATTGTATTAATATTATTAGTTATTCTATTTTTTGAAAAAATCATTAATAATAAATATATGAATACTATAATCAATGAAATGAAAAATAATTTAGTATTTATAATATAAAATATTATGAAAGTTACTAAAGCAAGTGGTAAATCGATAAATAAGGAAAGTGATACTTTAGTTATCATGTTTCTAATAATAGATAAATCGTTTACTCTTGAAATTATATCACCAGTTGTTCTAGTATGATAATAGTTATAAGGAAGTGAAATTATTTTTTTATAAGTATCTAGTGTCAATAACAAATCAATTTTTTGATTTAAATATATTAATAATTTATTTCTAAAAAAATCACTTAAAATTTTAAATATATTTAT
>ENA-ORPD01000013-ORPD01000013.1-human-gut-metagenome-genome-assembly--contig:-NODE-13-length-167810-cov-19.666383_pt1 | contig 167810 bp, 110 predicted proteins | sample MGYA00242143_ERZ509076 | MGnify/ENA primary metagenome ERZ509076 (study PRJEB26280, sample SAMEA2338706) | human gut metagenome | biome: human gut; feature: human-associated habitat; material... | reverse complement strand
TCTGAAGTCCTGCATACGCTATGTTGCGGCGGCGGCGGTCGTGGTGGTGCTGATAGCGGGTAGTATAGCCCTCGGCATTAATTCGCGCACGGTACCCTCGCAGGAGTTCACGGCATCCATTCCGGCGGGAAGCCGAACGAACCTCACACTTCCCGACCGATCCAAAGTTCAGTTGAATTCGGCATCGGAACTGGATTTTGAATGGGACACGGATGGAGAGCGGACCGTGCGGCTGAATGGTGAGGCATATTTCGATGTCGCAAAGGACAGAGAACACACATTCAGGGTGTTTGTCTCCGACATCGAGGTGGAAGTACACGGCACGTCATTCAATGTGAATGCATACGATGACAATAATATAACGGTGTCGCTTGTCAGCGGCAAGGTAAGCCTTGGAGGAGGGGGACTAAAGGGTCGCAAATATTTCATGGAGCCGGGCGAAAAAGCGGTTTATAGCCGCGCTGAAGGCTCTGTCAGAATCAGCAAGGCAGATATGAATGTCGATACCGGATGGACCCGGGGAGATCTTGTTTTCAAGAGCAAGCGGCTTAGCGAAGTCATAGCCATGATTGAGTGCCGTTACGGAGTCGAGATCGATGTTAAGTGTGACTCGCTGACCAACGATATGCTCACCGGAAAATTCAGTAACGAGGATGTTGACGATGTCCTGGCATCCCTGAGCGATATGTACAAATTCCGATACAGAATCAAGAAAAATCGCATAACCATTTATTAACAATCATGAAATCAGACACAAGACAAATGGGAGAGTCGCCCACCGGCGTCAGCTGGAAACATCGGCTTGTCCGGCTTGTCACGGCGTTGCTTCTGTTCGGCGCACTTGTCATTCCAATCGAAGCAAGGGCACAGTCGGAGCGAGTTTCGGTGACGGGTAAAAATCTATCACAGGTATTTAAGGAAATAGAGAAACAGACGCACTATACCTTCGTGTACCGTGACAATATCAATGCCAATGCGGCAGTCAGAGTAAACAAGAAGAATCGGCCTGTGTCGGAAATCCTCAGGGAGGTACTTTCCCCGATGGGACTGACTTATTCACTGAACAACCGCACCATCACCATAGTCAAATCAGAGAAGCCTGCAAAAAACGTTGACAAGAAAGACGATTTGACAATTGCGGGTCAGGTTCAGGACTCGGAGGGGGAACCCTTGATCGGCGCCACGATCATGGTCAAAGGAACCAATGTCGGGACAGCGACGGATATAGAGGGCAACTATACCCTTGACAATGTACCGGCGGACGGGACTCTGACCGTATCATACATAGGCTACGCACCGCGCAATATCAAGGTTTCGGATGCGGTGGCGCAGAAGCGAATAGTGCTGCAATCGCTTGACAGTACGCTTGACGAGGTAGTGGTGGTAGGTTACGGCGCCACCTCGCGCAAGAACCTTACCACCTCTATCGCCACGGTCAAGGCCGACAAGGTGTCCAAATCGTCAAGCCCTACGGTACAGGGACTTCTGTTGGGTCATGCCGCCGGCGTACAGTCCAATGTTCAAAGTACTCAGCCGGGCGGCGCCATCAATATCTCCATCCGTGGCGGCGGGGACCCGTTGTACGTTGTGGATGGTGTGGTCATGCCCACGGCATCGCTTGAGACAAGCAATGCCGAGCTCAACCTACCGGCCAATGTCCAGCGTGGAGGGCTGGTGGGCCTAAACCCTTCCGATATTGAGTCCGTGGAGGTCCTGAAGGACGCGTCCGCGGCAATCTACGGTATCGGCGCGGCCAACGGCGTAGTGCTCATCACCACCAAGAAGGGTGCTGAAGGCCGACCCACCATCACCTATGATTACAGCCACTCCTTTCAGAAGCGGTATAATTATGGTGTGAACCGACTGAACAGCCAGGAATACATGAATTTCGTGAACGTGTTCAGCAAGGAGATGTACCTGTACAACAACAACCAGTATCCTTACGGCAACATCGCCTACGACGGCGGCTGGACACCTCAGTTCACGCAGGACGAGATCGACAACGCCACCACCACCGACTGGGTGGGCAAGGTGCTGCGCACAGGTAATGTCAACGCCCATAACTTCTCGGTCACCGGTGGTTACAAGATGATAAAGTACTACCTCGGTTTCAACTACTACGACGAGCAAGGTATCGTAAGGAACTCGGGCATGCGCCGATACACATTCCGGAGCAATATCACCGCGCAGCTTTTTCCCTTCCTGAAGCTTTCGGCGATAGTCAACCTGAACGACAACAGCTACAACAACGCCCTTGTGGGCGCCGACACCGCCAACAAAGGTATCAACGCGGCCGGCTCGCTCACTACGGCATTCATTTTTCCTCCGAACTGGCCCGTCAAGGACGAGCGTGGTGAATATACGGTGATGGGAATGATTCCCAACCCGGTTGCCACCATGGCGATAACCGACAAATCGCGTCAGAACGGCTTCTACGCGAATGCGGCCCTTGACATCGACATTCTCAAGGATATGCTTGCCGTACGTCTGGTGTACGGTGTCAACAAGGACAATACCCGTCGTTCATCATATATTCCATCGGATGTGTTTTTCTCGATGGTCAAGCAGTCGCGCGGCTCTCTTAGCTATGCGCAGCGTCAGTATGAGACGATGGAGGGCATGATCACCTTCAACAAGCGTTGGGGCGATTGGGTTGACCTGAACGCCGTTGTCGGCATGGGTCGTTACGTTGAGAAAACCAACAGCCTGACTGAGAACTATGTGAACGCCAAGGATATCATCAACGACGCCAACCTGGGGTCGGCCGACGGACCTTTTAATCCCGCATCTGATAAGGCTATGAACGAGAAGCGCTCGCAGTTCGCGCGTGCCAACGTGTCGCTGCTGGACCGCTACATTCTGGCTCTGACTCTGCGTCGTGACGGTACGGATAAGTTCTTCAAGGGTAAGAAATATGCATGGTTCCCCTCCGTGTCGCTGGCATGGAAACTTTCCAGCGAGCCCTGGCTCCGCGATGTGAAATGGCTGAACCTTCTGAAGCTCCGCGCCAGTTATGGCAAGACCGGTAACGACAACCTCGGTTCGACGCTCTACGCCACCATCGGTGTGAGCCGCGAGGACGTGAAGTTCAACGACGGCACCACTTCCTATGTGCCTTACCTGATCCGCAGCGGTTACTATCCCCACATCACATGGGAGAAGACCGAGATGAAGAACATCGGACTCGACTTCTACGTGCTGAACAACCGCCTGTGGGGTAGTGTCGATGTGTTCCGCAACGATGTGACCGATTTGTTGGGATGGGTTCCCGCCTCGATGCTGAGCATCTTCAACACCGCCCCGGTGAACGGCGGACATTTCAAGCGCACCGGTGTGGAGGTCACTCTGAATTCAGTGAACATCAAATTGCCTAACTTCACATGGACCACCAGCCTGTCGCTGTCCCATCTGAGGCAGAATTGGGTGGAGCACATGCCTAACACGGATTTCAAGCCTTATCAGAAACGCAAGAACGAGCCTATCAGTGCGATGTATTACTACGACACCGACGGCCTGATCAACATGGACCGCAGCAACATGCCCAAGTCGCAGACCTCACTTTCCGAAGAGGCTCAGAAACCCGGTTTCCCCATCATCGTCGACAAGAACAAGGATGGAAAGATCGACGAGAGCGATATCTACATGAAGGATATGCTTCCTAAGGTGTATTACGGTTTCGGCAACTCCTTCGTATGGAAGAACTGGGATCTGGACATCTACATGTACGGACAGCTTGGCGTGGAGAAAAACAACGTCGCGATGGCGGTTGACAGCTCGCCGGGCGATATGATCAACACGCTCGCCTCCAACAAGAACGACCAGATCTACCGAACATGGAACTCTCAGACCAACCCCAACGGCGACCTTCCCGGCATAGCCAACAGGAATGTCACGCTGCCCGGCAACGTCGGATACAAGGTGATGTTCGAGGAGGCAAGCTTCCTGCGCGTGCGCAACATCACGCTGGGATATACCTTCGACGCCCTGAAATGGAAGTTCCTGCACGGCTACGTGAAGAACATCCGTCTCTACGCCGACATCATGAATCCGTTCACCATCACGAGATATTCCGACAACGACCCTGAGGTGCCCACCAACTTCGGCAATCTTACGAACGCCCACTATCCTCAGTTGCGGGCCTACACCATCGGTGTAAAAATCACATTCTAATTCCGGAACAACATGAAAAAGAGAATATATATGCCCATTTTGGCGTCGGTCGCGTTGCTGCTGGGCGGCTGCGAGAACAATTTTGACGCCAAGATCTATGGAAGCCTGCAGGAGGGGGAGTTCCCCAACACCGCCGAAGATTATGTTTCATACATGATGACCTGTTACGTGCCGTTCGCCGGTAATTTCGCTTACTCCTTCAACGAGACGGGACAGTACAGTTTCTATATCGGCGCCGGAGGCGACGTGCGCTTCTTCGACAGCACGTCGGACATCATGGCCCCCACGGCTACCAAGGCCGGTGGCGAATGGCTGCATCTCACGCAGGCCAACTTCAATCAGTGCCGCTACTATTACCGCGGATGGCCCAACGACCAGGAGAGCCCCAACCACTTCCCGCAGACGGCCGAGGTGACGCGATTCACCGAGATTATCCATACTCTTGAGGTGGCTCCGGAGAATGTTCTTCCGGCCAAGACCCGCGACGGTCTTCTCGGCGAGGCCCGTCTGTGCCGCGGCATGATGATGTATTATCTGATGCACATGTACGGACCGGTGCCCGTGATTGTGGATTACGAGAAGGTGTTCGACGACGAGGCACAGCGCACCACGGTGCGTCCCACGCTCGATCAGATGTGTACGTATATTTACGACGACCTGCTCTTCGCGGCACAAAACGCCCCCGAGACGCAGACGGAGCGCGGACGCTACACCCGTGACTACGGACGTTTCTGCCTGATGCGCCACTGCCTCAACGAGGGCGGCCACATGGCGGGGTATTATAAGAAAGGTCTCGAGATGTTCAGCGAGCTGAAAGGCAAGTACTCGCTTTTCACCCAGGGCGACAATCCTTACAAGGAACTGTTCAAGGTCGCCAACGAGTGGAACAGCGAAATCATCATGGCCGTCAGCTGCGACGCGGGCGCCAATGGTAACGAGAAGCACGGCAACATCAACATGTACTCGCGTCTGGTAGTGCCGTCGGAGGCTTCGGCCTATGATCCGGACGGCAATCCCACGGCGCTCTGGCCCCAGGGCGGCGGTTATAACGCCTTCTACAACGTAGCCAAGGATTTCTATGACAGCTTCGAGGCTAACGACAAGCGCAAGGAGTGTATCGTCACCGATTACTGGACCACCGACGGCAAGCATATCACCGGCGCCGACCTCGGCACACGCTGGGACGGCTACATCAGCCTGAAATATCCCATCGAGACCGAGTCGTCCTACCAGGGTTCCGACATGACCATAGCCCGTTGGTCCGACGCGCTGCTGCAGTTCGCCGAGCTTACCGTCCGTGAGAGCGGCAACGTCACCACAGAGGCAATCGACGCCGTCAACCAGGTGCGCCGGCGTGCCGGACTCGGCGACCTGACCGCGGCGCAGACATCGGGCAAGGAAGCTTTCCTCGACGCCATTCTGACCGAGCGAGGCCACGAACTCTATTACGAGGGCTGCCGCAAGATCGACCTGATCCGCCACAACAAGTATGCGCGCAAGGTCTACGAGGTCAAGAAGACCATTCCGACGCATCAGTATATGCCGTTGCCGGACTACGCAGTGCGCGCGTGCGAGGAGAACGGCGTGGTGCTGGAGCAGACTTTCCAGCGTGACGGATGGAACGAGGACCGCAGCAGCGTCGAAGGCGGCATTTGATTTTCGTTGCCGCTATTCGCGAATACAAACACAGAAACAAAGAGCTACCTAAAATGAAAACATTAAAAAATATAATTCTCGGGTTGATGGTCACGACGATGTTCAGCGCCTGTTCCGATAACGGGGGCGACTGGTCGCCGGTCAAGCATCCCGAGTGCAAGGAGGGTGGTTACCTGTTCGCCCACATGACGAATGAGAACTACGGATCGTTGTTCTACAGCGTGTCGCGTGACGGTTACCATTGGGAAACACTGAACAACGGCAACTCTGTGCTGCCCGCCTATGCCGGACACCCGGATATCATGAAGGGCCGCGATGCCTACTATATGATTGGAGTGAAGCGCGGCACCGGCATTCCCATGCTGTGGCGTTCCGAGGATCTGGTGAGCTGGAAAGGCACGAAGCTTTCCAAGAGCATATTCAATAAGATCAAGAAACTGTATGGATATGAGAACGAAGAGGACTGGTTCGGAGCGCCCAAGCTGTTCTACGACAAGGATCAGGATAACTACATCATCACGTGGCATGCAGGCAACCAGGGCAACGGAGAGACGCGCGAGGAATGGGCGTCGAAGCGTACGTTCTATATCGAGACGAAGGATTTCAAGACCTTTACGGATCCCAAGTTCCTCTTCAAGTTCACCGGCTACGATGAGAACCTTGCGACCATCGACGTGATTATACGTAAGATCGACGGCGTCTATTATGCCATCCTTAAGGACGAGCGTTGGGACGACGAGTATCCGGAGACCGCCAAGACCGTTCGTATAGCCCGCTCCACGGGTGGAGCACTCGGTCCGTACGAGAACCCGGGTCCGGCGCTGACTCCTCCGCTGCGCGAGGCTCCCACACTGGTGATGAGCGCCGATGATGCGAAGTTCTGGATCTATTGCGAACGCTATCCCTACTACTACGAGCTTTACACCTCCAATTCAATCGAAAGCACTGACTGGGCTATGGAGCCGTTTGAAGGCCCCAAGGCACGCCATGGATGCGTGGTGCGCGTTTCGGAAGCGGAATATCAGGCCATTACCTCCACTTATAAAAACTAAACAGATATGAAACGCATATATAAATTAGTCACGATTTTCCTGGCTTTGGGCACGATGTGCTCATGTCAGAAAAGTATCGACAAGGTGGATGTCTGGCCTGAGTGGCCTGCTCCGGCCAATGTCGCGATAAATGGTGCGAGTCTTGATCAGATGTTCTACGAGACATACAAGGGAATCGAAATGGATCTGACGCAGGGGCAGACAGTGACTTTCTCCGGCCTCAGCAAGCTCCGCACGGTGCTGCAGTCGCATTACTGGGAAGTGCTGTCTGAGACGGAGGCCAAGTTCCTCGGCTTTGACGGGACATACGACATAATCTGGGACAACGAGAGTTCCTGTCTCTTCACGGAGCCGCTGGAGAAGGCGTTCCCCGATGAGTTGTTCCTCTGCGGCACCGGCTGGGGCCATCAGGGCGCCTATAAGATCACCACTCACGGATGGAGCTGGGAACGGCCCACCGACATGATGAGCCTGCGCCGTGTCTCGCCCGGTGTCTTCGAAGGATCGGTGTATCTTGCCTCGGGATTCGCGTTCAAGTTCTGCAAGGATCATCTGATGGGAATGCGCGAGTATGAGATCCAGTCCGTTGACCTCTCGATTCTCCAGCCGGAGATTATCGGCGGTAACAATTATGGCGACTTCATCCCCGGGTCGGGTTTCCAACCGGGTGTGTTCAACCTTACAGTGGATCTTAACGACAATACGCTGGAGGTAGGTACTAACATGATTATAGAGCCGGAGACATTCTATGTCAACGGCGAGGCGATGACTTCCAACGGATCGTACCAGTATTATTCCATCCGCTTGCAGAAGGGCGACGAGGTTACCTTCGGCAATTTCGGAGGTATCGAGAGTGCGCTGCAGCCTGACTTCTGGGAAATCGTGGATGATATGGGAGGCAAGGCTATATTCAAGGGCGAGACAGGCATCTATGACATTTACCTTGACCCGAATTACATGGTGGTCTATACGATGTGTACTGTGATGAGCGTGCAGAAAGGCAATGCCGCATGGGTTGCCGGCGTCAACTGGGGACATCCCGGAAGTGCGCCTCGTATCACTGCTACCGGATGGGATCTTTCTGCACCCAACAACTGCATGCAGATGCGCAAGGTGGAAAAGGGCGTGTTCGAAGTCACCCTTTATCTCCCGGCCGATTTCTGCATCAAGTTCTTCAAGGCGCGCGATTGGAACGAAGAGGCATCCACCACGGTTGTCACCCCGCTGCCCGAAAGCATGTTTGCCGCCGGAGTATATAATGATCCGGTGACGGGACCGCGTGCCACCGGCGACCTTGTGGCCGGTCCGGATTTCAAGGCAGGAACCTATACCGTACGTGTTGATTACAATCGTAATATAGTCTACGCCGTGGGGTACTACACGCCCAAGGAGTGACCGGACGGGTACTGTCAATATGATATGAATTACGAGAGTTGATATTGTCGTTTCGCCGGGGCGTCGGCCCAGCGGTGTCCCGGCGGGATGACATCATAAAAACCGCTTTCTTAGAAGGCATAAAAACAAAAAATCAAAAAACAATGAAAACTCCATTACGAATGATTATGTTGCTCGCGGCTGCCGTTACACTGTTCGGTCTGCATGCCGAAGTGTACAAGAACCTGACATTCACATTGTCGGATGAGACAGTCGTGGCAATTCCCCTGTCGAAGACCGTCAAGGGTGAAATCCAAGGTGAAAATGTCATCTTCAACGCTGGCACAAACTCCTATACGGTTGAAGCCGCAAAAATCAAGGGAGTACGTTTTCGCAATGATTTATCAAGCGTTGTGAATAGTTTTGAGAGCAAGAACAAGCCCGTTGTTGCCGGAAGAACAGTGTATTTTAATAATCTTCCTGCCGGCAGCCACATCGCGGTTTACACCGTTGATGGCCGTATTGTCAGAACGCTCGACGCATCAGGTGACGCAGTCCTGAGCCTGGAGGATTTCCAGGCCGGTATCTACATCGTTAATGTGAATAAGACAACAATTAAAATTTCACTGAAATGACTAAGAAACACACATTGATATTAGGGGCAGCCGTAGCAGGCGCCCTGACGGTGTTCGCTACCGTTCCGCAGCTGAAAATCACCGTCGGAGATAAAACCGTCACTCTGTATCCCGGAGAGACGATGAATTTCGATGCCACAGCCGATGTGACGGAGGGTGTCAACAAGGTGGCCGTCAATGGTAACGCATTGGATTTGGGAACGTCCACAGAGGCAGAATACCGCCATTCCGACGCAGCCCCGAGAGTAAACGGTGTGGAGCTGAAGAATGAGCAGGATTCACAAAATTACGGTGCGGCAGTGACGCTTACCAATGGGGAGAAGGTATATTTCGACGGCATCGGCCGTGCCGGTGAAGTCTTGAACAAGAACCTGCGCAACTTCTTCACGCCTTCCGCTGACGGGGAGTACGCTGTATTCAACGGCTATACCGGCAACTATGGTTTGGTCTTCGATATTGAGAATCTGGTCGGTAGCATATCCAAATATCATGCCCCTACAGGTATTTCTATCAACGGACAGGCTGTCGGACCATTTTGGGGATATGAATTCCAGTACGACGGTGTGGTTGTAGAATTAACCAATGGGCAGACAGTGACTTTCCAGGGTGTGCCGGACCTTACAAGTGCATTGCAGTCTCATTTCTGGGACGTTACTTCCAACACGGAGGCCACGTTCAAGGGCAAAGATGGTTCCTACGACCTGATATGGGACAATGGACAAGGATTGCTCTTCACAGAGCTCCACGGATGGGTTGCATATCCCGACATGCTATATGTAGGCGGTAAAAACTGGGGCCATCCCGGAGCCGGTTATGTCACTGCACCTGAATGGCATAATCTTGAAATGAAAGGTATGATGAACCTTAACAACGTTGAGGGTGACAAATGGCAGTGCGCCATGTATCTGGCCAACGGCTTCACTTTCAAGTTCGGATGCAATCACCTGATGGATGCGAACCAGTATAGTGGCAAGGACGGCATCACGTCTACGACCCCCGAGATTTTGGGAGTAGATGCTACATGGGGCGATTTCATTCCCGGCACCAACTTCACTCCCGGAGTATATATGATTACTGTCGACCTGAGTGCGTTGACTATAGCGGCCGAGAAACTGGAAGTTCCGGAGAAACCGCGTCCAAGTTATTTCGTCAACGAAGTAGGAATGGCCGACGAGGGTGCGGTCTATCATACCATCATTGATAATCTTGCGAAAGATCAGATCGTGACGTTCAGGAATTTCCGCAATCTGGCACAAGTTCTGCAGCCCGATTTCTGGGAGGTGATTGATGACAACAGCGCCAAGTTCACCGGCCCCACGGGCAAATACGATATGTATTACGATACTATATACGGAGTAATCTATACTATATCGTACGATATGAATGCAACAGACGGCACAGCAGTATGGCTTAATGGTAATTGCTGGGGTCATCCTGGCGCTGCTCCTGTAGTTACATCCACTGGATGGGACTTCTCATATAACACATGCCTTCAGATGAAGAAAGTGGAGGATGGTGTTTATGAAACGACTGTTTATTTTCCCGCCAATTTCTGCGCCAAGTTCTACAAGGCTCGCGACTGGAATCAGCAGGCATCTACCGATATACTGACTCCGCAGCCGTCGAACATGTTCACCAAGAATGAGTATGGAGACTTTTTGCCCGGTTCGGAATTCAAGGCCGGTACCTACACCATACGTGTTGACTACAACCGCAATATCGTATATGCCGTGGGATATTACACCCCTGCGGAGTAAAGCGTAGATAACTCAGATAATTGAATAGGTAAGTATAGAATGTCGGCCGGGAATTCAGGGCAATGACCGGCCGACTTCTTTTCATCCATTCGGGCAACCGGATTGGATGACAGGACAGCGAATCGCAACGAATGAAAAATTCACACTAAAATGACAAAGACAGGATTAGGAATATTATTGGCGTTGCCCATGCTCGCCACGTCGGCATACGCATACCGGACGGCGTCGCCCAACGGCGCGGTGGTTGCCTCGTTTAATTTGGAGAACGGAGTGCCCACGTATTCCGTCGATTATAAGGGAAGCAAGGTTATTCTCCCGTCCCGGATGGGTTTTCAGCTTGCGGCAACCGACGACCTTACGGATGGGTTCAGCGTGATAGGCGTGGATTCCTGTTCGTTCAGCGAGACGTGGCATCCGGTGTGGGGAGAAAACAGTGACATTTGCAACAATTACAATGAATTCGTGGCAAAGCTCCGTCAGGATAAAACCGGACGGAGGATGGACGTCCGTTTCCGCGTGTACGACGACGGGGTGGGGTTCCGATACGAGTTTCCGCAGGAAGAGCCGTTCAATTTCTTCATATTGAAGGATGAACGCACGGAGTTCGCCATGCCCGGCGACCTGACGGCCTGGTGGATACCGGGCGACTACGACACACAGGAATATGAATATAATGAAAGCCGCCTGTCTCAAATCAGGGAGATCTACCCCAAGGCCGTGGCAGTGAATCTTAATCAGAAGCATCCCTTCTCGCCCACGGGGGTACAGACATCCCTGCAGATGAAGACGGACGACGGCATCTATATAAATCTGCACGAAGCCGCATTGGTCAACTATTCGTGCATGCACCTTAATCTCGACGACAATAACTTTGTGTTCACGTCATGGCTCACGCCCGATGCCGACGGGAACAAAGGATATCTGCAGACACCATGCAAGTCCCCGTGGCGCACCGTGATGGTCAGCGACGATGCCCGCGACATGCTGGCCTCAAATCTTATCCTTAATCTTAACGAACCATGCAAGTACGCCGACACATCGTGGATACAACCGGTGAAGTATGTGGGCGTATGGTGGGAAATGATAGGTCACGGCAAGCCGTGGGCCTATACGTTCGACGTCCCGTCGGTGGACCTGGACCGTACCGACTACACCAAGGTAAAACCCAACGGACTGCATCCCGCCAACAATGCGAATGTGATGCGGTACATCGACTTCGCAGCCGAACATGGCTTCGACCAGGTGCTGGTGGAGGGCTGGAACATCGGCTGGGAGGACTGCACCGGCGTAAAGAAGGACTATATGTTCGATTTCGTGACTCCCTATCCCGATTTCGATATCGCAATGCTCAGCGATTACGCCCGGTCCAAGGGTGTGCGCCTGATGATGCATCACGAGACGTCCTCCTCGGTGCGCAATTACGAGCGGCACATGCAGGCCGCTTACGATCTTATGGACAAATATGGCTACAATGCCGTGAAGAGCGGATATGTGGCCAACATCATACCCGCCGGGGAACATCATTTCGGACAGTGGATGAACAACCACTATCTGTATGCCGTGACTGAAGCAGCCAAACATAAGATTATGGTCAATGCCCATGAGGCGGTACGACCCACCGGCCTGTGCCGCACCTATCCCAATATGATAGGCAACGAGAGTGCGCGTGGCACGGAATTCGAGGCCTTTGGCGGCAACACGCCGACGCATACCTGCGTGCTCCCCTTCACCCGGCTGCAGGGCGGCCCGATGGATTACACGCCGGGCATCTTCGAGAACGACCTTAGCAAGAACAATCCAAACAACCATAGCCACGTCAACACCACCATCTGCCGTCAGCTGGCGCTTTATGTCACCATGTACAGCCCCTTGCAGATGGCGGCTGACGTCCCCGAGGTCTACGACCGATACATGGATGCGTTTCAGTTCATAAAGGATGTGGCGGTTGACTGGGACAAGAGCATATATCTCGAGGCTGAACCAGCGCGTTACATCACGGCGGCCCGCAAGGCCAAGGGCAAGGAAGAATGGTACGTGGGTGGAATCACCGGTTATGAGGGGAGAAAAACCGATGTCAAACTCGATTTCCTTGATCCGGGCCGCACTTATGAGGCAACGATTTACGCCGATGCCCCGGACGCGCACTATCTCACCAATCCGCAGGCATACCGAATCACCAGAAGGAAGGTGAATTCCAAGACATCGCTTAAGATGTCGATAGCGCCCGGAGGAGGGTTTGCAATCTCCATCAAACCTGTGAAATAACTTGAATTTTAATTGTTTGTAGCATTTGTAGCATATGAAACTGAAATTAATGGTGGCCATGGCGCCGCTGGCCGTTATGACATTATGCGGATTCACCGGTCCGGGGAAGTCCGCCGGTTTTCTCACAGAGCCATTGGACGACAGCCTGTGGCAGAAATCAGAATGGATTTCTGCTCCGGACGCCGCCGTGGTTACGGACCGCATAGAGGGCATCCATGAACGCGCCGCGGATGGCGCGAGCTGGTTTCTTTCCGATGTCAGGAACACGCGGAAAGTGGTGTCGGCCAAATGGATGACATCGGGACTCGGCGTGTATCATCTGTTCGTGAACGGAGTGCCCGTCGGTACCGAAGCCTTGAAGCCGGGCTTTACGCATTGGCAGAAAACGAAACGATCGTTCACATACGACCTGACAGTCGTGCTGGACAAGGCAGCCGGAGCGGAGAATCACCTCGCCGCGCAGGTCACTCCCGGGTGGTGGGCCGACAAGATAGTGTCGCCCGCCGGTGCGGTGGGAATGCGGGGCAAGAAGCCGGCGTTCCGCGGAGTGCTTGAACTTGTCTACGACGACGGCACGAAGGAATACTTCGGCACCGGCACCTCGGGCTGGAAGACCGGGGTAGGGGGCCCGGTGAGACATGCCGCCATCTTTGACGGCGAGGATTACGATGCCCGAGTGCCGATGCCAACGAATGTGACGGCCCTCGGCACACCTGAAATCAACACCGAATTCCAAGGCGTGATTCTCCCCACGGATGGCGCCGAGGTTTATTATCGCCGAGACCTTGTCATGCAGCCGAAGGAGGCATACGTGTGGAAAGGTATCGCCGGTGCCGATTCCCTGCATCACGGGTCGGTGAAGGTGCTACGCCGCTATGCGCCGGGCAAGAAGATGAAGCTGCGCAAGGGAGAGACGTTAGTGGTGGATTTCGGTCAGAATGCCGCTGCCGTGCCGTTGTTCGACTTCAAGGCCTCGAAGGGAGTGACGCTGGAGTGCCTTCCCGGCGAGATACTGAACGATGGCAACGGCGCACTGTCCCGAGGCATGGACGGTCCCGAAGGAAGCGTGCACAGGTCCAACCTGCGCGAACGCCAACTCGGTATCCGAATGAGATACACCTTCGCCGATTCCAAGCCTGTGGTCTATATGCCGGAATGTACATTCTACGGCTACCGCTACGTGTCGGTCACTGCCGACGGTGATGTGGAGATAAGCGCACTTGAATCGGTGCCCGTTTCATCTATTGCGCAAGGTCATGAAACCGGTAAGATTACCACCGGTCACGAGATGGTGAACCGGCTTATTTCCAACTCATATTGGGGTATGCTGTCGAATTATCTGTCGGTACCCACCGACTGTCCGCAGCGTGATGAGCGGCTCGGCTGGATGGCCGATACGCAGGTGTTCGCCGAGACCGGGACATACTTCGCCAACACGTCGCGCTTCTTCCACAAATGGCTTCGCGACGTGCGCGACACGCAGCGAGCCAGCGGCGCGTATGCCGGCGTGGCCCCCGAGGCACAGTACGGCAGCGACGAGATCATGCGCCTGGGATGGTCCGACGCCGGTATAATCGTGCCCTGGGTGGTATGGAAACAGTTCGATGACAAAAGCATCGTCGACGAGCACTGGGCGTCGATGGAGAAATACATGGACCATATCGCGGCAAACGAATACGACCACTGCCGTCTGGCACCGGAGAACGCCAATTATGAATGGGGCGACTGGCTTAGCTACGAGCCTCTGGAGAGCTTCAGCTTCAAGCACACCGGCATAGACTGCAATGGCAACAGGTATGTGTTGCCTGAGGCGATTGATTACTGGAACTATCTGTGCGCATGCTATTGGGTGATGGATTCGCGTATGATGGCCGACATGGCACGTGCCACGGGTCGCGACGCCGCCAAGTACGAGGAGATGGAACAGCGGGCACGACGTCGCATAGCCGACAATTTCATCGACGAGAACGGCCGGTTCATCACTCCGGTGCTCAACACCATGCAGACTCCGGCTCTGTTCGCTCTGTATAACGGACTTGTGGATGGTAAGGCCAGGGAGAATATGATTGAGAGGCTGCGCAACAACTTCGCCGAGCACGGCAACACTTTGCAGACCGGCTTCCTCGGGACGTCCATCCTTATGTCTACGCTTACTGACAACGGCATGGCCGATATCGCCTACGAGCTGCTGCTGCAGCATAATCATCCCAGCTGGTTCTATTCCATCGACAACGGCGCAACCACCATGTGGGAGCGATGGAATTCGTATACCAAAGAGAATGGTATGGGGCCGCAGGCCATGAACAGTTTCAATCATTATGCCTACGGCGCGGTGTGCGGCTGGATGTGGAAAACGATGGCCGGTATCAGCGCCGACACGAAGCAACCAGGATTCCGCAACATCGTGATGAAACCGGTGCCGGACCGCCGGATTGGTTTCGTGACCGCCGAATATCCTACTCCCAACGGTGTGGTGAAGAGCGCATGGAAATATGACGGTGACCTGTGGAAATGGGATTTTACGATACCCGAAGGTTGTACGGCCGACGTAACGCTTCCCGATTCTTCTGTGCCTGTTAAATACAAGGCCGGCTCGCATCATGTAGAATTAAAACTTCCTTGATAAATATTATGAAACGACATATCATCTTACTGATTTCGCTCGGTATCGCCATGGACATGCTGGCGTGGAAACCGGCCGGCGACCGGATGCTCACCACGTGGGGCGAGAACCTGAACCCCGCAGCAGTGCATCAGGAGTATCCGCGCCCGCAGATGAAGCGCGGCGAGTGGCAGAATCTTAACGGCCTGTGGGAGTATGCTATCACTCCAAAAAACAATGTGGAACCGAAGAAGTTCGATGGCGAGATTCTGGTGCCGTTCGCGCCGCAGTCGGCGCTTTCGGGAGTGGGACGCGACGTCACCGCCGACGATGCTATCTGGTACCGCCGCTCGTTCCGTGTTCCCCGCGACTGGAAGGGGAAAAGGGTGATGCTGAATTTCGGAGCCGTCGACTGGAAGACGGAGGTATGGGTCAACGGCGTCAAGGCCGGAACGCATACCGGTGGCTACACACCCTTCGCGCTCGACATCACCCCGGCTCTTAATAATGGCGACAACATGCTGACTGTGAAGGCTTGGGATCCGGGACAGACGGTGAAGCATCCCATAGGCAAGCAGCACGATGTGGCCGAGACGATATGGTACACTAACCAGAGCGGTATATGGCAGACGGTATGGCTGGAGCCGGTGTCGGCGGCGCATATCGCAAGACTCAAGCTCACACCGGACATCGACCGGAGAATCCTGACGGTGGAGGCCATCGCCTCCGATGCCCCGGATGCGTTGGTCGAGGCCACGCTGGCCGATGGAAACGGACACAGGATTTCGGCCAAGGGTTACGCCAACATGCCGTTCGAGCTTCCGATGCCCCGGGATGCTGTGCTTTGGTCGCCCGACACCCCGCAGCTTTATCCGTTGGAGGTCAGGTTGCTGTCGAACGGCAAGACGGTCGACAAGGTGGACTCATATACGGCGTTCCGCAAGTTCTCCATAGGTCAGTGCGATAACGGGAACGTGCGGTTGATGCTTAACGACAAACCTCTGTTTCATTTCGGTCCGCTGGATCAGGGATGGTGGCCTGACGGATTATATACGGCCCCTTCCGACGAGGCTCTCCGTTATGATCTTGAGAAGACCAAGGATTTGGGATTCAATATGGTGCGCAAGCATATCAAGGTCGAGCCGGCCAGGTGGTACGCGCATTGCGACAGCCTGGGACTGATAGTATGGCAGGACATGCCGAGCATCGACGGGTATCCGCCGGCCGGTGTCTGGGATATGCCGCGATATAAGATAGGCCCGGAAATGGAATATTCCGACTGGGAGAAGCAGAATTATTACAAGGAATGGGCCGAGATAATAGATTTTGTGTACAACTCGCCGTCGGTTGGCGTCTATGTCCCGTTCAACGAGGCATGGGGGCAGTTCGACACGGTCAAAACCGCCGAATGGACAAAGGCTTATGACCCGACAAGGCTTGTCAATCCGGCGAGCGGCGGCAATAATTTCCCCACAGGCGATATCCTTGACTGGCATCATTATCCGGATCCGGCGATGTTTGCGCGTGACCCGGAACGTGCCAATGTGGTGGGTGAGTATGGAGGTCTCGGTCTGGTGGTGCCGGGACACCGCTGGAACAATGGCGATGTTTTTCAATATGCCGGTTTCCCGGATGCAGATGCGCTTTGCGATGAGTACGAGGTGCAGGCGGAGAACCTGCTGAGGCTCGTGCCGCAGGGCATCACTGCCGGAGTCTATACGCAGACCACCGATGTGGAGAACGAAATTAACGGCCTGATGACTTACGACCGCAAGGTGGTGAAATTTGACGAACCGAGGATTCGCCGAATCAACAGGCGCATAGTCAACTGCCTTAACGGTAAATAATGAGATGGATATCATATGAAAGCAATGACGGTTTCTATATTCATGCTGCTGACGGCTACAGTTGCCGGTGCATCCGGCACGGGGACGGTGCATGACTTCATTTTGCGGACCATGCCCCAATCCGTGCGGGTGGCGGAGCGAGACACCCTCGGGCATTTCGCATTGCCAAAGCCATACAGCGTGCCGTGTGTGCAAGGGATATTTCAGGATTTGTTCTACTGGGATACATATTTTACCAATGCCGGATTGATTGCCGACAACAACCTGGAACAGGCGCGTAACAATATCGAGTGTATAGCGGCGATGATTCGGCGGCTTGGATTCATGCCCAACGCAAGTCGCGTCGACATGGCGCAGCGTTCGCAGCCTCCCTATTTCGCCCCCATGGTGAACGATTATTTCCGAGCCACCGGCGACACGGCCTTCGTAAGGAAGATGATGCCCGTGATTGAGCGCGAGTATCAGTTCTGGATGAATGAACGTGTGGCGCCTAACGGCCTTAACCGGTATGGACATAATGCCGACAAGGCTTATCTCCTTACTTTTTTTCGCGATGTCTCACCGAGGGTGGGTATAAATCCGTCCGGAGCATATTCCGAAGTTGAAAGACTGAAGATGAGCGGACATCTGCTGGCCGAGGCCGAGTCGGGATGGGATTTCAACGCCCGTTTTGAACGTCGTTGCATGGACTATAACCCGGTTGATCTGAATTCGTTGCTCTATCTGTACGAGTCCCTGATGGAAGAATATAACCGGATGGATGGCAATACCGTTGCCGCCGGAAAATGGAACGAGCGAGCCGTAAAACGCAAGAATCTCATGAACAAACTCATGCGGGACAAGCAGGGGGTGCTTCGCGACTATGATTACGTGAACCGTCATCTGTCGCCGATATTCAGCGCAGCCTCCTTTATACCGCTTTGGGTGGGGATGGCCGATGAGGCACAGGCCAAGGTGATGGCCGAAAACCTCGGAAGGCTGGAGTCCGCAAACGGACTTTTCCCCTGTGAGCCGGGACCGAGGGATTTGCCTTATCAATGGGATGCCCCTAACGGATGGAGCGCGTGCGCGCTCACGGCGGTGCAGGCGCTCGACCGATATGGATATACGGCTGATGCCGACAGACTTGCCGATAAATACATGCGCTCCATAGAGAAAATTTATGACGAGACCGGCCAGCTTTGGGAGAAATACAATGCTGAGGAAGGGTCGGTCAACGTGACCGACGAGTATAAGATGCCGGGCGATTTCATGGGATGGACGGCGGGAGTGTATTCGGCTTTCCTTGACCGGAAGAACAAGGCGGCCACCCGACGTGCGTATGGCGAAAAGGATGTCGAGAAATATAAGCAGATTTGCCGGGAGAACATACAGAAAGTCAAGAATCAGATGTACCGCGAGCCGCGTGGCCGGCTGAAGTATCCCTTCATAGTGCCGGGCAGCGAGTCATATCTTGAAAGTCTGTGGGATTGGGATTCCTGGTTGTCGGATATCGCGTTGCGTCAGATATTGCTTGACAGCGGCAGCGAACAGGAGAAGCAGGTCTGTATGGAGCATGAGAAGGGGTGCATCTCCAACTGGCTGGACTATTGCGGCTCGGAGGGATTTGTTCCGATCACCATTACGCCGAACCACCCTTCGCGGCAGGAGTTGCTGCAGGCCGGCAACATCTATGAACAGAACATTCATAAGCCTTGTCTGGCCCAGCATGTGGCGTTTATCATCAGGAATAACGGCGGCGATGCCGAGTGGATCCGTAACGATTTGCTGAAGTTGTCATTCTTCATAAATCATTACATGCAGTATAAGCGGGATAAGAGTACCGGTCTGATGTTCTGGAACGACGACACCATGATTGGTGTGGACAACGACCCGTCCACATTTTATCGTCCGCGTAACAGTTCCGCCTCAATATTCCTGAATGTGATGATGTACAAGGAATTGCAGGCCATGGCCTATATATGCCGGCAATTGAAGATGGAGGATGCTGCGAAGTCCTACGAGAAGGATGCCGACGAGTTGAAGGCGTGCATCGACCGGCATTGCTGGGATCCGAGGGACGGCTTTTATTACAGCTGCGACCTGAATCTGCTGCCGGTTTCCAAACCGTCGCACTCGGGATTTACATTGCACCAGGGTTCGCCCAGGAATTATGACTGTCTGCTGCAGCGGTTCAGCGTATGGAGCGGATTCCTGCCGATGTGGGCCGGGATGGCAAGCCCCGAGCAGGCCGAGGAAATGGTGACGCGAAACTACAGGAACAAGGATCTGTTCAACTCGCCGTGGGGCGTCTATACCCTGTCGCCCCAGGAAAAGATGTTCAACGTCCGCCCTTCCGGGAATCCGTCGAGCTGGCAAGGCCCGATATGGATATGCGCCAACTGGTTTGTGTGGAGAGGATTGGTGAATTATGGATATCTTGATGATGCCAGGGAGCTGGCGGAGAAGACAGTGGTTCTGTTGGGGCGTGATTTCGAGCGGTTCGGTAATCTGCACGAATATTATGACCCCTTCTCCGGCGAGCCTGTGCTGAATCTTGGATTTACTAACTGGAATCTTTTGGTGCTCAATATGATAGCATGGCTTGACGGTAAGGAGTGCGTCAATGAGTTCTGATTTCTGTGACAATTGCAAATTAATAAGTAGCTGATAAAAATTAATGAACATGAAAACGAAGTTGTTTTTTAGATGTTTTCGATCTGGAGCAAAGGAGCTATTACCACATAGTGACTGAGCGACAGGAAGAAAACAGCAGAAAAGAACAAGTTTTCATGTTTCGGTTTCTTCAGCTACATATAATCATTAATTTTTATCAGCTACTTAGAATGGAGAGAGACAATAAATATGGGCGTATGCGCGCGGCAGCGGTTATGATGACACTCCTTGCCGGAGGCGTTTCGATATGGAATGGAGAATCGCAATTCACGGCAAGTGCCGCCGAGTGGAATGTTAGCTCGCCAGACGGTAAGGTCGCGGTGACGGTTGACGATAAGCTGAACATCAAGGTTGCCCGCGACGGTTCGACGGCGTTCGACGGGAAGACCGGCCTGCAGCTGATGTCTGGCAAGGAGATCGACAAGGTCAAGTCGCCGCGTCGCAGTTCGGTGGACAAGTATGTGGAGACCCCGTTCTATAGATGCAAGGGCGTCAACGAGCGGTACAACGCCTTGTCGCTCAAGGCGTCGGATGGCTGGGGCATAGAGTTCCGTGTCTTTGACGACGGCATGGCATGGCGCTGGAGCTATTCCGGCCATAAGCCGCAGGAAATTACGGAGAATGTGGAATATACGTTCCCGATGGACGGGAAGACAACCTTGCCGTATGTGAGGACGGACAACATCAAGGATTTCGAGTCGCAGTTCTTTAATTCCTTCGAGAACTTATACACGGAGGTGCCCCTGTCGCAGACTGACAGCCGCCGGCTGGCGTTCTTGCCGCTGGTGGTTGAGCCGGCGGAGAATCTGAAGGTGCTGCTGACTGAAAGCGATGTCGCGGACTATCCCGGCATGTTCCTGAACCGGGGCGACGGGCTGACCCTTACGGGCGTTTTTGCCAACCGTCCCAAGAAAATGCATCCGGGAGGCTATCTGAACGCACAGATGCTTGTGGATGAACGTGAGGGCTATGCCGCCAGGATTGACGGGCCGCGTTCGCTGCCGTGGCGCGTGGCTGTCGTATCGCCGGACGACGCCGGCTTGGCACAGAGTCAGCTGGGTTATCTGCTGGGAGGGGAGAGCAAAATCTCCGACACGTCGTGGATCAAGCCGGGTAAGGTGGCCTGGGACTGGTGGAACGACTGGAATCTGCAGGGCGCTGACTTCGTCACGGGTGTGAACAATGACACCTACAAGGCTTATATCGATTTTGCCTCACGCAACGGAATAGAGTATGTAATTCTTGACGACGGATGGAGCAGCAAGGAATCCGGCGACCTTTTCACTGTGGTGAAGGAGATTGATTTGCCGGAGCTTGTGGCCTATGGCAAGGAGCGGGGAGTGGGGCTGATTCTCTGGGCCGGTTATCTGCCGTTCGCCAAAGATATGGAGGAGGTTTGCCGCAGATATTCCGAGATGGGCATCAAGGGTTTCAAGGTTGATTTCCTGGACCGCAACGACCAGCTGATGACTGATTTCGAGGAACGTGCCGCCGCCACCGCCGCAAAGTATCATCTTGTGCTGGACCTTCACGGCACGCACATGCCCGGCGGCATGAACCGCCGATGGCCCAATGTCCTGAACATTGAGGGCGTGCATGGCCTGGAGCAGGTGAAGTTCAATAATAATTTCGACTTGGTGCGTTACGACGCCACAATTCCCTTCGTACGTCAGGCAGCCGGTCCGATGGATTACACGCAGGGCGCCATGCACAACTCCATCAGGGGGCGTCAGTACGTCAACATCTCCGAGCCTGTGAGTCAGGGTACGCGCTGCCATCAGCTGGCCCTTTACATGGTGCTGGACTCGCCGCTCAACATGTTGTGCGACTCCCCGTCGAATTATGACCGTGAGCCGGAGTGTACGCGCTTCATCGCCGGTGTTCCTACGACGTGGGACGAGACGAAAGTGTTGCAGGGCGACATGGGCGAATACATAGTGACGGCAAGACGGAAAGGCGACGTTTGGTACGTCGGCGGCCTGAGCGACTGGACGCCGCGCGACATAGAGATGTCGTTTGATTTTCTTCCCGAAGGAACTTATGAGGCGGAGATATTCAGCGACGGAGTGAACGCCCATCGCCTGGCCACCGACTATCGCCGCAGTAGCGAGACGATAAACAACAAGACCAATAAAAACATCCATCTTGCCCCCGGAGGCGGCTTCGCGATGAAACTGGTCAGGAAGTAAGGATTAGCACAGGCATATACGTGAATTGTGCTATAGGAACGTAATGTTGACATGAAGGAAAGTTATCATTTGGCGATAGACTTGGGCGCGACGAGCGGCCGGGCCATATTGGGGCGCTTCGACGGCGCGCGCGTGGAGATGGAGGAAGTGTCGCGGTTCCATTATCCGATGTTGCCCATCGCGGGACATCTTTTCTGGAATCTACCCCAGATATACCAGGAGGCGAAAAGCGCCATCGACACGGTTATTGAAAAACTCGGAACGGAGGGTCTGCGGCTCAGCTCCATCGGCATCGACTCGTGGGGCTGCGACGTGGCGTATTTCAACGCCGACGGAACGCTTGCGGGGTTGCCCTATTGCTATCGCGACACGCATACCGCCGGGGCAGCCGCCGAATTCGGCAAGAAGATGCCTGCCGTCGAGCTGTACCGGCGCACAGGCATACAGTTCATGGATTTCAATACCATCTTCCAGCTGGACAAGATACGCCCTGAAGCGGACAGGATTCTGTGGATTCCAGACGCCTTGGCGTATATGCTGACGGGCAATGCCGTGACGGAGTACACGGTGGCGTCCACGTCGCAGATGCTCAACCTTGCCACAGGTGAGCTTGACGGCGACATTCTGAAAATCCTGGGGCTGAGACGCGAACAGTTCGGCCCGATGGTGTGTCCGGGCACTGCCATAGGCTATTACCGGGAGGTGTTGGTGAAGGCTATAGCCGGACACGACACGGCCTCGGCTGTGATTGGCATCCCTTCTCCCGACAGCAATTTCGCCTATCTGAGCTGCGGCACATGGTCGCTGCTCGGCGTGGAGTCGCCGGTGCCTAATTCCGGCGAGAGGGCGTTCCGGTACAATTTCACCAACGAGGGGGGCATAGCCGGCACCACGCGCCTGCTGAAGAATATCTGCGGCTTATGGATATTCGAGAGGGTGCGCCATGAATTCGGGATGGATAACGAGGATGTGGGCAAGCTGGCCGCGATGTGGAAGGAGTCGGAATGCGACACGATTATAAATCCCGATGACGCGGCGTTTGCCAACCCGGAGTCGATGCGTAAAGCCATAGCGCGTTACTGTGTGGAGCATTGCATCGAGGCCCCGGAGTCCCTTGCCGATTATATCCGCGTGACATACCGTAGTCTCGCTGCGCGTGTGGCCCTGCAGCTGGAGCGGCTGCGTGAGCTGTCGCCCGTGGAAATCACACGACTTCATGTGATTGGGGGTGGCTCGCGCAACGAAAGCCTGATGCAGATGCTGGCCACGGCAACCGGACTGCCGGTGATCGCCGGCCCGGCGGAAAGCACTGCGTTAGGCAACATCCTGGTACAGATATTGGACGAGGATCTGCAAAACATCAGACAAATCGCAATCAATTCAACTAAAACAATAAAATATAAACCATGAAAGAAGAACAGATCAAGCAGGCATACAATCTGGCCCGCGACCGCTATTCGGCCATCGGAGTCGATACCGACAAGGTGCTCGCTCAGATGCAGGACTTCCACCTCTCTATGCACTGCTGGCAGGCAGACGATGTAACCGGTTTCGAGGCTCGCGAAGGGGGACTTACCGGCGGCATACAGGTCAACGGCAACTATCCCGGCAAAGCCCGCAATATCCAGGAACTCCGTGACGACATTCTCTATGCCATGTCGCTCATACCCGGCAAGCACCGCCTCAATCTCCACGAGATCTACGGCGACTTTCAGGGAAAGTTCGTCGACCGCGACGAAGTGACCCCCGAATATTTCGAAAGTTGGATCCAGTGGGGCAAAGAGAACGACATCAAGCTCGATTTCAACTCCACATCCTTCTCCCACGCCAAGAGCGGAGACCTCAGTCTCTCAAATCCGGACAAATCCATCCGTGATTTCTGGATTGAACATTCGAAGCGCTGTCGCGAAATCTCCAATGTCATAGGCGAAGCACAGCAGGATCCATGCATCATGAACACATGGATACACGACGGCAGCAAGGATATAACCGTGAACCGCTATATGTACCGTGAGCTGCTGAAGGACTCACTCGACCAAGTTTTCGAGCATCGCTACGACTGGATGAAGGATTCGGTAGAGAGCAAGGTGTTCGGCATCGGTCTGGAGAGCTACACCGTCGGCAGCAACGACTTCTACACCGCCTACGCCTCCAGGCGCGACATGATGATAACTCTCGATACCGGTCATTTTCACCCAACCGAGAGTGTCGCCGACAAGGTTTCCGCCATGCTCCTGTTTGTGCCGGAGCTGATGTTGCACGTTTCGCGTCCTATCCGATGGGATTCAGACCATGTCACCATCATGGACGACCCGACAATGGATCTGTTCAGTGAGATAGTACGGGCCGGAGCCTTGAACCGTGTGCATTACGGTCTTGACTACTTCGACGGAACCCTCAACCGTATCGGCGCATACGTCATCGGCAGCCGTGCGGCCCAGAAATGTATGCTCCGCGCCCTCCTCGAACCGATCGGCACCCTTCGCGCATACGAACTCGCCGACAAGAAGTTCCAGCGGCTCGCCCTTCTTGAAGAGTGTAAGAACCTCCCGTGGAACGCCGTCTATGATATGTTCTGCCTTATGAACAATGTACCTGTGGGTGAATCATTCATCGCGGAGGTAGAGAAATATGAGGCGGATGTAACATCAAAACGCTGATGGAAATAATTATCGGACTACTGATAATCGCAGCCGGAAGTTTCTGCCAGTCCAGTTCTTATGTGCCTATCAAGAAGGTACGCGACTGGAGCTGGGAGAGCTTCTGGCTCGTTCAGGGTGTTTTCGCATGGCTCGTGTTTCCGTTGTCGGGGGCAATGTTAGCTGTTCCTTCCGGCCATACCTTAATGGAGGCTTACAGCGAAAATCCGACTGACGCACTCCTTGCGGTTCTTTTCGGTGTGCTATGGGGCGTCGGTGGTCTCACTTTCGGGCTGTCGATGCGCTATCTTGGCGTAGCTCTCGGGCAGTCAATCTCACTCGGCACCTGTGCAGGACTCGGCACCATACTTACGCCCCTGTTTATGGGGAAACCGGGAGAACTCACCGGCCCGGTAATTGTCGGTGTGGTTGTTACATTGATTGGCATTGCCATTATCGGTGTGGCCGGGAGCATGAGGGCAAAAACAGCCGGAGAGACTGTCAAGGAATTCAACTTCGGCAAAGGTATAACCGTTGCACTGATTGCCGGACTTATGAGTGCATGCTTCAGCATCGGTCTCGGGTTCGGATCTTCGCTGTGCTTTGAAGAGACGCCGGAAATCTACCGCACCCTGCCGGCGACTTTCCTTGTGACACTGGGCGGATTCTTTACGAATGTCGTATATTGCCTCTGGCAGAATGGAAAAAACAAGACATTCGGAGACTACGGCAAGACTTCGCTTTACCTGAACAATATCCTGTTCTGTGCCCTGGCAGGACTGCTGTGGTACAGCCAGTTTTTCGGCTTGGCACTGGGCAAAGGCTTCCTTGCAGGTTCCGCTACACTGCTGACATTCTCGTGGTGCATACTCATGTCGCTTAATGTCACATTCTCCAACGTATGGGGCATAATACTGAAAGAGTGGCAGGGAACAACCGCAAAGACCAAAACTGTCCTTGTCGCAGGCCTTATCGTTTTAATCGTTTCATCATTCCTACCGCAAATAATATGACATCTATATTGGAAAACCGCCCGGCACTGACGGCCGAGGTTGAAAAAGTCGCCGAAACGGCCGGCTATCTATGGCAGAAAGGTTGGGCCGAACGCAACGGCGGCAACATAACCGTCAATATCACGGAGCATGTCGACGACGCGATGAAAACCCTTCCGGCAATAAGTGAGCCGATTGCTATCGGACTGACATTGCCTAACCTCAAAGGATGCTGGTTCTTCTGCAAAGGCACGCAGAAACGTATGCGTGATCTTGCCCGCCGTCCGATGGAGAACGGATCCGTTATCCGTATCACCGATGACTGCGCCCACTATGAGATTGTGGCCGACAATCCCGTCAAACCCACATCCGAACTTCCATCGCATCTTGCCGTACATAATTACCTAATCGGTAAAGGCTCAACCTATAAGGCTTCGCTCCATACACATCCCATCGAACTGGTGGCCATGAGCCACAACCCGGAGTTCCTCAAGAAGGATGTGCTGACCAACCTGCTGTGGAGCATGATTCCCGAAACCAAAGCCTTCGCTCCGCGCGGTCTCGGCATCGTTCCCTATATGCTTCCCTCTTCCAACGAACTTGCGGACGCCACAATCAAGGCCATAGATGACGACTACGATGTGGTGATGTGGGAAAAACACGGTGTCTTTGCCGTAGAAAACGATATAATGTCGGCTTTCGATCAGGTTGACGTACTCAATAAGAGTGCCAATATCTATATGTGCGCCCGCTCAATGAGCTTCATTCCCGACGGTATGACTCCGGCCCAGATGCAGGAAATCACCGATGTATTCCACCTCCCTAAATAATTTGCTTATGGTTCATCGTTTCATTCTCAACGAAACATCATTTTTCGGACCGGGAGCCCGAAAAGAATTGCCCGGAGCCATCAGAGGTCTCGGCAAGTCAAAAGTGTTGGTCGTCACTGACAAGGGACTGCTACAATTCGGCGTGGCAAAGATGGTGACGGATGTGCTTGATGAAGCCGGAATCTCTTATAAAATTTTCAGTGAAGTCAAGCCTAATCCCACTGTCAGCAATGTAAAGGCCGGTATCGACGCTTTCAAAAGGGCTCAGGCAGATATACTTGTCGCCATCGGTGGAGGTTCGTCGATTGACACTGCAAAAGCTATCGGCATAGTTATGGCAAATCCCGAATTCAGCGATATAATCTCCCTTGAAGGGTGTGCGCCTACCAAAAACAAAAGCGTACCCATAATTGCATTGCCGACAACAGCAGGAACCGCAGCCGAAACAACCATCAACTATGTAATAATTGACGAAGAAAAGCAGAAGAAGATGGTATGTGTCGATCCTAACGACATCCCCGCCGTTGCCATAATCGACGCAGAACTGATGTATTCACTGCCAAAAGGTCTGACAGCGGCAACAGGAATGGATGCCCTTACCCATTCTATCGAAGGCTATATTACAAAAGGAGCATGGGAACTGTCTGATATGTTCGAGATTGAAGCTGTCAGAATGATTAGCCGCTATCTTCCTATGGCTGTTTCAGACCCGAAGAATCCTGAAGGGCGTAACGGAATGGCCGTCGCTCAATATGTGGCAGGCATGGCTTTCTCCAACGTCGGTCTGGGACTGGTTCACGGTATGGCACATCCGTTAGGTGCATTATTCGACATTCCTCATGGTGTCGCAAATGCTGTGCTGTTACCCACTGTCATGGAGTTCAATATGCCGTATTGTACTACCAAATACCGTCACATTGCCGAAGCTATGGGCATTGACACATCATCAATGAACGATGACGAGGCCGCCCAAGCCGCCTGCAATGCCGTAAAACAATTATCGCAAAATGTCGGTATTCCCGCGACACTGACTGAACTGGGTATTACCGAAGAAAACATCCCGGCTTTGACGCAGCAGGCTCTCGAAGACGTTTGCACTCCCGGAAATCCCCGACCTGTAACACACGACGAAGTGGCAAATATCTACCGCTCGTTACTCTGAAATTAGACAATAAGGACAAAATTGGGTGTGCCCTTGAACTGCACCCCAAAAGTTAGACAAAAACTTTTGGGGTGCAGTTCATATTGAAATGACCTCGTCGGCCAGGACTTCAAAGGGGTCAATCTAAAATAATTTTTAGGGGTCAATCAAGACTTGGCAGAGTGTATATCACTGCGAACCCAAGTTAGAAGTGACAACCTCAGGTGTCGTTGACCGTACAACGCTCACTCTTGGTTTTGAGGGACACCAGCCCGACATTGAGGCAATGAAATTGCTTTATGGAAATCCAGAAGACCTTATTGAGGTAAGCGATACCCAAGAAAGTAAGAGAAAAATGGGGGATGGCCTGAAAAATTCACCGGAAAGTGAAGGAGAACACGATTCAGTTCATCAGAAATCCAATAAAGGTTCACTGGAAGATATGCTGACCTCACTATTGAGTTCACCAGAGTTCACCAGAAGTTCATCAGATCAAAAGGTATTAATGTTGCTGAAATCAGACCCAAGATTAACGCTGGATAGGATTGCCGGCTTCCTTAACATGACCAAAAGAGGAGTCCAAAAGATTACAAATCGACTGCAACAAACTGGAACCCTCTCCCGTAAAGGCTCAACCAAAGCCGGCGAGTGGGTTGTGAAAGAAGGAATCTAATCCAAGGAATTTTTAACAATATTCTTATCGATTTAACATCCGAGATGTCGTGTAAATAGCGAAAATTTAGTAATTTTGCTCCCATTCATGTACCACATGGCGGAAGAACATTAAAATCTATAGGAGTAGAAATCGGGAATGGTTGCTGATACCCCTCGGATTAAATGTCTGATAATCACGAGACTTAATTTCGGTTCCACTGTCTCAGTGGGACCACCGATATCAATTTAAAGTCGCTGAATTTCAGCGACTTTTCTTTTGATATACCTCTCATTTGGGGTCCTAAATGCGTCCTAAATGCGTCCGAACGTCGCGATGAGGTTATTTCGGGTGATGTGGTTATATCAGAAGCCATTTATAAGCGGCACAGACATTAATGACTTGTCCATGAACATCCAACTTACGCTCCTCATACGCAGTGACCAAAGTTAATTTGTTACATTTGAGCGATGTTCCGGCTTTCGCTAAAGCAGAAGTTTCCCGATTAAGAGTTTTTTCAGAAGAAATATCATATGAAACCTGCACAAGTTCAACAACTGTTGCCCGATGACAAACTACGAAATCCACTTCATAAGAATCTGTTTTGTGGTAATAGATATCGTAACCTGTTCCATATTTCCTGCATAACTCCAGATATACCAAAGACTCAAGCCGCCATCCAAAATTGTCTTTTGCAAAGGCGTCCTTTCTGGCGTTCATAAGCGATACATCTATGGGGTAGCATTTAGCGTTACGAATCCTCTCGCTACTTTTAGTGGAATATTTGCGTAACTGTTTCAGGAGATAAGCCTGATAGAGGTATCTGACATAATTCTCAACTGTTTTGTCATTTTTGAAATTAAAAATCTTCTGCAAAGCAGTATAGACTATTTCGCATGGGGCATTATTCAAAAGATGATTGGACAGTGCCTTAAAGGAATCTTTGTATCTCACCTTAAATCGTTGCACTATGTCTCTTTCCAGAATATTTGAAACCAGTGTGTCTACATATTCCTCGGCAGTTTCTTGCCCGCTAATTATCTCGGGGAAACCGCCTGTCTCCATATACTTGTCAAATGCTCTGCGAAGTAAGGCGTCTGTTTTTGTAGAAAGATTCGTTATCTCCACTTTCTCCATTTCGCAAAATTCACGGAACGAAAAAGGATACAATTCGATTTCATTATAGCGTCCGGTGAGATATGTGGAAAGCTCGCTACTGAGTAGTTTTGCGTTGCTACCGGTTATAAACACCTTCATTCCGTGCCTGAGCAATCTATTGACGAAAAGATGCCATCCTTCTATATTCTGTGCCTCGTCAAGAAATAAGTGAGTGAAATCACCATAAATCTGGTAAAGGCACTTTAATATATCGTTCAGATCATCAGCTGTCAATCGAACTAAACGCTCATCGTCAAAATTCACATAAGCAAATTTTACCTGAGCCCTGTCCAATACGTTGAAACACAATGTTGATTTCCCACTGCGGCGTACTCCTATTACCACTTGAGCCTTTTTACTCTCAAGTTTAACCATATCTTCTTCCTTCCGTTTGCAAAAGCGTTGGGAACGAAGTGTGTCAAGCTCCTCTCGTTGGTCGCGTAATATTTCAAGCAGTATTGAAGTATCCATTAATGTCTTGTATTATGGCACAAAGATAGTAAAACTTCGATAAAAGCGCAAAACATTACTATTTAAACTACGATAATTCGGCATAATTGAGATCGGCATACTGCGATAAACCAACATTATAGTTGCAAAAGTTGGTCAGATTCTGTTTAAGAAAGACAGCAGGAAGTATTTATTAATTCTGTGGATATGGTGCAACTCAAATTATTTTCCGGTGCCGAAGCGGGAGGTGTCGATGTCGGGGGCTTGGGGCTTGAAGCCGTTGAAGCGCCAGATGAAGGTCAGTTTGAGATTGCGCGACATGTCGCGTACTTTCATCCGGTAGTCCTGGCTGCCACTCAGCGTGCGTTCGGGCGCGCCTACGGTGAAATGGTACGACAGCTGGTCGCTCGACGTGTTCGCTGACTGCGACCGCTTCAAGCGGCCCGCGGAGCTGGCCGACGGCATGGAAGTCCGTCTGCTGGACAAGTATTCCGACCGCTGGATGTCTACCAAGGGCAACGGGTTCTATATCGATAACGATGACGATGCTACCAACATGGATTTCCGTCTCGAGGCCACGGACAATCCGTATCAGTGGCGCATAGTCGAAGTGAAGTCCGGCCAGAGGCTGGAGTCGGTGTATGGTGCGCTGATGCTGATGCAGCCCAAGAATGCCGATACACAGACATGGCGATTTGAGCTGGAGGAGGACGGGTGCTACAGGCTCCAGTGTGTGGCCGACGGCAAGTTCCTCTCCGTGTCCGGTGGCTCCCAGGGCGCCGGGTCTCCGATATTCATGGCGCGCCCCGTAAGCATCAGCAAGAAGGAACTTGAAGATGCCATACAGGGCGAGATGCTTAATGCGGCCATTGAGGCACGCACGGCTGAAGTCAACGAAGCACGCTGAGCTGACGTGCTTTGTTCGTGGAGCGGTTGATGCCTATCATCCAGCGGCAGAAGGGTATCAGCGACAGGATCTTGGTGCTGACCGCGCAACTCAGGAATGTGGCCAATGCTATGACCGGAATCGCCACGGCCGTGGCGAGCTGCATCTGCCCCTTGAAGATGCTTACAAACAGCCCTAACCACAGGATGTGCATCAGGTACATGCCGTAGCTCAGGTTGGACAGCTCGGAAATCCAACGGGGCGCCTCGGTCCTGCGGATGCAGGTGAACAGCAGGAAGGCGCCGGTGGTGAGCATCACGCAGTTGATGGTGCAGAACGACCATCCTATCTCAAGCTCGGGCGTAACATGGAGTTGTCCGGGTACGGCCTGGATGTAGAATGACAGTATGGTCCAGACGGCTCCGATCACGGTCAGGCATGAGCCGACGGCAAGACGCTTTGCCCGTGACCAGTCGAGGTGGACGCGGATGTAGTGGGCCAGAACCAGGTATCCGAGGTATCCCGAGAAATACCATAGTATATGGAACTCGTTCCAGAAGCATTGTCCCCATATCTCGCCGAAGAACCGTGTCAGATACGGCATACATGTCGATACGAAGAACAGGCCGATGAACAGCCTTTCCTCCGAAGCCTTGGCTTTGGCGAGCCAGGGCGAAATGAACGGGATGAACAGATACAGGCTTATCAGCGGGTACATGAACCAGAGGTGTCCCGCCAAGGTCGGGAAGTTCAACGGGATGCGTGCCAGGTCGGTGGCCGAAGTCTCGAGGTCGATCTGATTCCACAGCACGGGCACGGTGGAATAGATGATCATGAAGAACAGGAATGCGGGAAGAATCCTGACGGCCCTGCGCTTATAGAACGCTACGGCCGACATCCCCTCTTTCATGGGCACGAGTAGAAACGCCGATACAATCATGAACAGGGGGACGGACATTCGTGAGAATCCGTCATAAAGCGAAACCCACAGACGGTCGGTTTCATTCGCGAGAAACGACTGCGGTCCCGCCATGTCGGTTGAACCGGGCGCGCCGTAGAAATTCTCGCTTGCATGTACGAGCATCACCAGAAAGCAGGCAAACACCCGTATGTAATCAAGGAATACGATTCGTTTATTCATTCTAAAAAAGGTTGTTCTTATCGTTTAAACGGAAATTAGTTTAAACAATAACGTCAGATAGCCACTTTGAGCAATGACAGGTCGCCTTCCACCTCAAACGAATCGGCTACGGCCGGGATCAGGATGGTCTCGCCCTGCTGCACGGTGGTGAGCACGTTGGACACCTTGAGTCTGCCGGTTCCCTTGAGGCACACCAGGCTCATCAGCGATTGTTCGGGATTGGAGAATACACGCGAGCCTGTCACTTCCTCGTATTTCACATTGATGTCGTTCATATCCACGTTTCCGGAGTCGCATGCCTGCTGTATCTCCACCAGAAAGTTGCCGGCGCCGATGGTCTTGACATAGCGTGCGGGCATAAGGAAGGAATCACCGGGGTGGGTCTCGAGCCGTCCGTCGGCATTAGGCTTGGCTTTGCCTGCAGCGCCTGACATGAATTCTTCGGTATCGTATGCGCCGTCGGTATAAATCATGGCGCCGTCAGTGGCGTTGAGGATATACCAGAGGCTGACGTTGCCGGCGCTGTCCGATGCGGTGTCGGCGGGAGTATGGTCGCGCAGCGTGTCCAGCGGGATGTCCTCGTTGGCGTCTATCAGACGGATTGTCAACGGGAAGCGGTTGCCGTAACGCTCGTAGACCCGCGGTCCCACCAGCGTCTCGCCATATTTGGCCGTCAAGTCGTTCAGCGTAAGGCCCATGTCGGCACCCTCCGACACGATGCTCTCGCAGCCGGGTACAGCCGACAGTTCCCAGCTCTCGCCTATGTTGCGGCAGTTGACGGAAATCTGTTTGAAACGGGAAATCTCATCGCCTCCCCATATTGTGTTCCTGAAGTAAGGGAGGAATTTTAATGGCTGTTTCATGTGGTTGTCGTTATTGCTGTGTCCAATATCTGATATATTAACAATAGAAAGAGGCAAAAAGGATAAGCGACCGCCCAGAAGCATGAGCGGCCGCTCATCGTCATTTACCAATTGAACCTGACTTTCCTGCCCTCGGGCGAGTTCTCGAATTTCAGCAGATACGTACGGCTTGCATTGTCCCAGTCCTGCGGATTGAACACCTGCTTGCCGTCCACTGTTACCGACTTAGGCATAGCCGGAAGCAACACGCGGGAAACGCCGTCGGTCTCCACGGGGCTCTTGGCCGTGAATGCGTAGGAATTGCCGCTGCGGGCCTCGTCCGATTCGCGGAAGGATGCCGCCAGCACCTGTGCGCGCTTGCGGTCCTTGACTTTGTCAAGGTCGATCAGCAGCGACTGTGTGCCCGGATTCACGGTCACGGACTGCATCACGGGAAGTTCGGGATCGAACAGGTCGATGTACCGGCCGTTCAGCACCAGAGGCTTGTCGCTTACACTCTCGTCGACCACTGCGGCTAATTTGTACGCACCGCGCTGCAGCTGGAAATCGTTCTTGAAATCGAGCTTGCCGGCCTTGGCACGGTCGGAATAGAGTGCCGTCAGGTTACGGACATAGTCGGCGTCGCCACCCTTGTTGATTATGAAATCCTTCGGGTCGTGGCGCATCACCATCACCGTGCCTTTGCCCACCTTATACTCGCCGTCGGCGGCATTCATGTCGATGCCCAGGGTCTTGAACAGATGCTGTGACGGAGCGGTGTATGAATTGCCGTTGGTCGACCACCATTCGCGCACGCCCTGGAAAGGATCCTTGTCGGACCCGCAGAACAGCAGCACGCCGCCATTCCTTACCCAGTCGGCCAGATGCTTGTGAGCCTCCGGATCCAGCGGCTTCATGTTGGAATAGGTCATCACCAGCACCTTGATGTCGCGCAGAGTGGCGGGGAAGGCTAAGTTCTCGATATGTACGGTCTTGACCGGCACGCCCCGCTTCACGAGAGGCAGCGCCATGCCGTAGAAATTGGCCAGCTGAGGGTCGTCGTAACCCTTATGCTGCGGAAAACGCTGGAACATCAGCGAGTTGGCCATCAGCACGCCTATGCCGTGGCTGCCGTTCAGGCGGTTGTCGCTCTGCGGCATCTTGTTCAGCGCGTTTATCATCACCTGCATCTGTGCGGAGTAGAAGCGGGGGATGCGGGTTTTCTCCTGACTGTCGGCGCTGGTGCGGTACAGGCCCTCGTATATGCGTTCGGGCCAGGGCATCACCTCGTAGTCGCTGACGCCGGGATAGAGCAGCTGGGCTGTAAACGTGGCCTGATAGTTGCGCTTGTAGTCGGCCCAGTCGCGGGGCCAGTCCTCGATGGGGTCGGTCAGGAAGAACATCTTGCGGCCGGTGGGAGCCGTCATGGACTCCATGGAACCGTATTCCAGGAAGGCGTTCTCGAACACGCGCTCCTTGCGGATGCCGTTGAAGAAGTTAGGCTCGCGCGACGTTCCGGTCCATACCTGCGCGATGTAGCCGTCCACGCAGGGGAGCGACGCCAGGCTTGCCTCGGGGCTGACTATCTGCCACTGCGAATAGTTCACCAGCGAGTGGGTCGGAACGTAACACTTGATGTCGCGGCCCAGGCTCTTGCCATATTCCTTGGCGTAGGTGAACACCTCGTTCAGCGCACGGTAATACAGGTGGTATTTCAGTTTGTTGGACATATATGTGGCCTCAGGCGACTCATGCTGCGGGCGCCAGTCAGTGCCGTAATATTCCTTCCATTCGCGCTTGAAGGCGTCGCTGTAACCGGAACGGGCCCAGAACTCGGGTTCCTCCATGAATATGGCCTCGGCCCCGGCGTCGATGGCCCGCTTGACGTGGCGCTCCTTCATGTAGTTCAGGAAATTCATGGACGGCACGATGTAAGGCACCATGTGACCGTGCCAGATGGTGTCGCCTTTCTGCGTCACCTGGCCCTCGTCCAGATGCCATTTGCCGTCCCATTTGCCGGTGAAATAATCCTGGTATTCACCCCAGGCGATGCCGGTCATGTAATGTATGATGTAACCACGGTCTTTCCAGCTGCGCACGCGGCTTTCAAAGCTCTTGGCGCTGGTCCGGTCGCTGGGGTTGCCCCCGATGCCGTACACCATCACCGCATCGGCGCGGTTGTCGATGGTGGGGCGCCATTCCTGCGATGACTGGAAGGTGGTCTTGACGTTGTCTTTGGAATAACATGCGGTTCCCGGCAGACACAGCATGGCGCCCGTCAGGATTCCGGTATATATCGTATATGCTTTAACAGGATTCATGATATTATGGAAGCGGGATTCATGATATTAAAAGATAAAAGAGTAAGGAGAGGTCCCCTGAAGGGTTGTCCTCAGGAGGGCCTCTCCCTTATTTAGATTAATGTAACTGATCAGTCGGATCAGGGAATCATGACCTCGATGGGCTCGGAATAGTTCCAGCGGCGCGTACCGCTACCCACGGGAGTGTCGAAATTGATACGTGCTGCGGCGCGGACCCATACCTTGCGGCCCGAAGGAATCGTACCGTTGGAGGTGATGGTGACCGGAGTGCCGAACAGGTCGTTGAACGAATTGCCGCTGTAGCTGATGGAGCTGGACCAGCGGTCGTCGCGTGCGCGGTAACCAACGGAGTTGGAGTAGCTTACGAAGAACTGGATGTCGGTCATGTTCAGGTAGTTGTCGTTCCAGTTGCCCATAGGCTCGATCTTATCCTTGAATTCCTGTTCGCTGACGCCACGCTCCACCACTACCTTGGCCTTGATCACGCCGTTGCTCACGGTGGGGTCGCCTTCGATACGGACGTTCAGGAAGGGCTGCACCTTGAACTCCACCTTGGTCGTGCCCTTGATGTCGGTGGTGATTGTCTCGTCGGCCAGAACGGTGCCGTCGGGAGTCTCGCGAACCAAGGGGATGAACGGCCCGTCGATGCGGATGTTATAGTTGCCCTTGAAGATCTTGGTGTTCTGGAACGTGCCGTCGGGACGGCAGAAGAAGTCGGGGTTGTGCTCCACGTTGTCGCCCCAGCTCAGCTCGGTGAGGCGTACGCGGATACCCTCGCTGCCCTGGTCGGTCAGCACCGGATTTCCGGTCTTGACATCCACCACGCGGCCCTGGATGGTTTCTTCGGGCTCGTCGTAGTTGTCGATTTCGAACATGCTGCACGAGGAGAGCATGAGGAGAGCGGCACACATGCCGGTTATATTGATCAGTTTCATGTCGTTTTAGTTGTTAATTGTTAACGGTTGGGCTGCTGGTCGATGACGGGACTCTTCACAACCTCGTTGCCGGGGATGCCGAAGTAGTAGTCCACCGGATTGTATTCGAACTCCTTGTGCGAGATGCATTCGAAGCGTACGTCGAAGAACCACTTGCGGTCCTGGGCCGAATAGAAGGGATATATGCCGCGGAAACGGAAGTGCGAGTTGGAGCTGAACTTGTTCTTGTCGCGTGTCTCGCCCCAGAATCCGTCGCGGTTGTCGTAATCGTTCACACGCCAGCGGCGCAGGTCCCACTTGGTACCGGTCTCGAAGGCGGTCTCCTTGCGGCGTTCCTTGCGCACGATGTCGCGGCTCTCGTCGCTGCCTGTGAGACGTCCTGTCAGCTGTGTGGCGCCGGCGCGGTTGCGGATGCTGTTGATGGCGTCGGTGGCCACTGTCAGCATGTCGGAGCCGTCGGGGCTCTGTGCACCGGCGATGGAAAGCTCTACGGCAGCCTCGGCGGCGTTCAGCAATACCTCGGCGTAACGCACCAGGATGTAGTGCTGGTCGCTGTTACCCTCGCGTGCGGTGAACGACGGATCGTCCTTCAGCCACTTGCGGCCCAGCAGACCGGTCATTGCGGACTCCGCGTAGTTGTAGAACGGGCCGTTGGCGCCGGATGCGTTCATCTTGGTTCCGTCGGGCAGGTCTACGATGGTCTGGTTGTTGGGGTCGGGGCTAAGGAACAGCGTCGGGTTGTCGCCCTTGGCTATGTCCAGTGCCTGGTAGTTCTGGTTCTGGTTCTGATAGGAGTAATCGTTCAGCAGGGGCTTGACGGGTGTGGTGCCGGTGTAGACTCCGGCGTAGATCTCCATCTCGCGGCTCTTGAACTGGTCGCCGGGGATGATGAGGTAGCTGAGCAGACGGGGCTCGGCGTTCTTGTAGAAGTCGCCGGGGTTGTCGTACATGATGTAGTTGCCCTCGGTGTTGGAGTTACCGGTGGTAACCTTCAGCGAACCGTCGGGATAGCGCTCGAATCCCTCGAACAGCTCGACGAAGTCGGCTGTGGGGCATACGGCGGAGCTAAGGGGCGAACGGAACACGTAGGGCGCGTTGTATGCGTCGAACGAGTGGGTCGTGGTGGGGTAGAGGTACTCGCGGATCCAGATGTTCTCCGGGCTGTCAAGGTCGGAGCACATGTCGATCATGTTCTGACGCTGAGCGGCGCGGTCACCCTCGGCCCACTTCTTCATGTAGAGGCTGTAGCCTCCCTTCTCCATAACCTCGCGGGCAGCCTTGTAGGCCTCGGAGAAGTAACGCTTGGAAGCCTCGGCGGCCGTTGCCTGGTCGAAACCGATGACGCGGACGCCTGTCTTCAGGCCAAGGCCTGTCAGACGGCCGGGAACGGTCTCGTTGTACTTGGCCACGGAACCGGCGTAAAGCATAGCCTGCGATTTGACGGCCAGTGCCACGTACTTATTGGCGTATCCGCGCTTGGGACTGCGGGGCATCATCAGTTCGGCGGCCTTGTCGAAATCGGCGCAGATCTGATTCCAGGTCTCCTCCTCGCTGGAGCGGGGCACCTCGAGTTCGTCGCTTGAGGCGGGATAGTTGATCACCTTCGTAACCAGCGGAATGCCGCCGTAACGCTTTGCCAGCGCATAGAATGTGTATGCGCGGACGAAATAAGCCTCGCCCAGATAGTCGTTGTAGGTGATCTCGGGATATTTGTCCTTGAAATCGGGAAGGGTCTCGATCAGGTAGTTTGCGGCGCGGATCAGCTCGAAGGCTTTGCCCCAGTATGCCTCGCTCTCGCCCGTGAACGTCCGGCAGTATCCGTCGCGGTTCACGGCGTCGCCTGTGCCGTCGAATCCGAATCCGGCCAGCCAGCCGTTACATTCGTTCAGACCACGCTCGGCCAGATACTTGAAGTCCTCGAACGGCATCGTGGAGTACATGCGGGCCATGTAGATGTCCATACCCGACTCGCTGGAGAGCAGGTCGTCGGAGGTGACGATATTCTTGGGCGCGATGTCCAGGTCGTTACACGAGGTAAACAGCGCGGCTCCCAGTATGGCTGATAAAATTATCTTTTTCATGTTGATTTTCAGTTGAGTTTAGAAGGAGAAATTCAGACCGAACGTGAAGGTCTTGTTCAGAGGATACATACGGCCCAGTTCGTCGTCCGGATGTTCGGGGTCAACGAACTTGACCTTAGTGAACGTCAACAGGTTGTATGCGTTGAAGTAGATGCGGATGCGGCACTGGCGCGTCCATTTCTCGGGCAGCGTGTAGCCCAGCTCGATACTCTTGAGACGCAGGTAGTCGGTGCTGACGCGGTTGAACGACGAGTTGGCGCGGGGATAGTGGCCGGTGTAGCCGTAGTATCCGCTGACCCACTGTGTGGCCGGGTCGTAGGGATCGTCGGTGGCGTTGACGGGATGCCAGCGGTCGGTGTACTGCTGCAGGATACCGCCACCCATGTCGCCCCAGATGGAGTAGAGGGGTTCCTTGTACTGCATGGAACCGAGAGCAGAACCCTGCCACAGCATCGAGAAGTCAAGGCCGTTCCAGGCCAGCGAAGCGTTCAGCGAGTAGTTCATCCAGGGAGTCTGGTCGTAGGCGAAGGGATGCTCGTCCTCGCCATTGATCTCGCCGTCGCCGTTCCAGTCCTCGTACTTGTAGTCGCCGGGCAGAACGTCCTTCTCCTGATAGCCGGTGTAGTTCCAGATGTCGTTCCAGCTTTCGTAGCGGCCGTCGCCGGTGTAACCGAACTGAACGCCCTGATAGCGGTTGTTCAGGTTGTCGTGACGCCAGCGGTCGTAGCTGTTGGCGTACGGGCCTTTCTCAGACGCGTGCAGGTATTTGTTGCGGGTGATGGTCACCATTCCGCGCAGGTCGTAGGTCACGTTGCCTACCTTGTTGTGGTGGCGCAGCTCAAGCTCCATACCCATGTGGGAGTCGCTGTTCAGGTTCTCGCGCGGAGCCGTGGCGCCCACTACGGTGGGGAGACCGCCTTCGTTGCGTGCGAACAGGCCGCTGCGGTGACGGTGGAAGTAGTCGAACGAGAATCCGAAGATGCCGTTGTGCATGTCGAAGTCAACACCGATGTCGAATGTCTTGGACTTGTACCATGTGATGTTGGTGTTGGGGAGGGCAAGGGGAGAAGCCGCGGAGATGTACTGGCCGTTGAACACGTAACCGGGTGAGTAACCGTTGTAGTTACCGTTGTCGGCGGGGATGCCGGCGGGGTATCTGTAACCCATCGCCCAGTCATACTCAAGACTGCCGTCGTCACCCAGCTCACCGTAGCTGGCGCGGATCTTCAGGTTGTCGATGTGGGCCTTGGCGGCTGCATCGGCGAAGAAGGGCTCGGACGAGATTCTCCATCCTGCGGAAACCGAGGGGAAGAAGCCCCACTGGTGACCCTTGGCGAACTTGGACGATCCGTCATAACGGAACTGGGCCTCGAGCAGATAGCGGTCGTCGAACGAATAGTTGATACGTCCTATCAGAGCCTGGTTGGCTATTTCATACAGGTCGTTGTTACCGCCGTTCATGGCACCGATCTGGCCCTCTGTGAGACCGACTAACAGGTAGGGATTGGCGAACGCCAGGTCGCGGACGGCGTAGAAGTTGTCGCCGGTGCGTTTCTGCCACTCCCAGCCCAGGGTGGCGCCTACGTCGTGCTTCTCGGCGAACTCGCGGTTGTAGTTCAGGATGAACTGACCCAGGAGCTGCGATTTGGAATAGAATTCGCGGCGCAGGTTGCTCGGCGAGCTGTTGTTGTAGATCTTCTGAGTGTAGGAGTCGGTCAGGGGATCGTAGGCGTACTGATAGTATTCCTTGCGGTATATCTCGTTGTTGTCCACGCGATAGTCGTAACTGATCAGCGCCTTGGCCTGCAGACCCTGGAGCGGACGGATGTATTCGCCGAAGTCGAAGTTCAGGTAGGCCGACGACTCGAAGGACTTCTGGCGATATTTGCGGTGACCGCTGATGTCGGACGACATCATGGCCACGGTGTTCTGTTCCAGGTCGAGGCCTTCGTAGTTCAGCATTGTGTTGTCGGGGTCGGCGTAGGCGGGATAGAGCACGCCCTGCTTCCACAGGTTGCGGATGATGTCCACGGAGCTGTTGTAGGGGGTGTTGCGCTTGTCGGCCATGCCGGCCAGGTTGGCGTAGAACTTCAGACCGCGCACTATCTGTGCGGTGATGTTGGCGCGTACGTTGAACTTGTCGTAGTTCAGGTCGCCGCTCTTGAAGATACCCTGCTGGTAGAAGTAACCGAAGCTGGTGTAGAACTGCACGCGCTCGTTGCCGCCCGAGATGCTTACGTCATGCTGGGTCTGGGGCGCTGTCTTGGCGATGATCAGGTCGTTCCAGTTGGAGGTGCGGCGGGTGCCGTCGGCCAGAGCCGCGAAGTCAGCCTCGCTGAAGCCGATGGAACCGCCGTTGATGTTGTTCCATTTCTGCTCGTTGTAGATGGTCATCGCGTCGTACGCGCTGGCCAGTTTGGGCATCTTGTTGGGAACCTGGATGGTGTAGGAACCGCTGTAGGATACGTTGATCTTGCTCTTGGAGCCTTCCTTGGTGGTGACCAGGAGCACACCGTTTGCGGCGCGTACACCGTAGATGGCTGCGGATGCGTCCTTCAGCACGGATACGTCCTGGATGTCGTTGGCGTTGAGTCGCTGGAAATCCTCGACCGTGCGTGGAATTCCGTCGATGACCACGAGGGGAGCGCCCATGCCACGGATATCCATGTTGTTCTGGTATGTACCGGGCTCGGAGCTTTTCTGCCATACACGCAGACCGGGAATACGGCCGGTAAGCATGTTCTGCGGGTTCTCGTTGTTGGTCTTAAGCATCTCTGAGCCCTTGACGCTTGCCACGGCACCGGTTACGGATCCGCGGCGCTGTGTGCCGTAACCCACCACCACCAGCTCGTCCATCACCTGGCTGTCGGGAGCCATGGAGACGTTAAGGGTGGTGCGGCCGTTCAGCTTCTCGTTGATGGGCGTGTAACCCACGTAGGAGAACAGCAGCGTGGCGTTGTCGGGAGCCTTGATGGAGTATTTGCCGTCCATGTCGGTTGAGGTGCCGGTGGTGGAACCCTTGACCATTACGGTCGCGCCGATCAGCGGCTCGTTGTTCTCGTCAGTGACCACACCGCTGACGTTGACAAGCGTCTGGGCTTGTGCCGCCACCGGGAAGGCAAGACATAGGAGGATCATAGCCACGAATCGGGCCAGCCTCTTGATTTTGTCTGGAGTTTTAGTCATGATTGTTATTGTTGATTACTTTAATGCTTGAAGAACTGCATATTCCGTGGCGAACGCGAATGTGAACATGGCCTCCATGTTGTTGCGGTCGCGCGAGGTGTTCCAGCCGGCCAGCAGGCTGGGCGGCAGCATGTGGTTGTACAGGTGGTTGGAGTATGCGTAGTCGAGGTTGTTCTGGTAAGCCTTGGCGTACTCGGCTGCCTTGGGATAAGCCTTGACTGCGTCGGCATAACCGCGCAGCAGCACGCAGTTGAACCAGTTGTTGAAGCCGGTCAGAGGCATTTCGTAGCACCCCGGTTTCGAGCTTACGGGCTTGGCGAAGTATGCGAAGCTGCGGTCGGCGTAATTCTTAAGGTCTTCCAGATAGGCGTTGTCCTTTGTAGCCTCGTAGAGGTTGGCGGCTCCTGACACCATCGTGCCGGTGTTGTAGGAGTAACGCTCGCCTACGGCTGCACTCAGGGCCACGTGGCCGCGGTAACGTACGCCGTCTATCTCCTCGTAACGTATCTGTCCGCCGTTGTCGTCGTTGCCCATCATGTCGACGAACACGCCTGTAGACTCATCGTAGAGGTGCGACTTCTGATAGTCGTACACGGCCTTGGCCATTTCAAGATAGTAGTCGGCCTTTGCCTTGGTCTGCTTGGCGCGGGTCTTGTCGGGATTGATCACGCCGTAGGTGATGGGGTCGCTCTTGCCCTTGTAGATCTGCGCCAGCTTCACCAGCGGAGTCACCATCGGGCCGTTGGAACATGAATGCTTCGTTACATAGCCGGGACCCCATGTGATGCCGCCGTTCTGCTTGCCGTTGGCGTCGAGAGTGCAGTCCCAGCCGTCCAGCACGTAAGCCGTGAGGTATTCGGCTTTCTTCAGGTAGGCATCCTTGCCTGTGGCCTCGTATGCGTCGAGGAGTTCGCGCACCAGCCACATCTGGTCGTCGTAAACGTTGAGCACGCCCGTCACGTCGGCGCTGCCCTTGCCGGCACCGCGGTTCACGCCATACACGGTCCAGGTGTTGGTGCCGGTGTAGGAGGTGAGTTCGTATGTGCCTGCGTAGAATTCCAGGTTCTCTACCAGATTGTCGAGCAGGGTGGCGTATCTGGAGAAGTTTGCGTCGTACAGTTCCGGCTTGCCTTCGGCCTTGAGGGCGTTAAGCGAGTTCAGCACGGCGTTCACGGCCTCGATGGAAGATGTGTACATCCATACGCTTCCGATTTCGTCGCTGGCTTTGTCGGTATAGGGATTGTAGTAACGCGACATGGCCATGCCCGGACCCTTGAAGTAATTGTCCACGGCGGCGTCGATTATCTCGATGGCGCGCGATGTATTGGCCGTGGCTCCGACTTCCGGTTTCGTAGTGTCGGGGTTGTTCGGCTCGTTCTTTTCCGCCCCGCAGGCTGTGGCGCCCATGACGGTGATTACCGTCAGGGCACCCAGTCTCAGAGTGGCTCTTTTTATGAAATTATCGAAATTCATGATGGAAAAGAGAATATCAGTTCAGTTTGATGGAATAGAAGCACAGCTTGTTCTCGTCGCCGTTCTCCTCGCCCTTGAACACGCCCATTGCGATGGTGACGTCCTTGCCGTTGAATTCCGACAGGTCGTAGACGAACGTACAGTAGCTTCCGGGATCGGAGGGATTTCCGGCGTCGTGCTTGAACTTCCAGCAGCCGTCGGCAGCGGCCTCGGCGGCCTGGGCGTTGTTGCTGACGGGCGACAGATGCTTCACTGTGCCGTCGTCGGTGATGGCCGTAATCTTGAAGAAGGTGTAGTTCGAACCGAAGTTACGTACGGTCAGGTTGAACTTGTTGTGGCCCTCGGCGATGCTGAACTTGGAGTAGAAGTACGACTCGGGCACCTTGGTGTTGACGTTGTCGCCGCCACGGGTCTTGATCAGGTAGCCTTCCGACGGGAAGACCTCGGGATCCTTGGTCAGGGGCATGTAGCTCCATTCGGCTGCCACGTGAGCCACGTCGCGCCACGAGCGGTAAGCGTTGAAGTAGTCGTCGCGGTTTCCGCTGACGGGGCTGATGCCGGTGAAGCTGCTCTTGGTCTGAGGCATCGTGGAGCGAACCATCTCCTTGGTGAGCTTCCAGCCTTCCAGTCCGGGAATCTCGCTGCCGGGGAGCCATGCCCACAGCGATTCGATAGGGCTTGGGGTGAAGGCGATGCGGCGGATCACGAACTGCTTCCAGTAGTCGCCCGCATCGTGACGGAACGTACCGATGGCGATGATCACTTCCTTACCTATATAGGCGCTGAGGTCGGTGATGATCTGCTGATAGTTCTCGGATGCCAGTGTGCGGACGCCGCCGATGAGGTGGGCCACAGGCTCGGCTTCGGACAGGTCAACCACCTGGACACCGAAGTATGCGGGATCGTCGTCGGATGCGTTGTGCGTACGGCTCTCCAGGGTCATCAGGCAGTTGTCGGCCGTGATGAGCTTGCTGCCGTAAACGAAGGTGTCGAACATCTCCATGTCCACGGGGTTGTTGCGCTGGTCGTCGCTCGAGTTGCGGATGCGCAGGGTCGTTCCCTCGTTCTGCTCCTCGTAGTCGCCCACGAACTCAAGGGTGCACATATAGTTGCAGGCCCAGTCCCAGTGAGGATAGTTCTCGGCGTTGCGGCCGCCGCGGTACTCATTATAATACCACTTGGGAGCGTCCATCAGCGCGGACTTGGTGAGGCCGCGGAGCACGAATGCGCTGCCCATGGTGATCTGCAGCTCGGCCACGCCATCCACGAAGTCGTCTACCTTCACCTGCTTGTTCACCTCGGGATAACCTTCCTTCTGTATGGTGACGGTGTAGTCCTTCAGCGTGAGGTTGCGGAGCTCGAAGTTACCCTGTGCGTCGGTCTCGGTGGACTGGAAGTCGCTTACCTTGACGGTGGCGCCTGCTAAGGGAGCGTTGTCGTGGTCGGCGTCAAGCACGGTACCCTTGATGGATGCGTTGGCGAATACCATGGCGACGTTGACATTGGCGGTGGTCAGCTCGCCGAATTTTTTAGCCGTGACGGTTACGGCCGTAGTCTCGTAACCTTCCTTCTCGAATACGATGATGCCCGAAGTCATCGGCACGTCGGCGAGCGAGTACTTGCCCTGTGCGTCGGTGGACGTCGAGTTGTCGGTTTTGTGAAGCGAGACCTTGACGCCCTGCAGCGGGGTCTGCTGTTCGTCAGTGACGAGGCCGGAGACTGTGCCCATGCCTACCAGGTCATCTCCGTTGGAGTCAGAACATGCCGATGAGCCGACCATAAACAGTCCGGCCACTGCTGCAAGTCCTAACCATTTCAGAAATCCATTAAGTTTCATGTTAAATATTTTGTTGATAATGTTTGTTAGCGTTCTTAATTTTTAAGGTACTGTAGCGTTCGGTAAAAGTCTTTAAGGTTTTTTAAAATGTCTTCAAAACTTTTTACACCGCAAATTAAGCATATTAAAAAAGGTAAAATGTAATCCAGTTGCGCCAAATAAGTATTGTCCTCTACATGTATACAGATTTGGCAAGGATAGAAACTTTCGGAACACATTAAATATGTACCTTTACACCGTAATAATAAACGGGATAGCAAACCGGCTCATAAATATCGTGAAACAATAAAAACAACATAAACAAATACAGAATGCCAACAAAAAACATCATGAAAATCTCGGCGGTAATGGCTGCATCCGTACTGGCATGTACGGCTGCGTATGGCGCCGGACACGGGGCCCGCGGTCCTGTGGATTATGTCAGCACGCTGGTGGGTACGCAGTCGAAACATTCGCTGTCGACGGGCAACACATATCCCGCCACGGCCATGCCCTGGGGTATGAATTTCTGGACGCCGCAGACCGGTAAGATGGGCGACGGCTGGGCATACACCTACGACGCCGACAAGATCCGCGGCATCAAGCAGACGCATCAGCCCAGTCCCTGGATCAACGACTACGGACAGTTCGCCATCATGCCGGTGACCGGAACCCCCGTCTTCGATCAGGACAAACGTGCCTCCTGGTTCTCGCACAAGGCCGAGACGGCCACTCCATATTATTACCGTGTGTACCTGGCCGACCATGACGTGGTGGCCGAAGTGGCGCCTACGGACCGTGCAGCCGCAATGCGCTTCACATTCCCCGACAACGAAAGCTACGTGGTGATCGACGCCATGGACAACGGCTCGTACGTCAAGGTGATTCCGGCGGAAAACAAGGTTGTGGGCTATACCACCAAGAACAGCGGCGGCGTGCCCGACAATTTCCGCAATTATTTCGAGATAGTGTTCGATACCCCGATCACCTACACCGCAACAGTGCTGGACAACGGTGATATAGTAAAGGGACGTGAGTCGGTGGAGGGCAACCATGCCGGTGCAATCATAGGTTTCCGCACGCACAAGGGTCAGGTGGTCAACGCGCGCGTTGCATCCTCGTTCATCAGCCCCGAACAGGCTGAGCGCAACATGAAGGAACTGGGCGACGGCAACTTCGAGCGCATCAAGAAAGAGGGCCGTGACCGCTGGAACGACGTGCTTGGACGCTTCGAGGTAGAGGACAATGACCTGGACCGTCTGCGCACTTTCTATTCCTGTCTGTACCGTTCGGTGCTGTTCCCCCGCAGTTTCTACGAGTTCGACGCCGCCGGACAGCCCGTGCACTACAGCCCCTACAACGGCGAGGTTCTGCCGGGTTATATGTTCACCGACACAGGTTTCTGGGACACGTTCCGCTGCCTGTTCCCGCTGCTGAACCTTGCCTATCCCTCGATGAACGAGAAGATGCAGGAGGGCCTGGCCAACGCATACCGCGAGAGCGGATTCCTGCCCGAATGGGCCAGCCCCGGACATCGCGGCTGTATGGTGGGCAATAACTCTGCTTCGGTTGTCGCAGATGCCTGGCTGAAAGGCGTTAAGGTGCCTCAGAAGGACATCGACACGCTGTGGGAGGCCGTTGTGAGCGGTACGACCAAGGTGCATCCCTCGGTTCCCTCCACAGGACGCCTGGGACACGAATACTACAACAAGTTGGGCTATGTGCCTTACGACGTGAATATCAAGGAGAACGCAGCCCGTACGCTGGAATATGCCTACGACGACTGGTGTATCTATAAGCTGGGCGAAAGCCTCGGCAAGTCGGCCAAGGAACTGACTCCCTTCAAGAAACGCGCCATGAACTATAAGAACCTGTACGATCCCGAGCACAAGCTGATGCGCGGCAAGAACAAGGATGGAAAGTTCCAGTCGCCGTTCAATCCGCTGAAGTGGGGCGACGCTTTCACCGAAGGCAACTCATGGCATTACACCTGGTCGGTATTCCATGATCCTCAGGGTCTTATCGACCTGATGGGCGGAGACGCCGAATTCACCGGTATGCTTGATTCCGTATTCTCCGTGCCGCCGATCTTCGACGAAAGCTACTATAACTCCGTAATACACGAGATACGCGAGATGCAGATCATGAACATGGGTAACTACGCCCACGGCAACCAGCCCATCCAGCACATGATCTACCTGTACGACTACGCCGGCCAGCCCTGGAAGGCCCAGCACTGGATCCGCGAGGTGATGGACCGCATGTACAACGCCAACCCCGACGGCTACTGCGGCGACGAGGACAACGGTCAGACTTCGGCATGGTACGTATTTTCGGCCATGGGCTTCTATCCCGTATGTCCCGGCAGCGGACAGTATGCGCTCGGCACACCGTTGTTCAAGAAAATGAATGTCAAGCTGGAGAACGGCAAGACGCTGAGCATAAACGCTCCTGAAAACAGCGACGAGAACCGATATATCTCGGCCATGACGCTGAACGGCGTGAACCACGACCGCAACTATCTGACCCACGACGAACTGACCTCCGGAGCCGCAATTGACTTCCGTATGGCTCCGACGCCCAACGAGACCCGTGGCGTGTCGGCCGAGTCGCGTCCCTACTCGTTCAGCAACGAGGCAGCCAAGGCCACCGGCAAGGAAGCCGCCAAGAAGACAAGCAGGTCTGCCGGCAAGCGATAAAGCAAGCAAGAAACCAATAAGATAAGCAAGAAAACCAATAAGAGTAGATAAGATTACCCTGAACATCGATACATAGAATAGTGTAAGGAGAAAGCCGGGCGAGCGATCGTCCGGCTTTCTGTCTTTCTGTCCGGATGAAATTTTCTTTTTCTCATTTAAATAGTGTCCGTTAGCGAAATTTTTGCTAACTTCGCATATTAAGGATGAATTTCATTGTTTCTTGTTTCAATCCTTACACATTCCTCGCCGCATTTCTCCGGTCAAATTTATATTAAACGCGTAAGCCTATGGCAACCCTTCCATTCAACATATCAGCAGAAGCTATCAATCGTATTGCTGAAATATCGGCACTTTTGGAGCGACATAATATCGCTTTGGAGAGTGAGCAGGGCCTTAAGCTCCGCAAGGCAAACCGCGTCAAGACAATTCATTCGTCTCTCGCTATTGAAGGTAACACTCTCAGTGAGGATGAAGTTAGAGATATTATCAACGGCAAGCAGGTAGTGGCGCCAATCCGTCAGATTCAGGAGGTAAAGAACGCTATCCGCGTCTATGATCTATACTCTCAGTTAAATCCTTTTGCTGAAAAGGATTTGCTCAAGGCTCACGGTATAATGATGGAGGCTTTGACCGATGATGCCGGGCGATACCGTAGTGGAGGTGTCGGGGTATTTGGCGAATCGGGACTCGTCCACATGGCTCCGCCACCACAACGAGTTCCCGAATTGATGGGCGATCTTTTCGCATGGCTCAAGAAATCGAAAGACCATTTGTTGATTCGGTCTTGTGTGTTCCACTACGAATTTGAATTTATACATCCCTTCTCCGATGGCAACGGACGTACCGGACGATTGTGGCAATCACTGATCCTTGGCCGTCTCAACCCTCTCTTTGAGCATCTTCCGGTCGAGAATATGGTGTATGCCAATCAGCAGGAATACTACAACGCTATTGCCACATCCACCCGCGAGGGGCAGTCAGGTCCCTTTATCGACTTTATGCTCAACGAAATATTGAAGGCACTTCAAAAGAATATACGAGAAGAAGTACCCGATAAAGTACCCGATAAAGTACCCAATAAAGTACCCAATAAATCCGAGCTGTCTATTCTAAGGTTGCTTGCGGATAATCCTCGTCTTACTCGTGTAGAACTCGCCGAGAAATCAGGACTTACCGAAAACGGCATAAAGAAGATTATCACCAACATGAAAGCTGTCGGTTGGATAGAGCGCGAGGGTAGCAACAAGACCGGATACTGGGTCGTTAAATACGACTTAAATAGTTGAGAGCCATGTTATATGGCTATTAAGAAATTGTTTTTATTTAATGAGGCTCGGGGAAATAGCTGCACTATGCACTCGGTTGAGCAGTAAAGATTATGAGATAGCTACCTGTATATGATATAGACAAGTAAAGCAATACAAACAACACCCATGAGAAAGATTCTAATAACGTTTGTACTATGCTGCATAGCTTTATGTGGCTTTGCACAAGAGCATTTATCATTCAAAGGCATACCAATCACAGGCCCAATGACTACATTCTGTCAGGAGCTAAAAGCCAAAGGCTTTGTTCAGATAGGAACCAAGAGCAATGTGCGCATGTTTAAGGGTGACTTCACTGGACGGCAGGCGACTGTTGGAGTCGCTGCCGCCGATAATGGTCAAGATGTCTTTTCAGTTGCCGTGTTCTTCGATTCGTCAGATAGCTGGAACACCCTGGTTCAAACATACGAACATTATAAAGACTTATACTCAGAGAAGTATGGCAAGCCTATCCAATGCGTTGAAAATAATCCGAGCAACGGGGACTTAAATATGTTTCTTATGCATGAGTTATGTCAAGGTCGAGTCACTTATGCCTGCATATTTGAGGCTCCAGGTGGAGTAATCCAGCTATCTATTGAGAAAGAGGGTCTCAGTAATGGATATGTTATGATTAAATATCAAGATGCTCAGAATGTCAGTGCTAAACGACAAAAAGACTTAGACGAAATATAAATTGGATGTTGCCATCAACTTTCGGAATCCTGTGGTTCGGAATCACAGGCGTTCGGCATACGTGAGTGCGAAAACTTCTCTTTGGCGATTTCGACGGCCTGTTGCAGTTTGCGCTCCAATAGTTTTCTGTCGGGTAGCTTTGTGAGGTATTCTGCCACGCGGATGTTGCTGTCGTTGAGGTGCATCAGCTCCACATGTTCTTCGTTTTTGCCGGTGCAGAGAATCAGACCAATAGGTTTGTTCTCTCCTTCCATCATCTCGTATTTTTCAAGCCAGCGCAGATATAGTTCCATCTGTCCCTTATATGCAGCCTTGAAATCGGTCAGTTTAAGGTCGATAGCGACCATACAGCGCAGGCGACGATTGAAGAATAACAAATCTATATAGTAATCTTCGTTGTCAACCGTAATGCGTTTCTGACGGGCCATGAATGCGAAGTCGTTGCCCATCTCTGTTATGAAATTCTGCATTTCGCTTACAATTGAAGATTCAAGGTCCTTCTCCGAATAGTTGCCTTCAAGACCGAGAAAATCCAAGAAATAAGGATCCCGGAAAGCGAGGTCTGCCGACATCCGGCGTTCATCGTGTAGCAATTCCAGGTCATGAACTATTACTTCATCCGGCTGTTTGGCAATGGCCGTACGCTCGTAAAGCATACTGTCAATCTTGGCTTTCAGGGTGCGTTTTGACCACCTCTGATCTGCTGCCATCGTAAGATAGAACTGACGCTTGAGCTCATCTTCGATAGGGATAACTTGCAGGAAATGAGACCAGGACAATTGTCGCACCAGTGGTGCGACAATTTGGATGTCGGGAAATACACTGGCAAATTTCATCATCTTGCGCAGACTTTTAGCATCGTAGCCTCTACCGTATTCTTCCGTAAGATTGTTTGCGAGGCTCGCGACAATCTGCTTGCCGTAGGCGGCACGTTCACCGCCAAGCACCTCGCGGTTGATGCGTTCGCCAATATGCCAGTACATCAGGGTCATGCCGGCGTTGACAGTGGCCGCGACTTGAAGCCGCGACTGTTCGATTATGGCATGAATGTCGGAGACTATCTGGTTTTCTGCATGAGTTGTAACCTGTTCCATACGGCTAAGCGAAATGTTTCTGAGTTAATTACTTGGTCATTATCAGATGAAGTTACTTCTGAATGTGCAAAATTAGCGAAAAATTCGCTACGGACACTATAAAAGAAACATATTCTAAAATGAAAATCAATAATTAAGAAAATCAGGACTTACGGAAAATGGTGCGAAAAAGATTGTCTCCAACAAAAAAGCCGGGTGGATAGAACGCAAGGGTAGAAAAAAGCCGGTATATAGTGATCCACGCGGTATTCGCAACGCATATCTGTAACATTGGCGGACACATGAAGCGTGCCCGCCAATGCCAATGCGATGCAGATGGGAAGTCTGATTCCCATCTGTCGGAAGTGTTAATTGTTAATGTTTTTTCAGTCGGTTCTCAAGCATCTTGATGTAATAGCCGCCTACTACTGAACGGGCCTGGAATCCGCGCTGGTCGGCACGGTCGGTGTAAACCCAGTCGCTCATGGGTACGCGATGGCGCGTGTCGTTCATGAATTGGTGGATCGGCGCGATGAACTTCTGGAACGTAGCCTTGTCGGGAGCCATAGTGGCGGTCCACATTACCCAGTCGGTCTTGGTGTATGTCTCGCGGTTGTCCAGCGGGAGTCCGTACTTGTTCTGCATCTTCAGGTAGTAGGGAATCTCCTTCTCCATGATTTTGTCGGGGAAGATGTTCAGATCTAAGAGCTTATCCCATACCAGATTGTATTTCTGGCTCCAGGTTCCGGCCTTGTCGAATGTGAGGCGGTAGTGGTCGCCGTCGTCGGCCATTTTCTCCCATTCGGCAGCCATGGCGCGGGCTTTGTCGAAGTATTCCGTAGCAATGTTCTTCTTGCCGAGCATGTCTGCCAGCTGAGCGTACGACGCCACGGCCAGGATGGCCTTGATGGAGAGGTTGGCGTTGTGAGCGAAGTGGCCGGCGAAGTCGTCGGTACAGAGCTGGTTCTCGGGGTCCAGACCATACTGAGCCAGATACTTGACCCATGTCGACAGCACGTTCCAATGCTTGGCGGCATAGTCGGCGTTGCCCTCGACCTTGGCCAAGGCGGCGCACAGAATCAGCATGTTGCCCGATTCCTCCACGGGCATGTCGCCGCCGTAGGTCTGGCCGTTGGCCAGCGGGTAGGTGCCGACGTCGTGTGCAGCGAAGGGTTTGGTCCACTTGCCGCTCTCCGAGTAGTAGAAGATGTGGTTCATCATGCCCTTGACGAGTTCGGGGTTATATACCAGGAACATAGGAGCGGAGGGATATGTGATGTCCACGGTGCCGATGGAGCCGTTGCTGAAGTTTTCCTTCGAGAACCAGTCGATCTCTCCTTCGGGAGTCTCCACGAGCTTGTGGGCCGCGATGGCCTGGCGGTAAGCCAGGGCGCAGAGGTCGGCGTACTCGCTGCCGCCGGCTGCGGTGGCCTCGTTAATCAGGTCCTTGTCGAATTTGGTGGTGCGGGCCATCAGCGACGAATATTCGTCGGCGGCCAGACGCAGCTGCTTCATGATGTCTGAGTCGTTGTTGCGGTTCCAGTAGGGGCGCAGGTTGGTGCCGAAGTACTGGATGGAATACTGATCGTCGTATCCTACCATCAGGTAACCGGAAGCCTTCTGGGTCTTGCCCATGTTCACGGTCATTCCCACCTCGTGGCCCGAAACGGGTTTGCCGGGTTTCTTGCCGTTGCTGAACGCCTTGCGCGAGGTCTTGGACAGTGCGTTCCAGGGCGTTGCGTTCGACTCGACGGAAGCAAGGTAGAACGTACCCCAGTCGATGCGCACGCCGTCACCGCTCTTGCCTAATACTTTCTGGTCCACGCTCGAGATTGTGGCGCACTTGATGCCACCCTCGTTCACCAGGCCGGAGGTGGTGTTCTGGGCGATGTTGTCGATGGCCCATTCGCGGCCTGCCTCGAAATACAGGCGCACGTTATGGCTCTTGCCGTCGTTGCTTGCCACGTTGTATGTGATATAGTTCACGGGGCGGCTCAGCAGGTCCAGATTGTCCATGAACATAGGCGCGGTGAATGTAAGCTTCAGGTCCACGCCGCCGCACTTGAAGTCGTATACGGTGTTCATGGGCAGCACCTGGCATGCGGTCTGCACGGCTGTCTTGTTGAAGGTGGTGGAGGGGTTCTCCTCGATTTCCAGGCCGAAGTCCAGGAACGCCAGTCCGCCGCGGTCGCGGCACCATGCGGCTATCAGGTTCTTGCCGGGACGCAGCGACTTGCGGGCCTCGCCCTCGAGCAGGAGGCGCACTCCCTTGTGGCACTGGTTGCCGGTGTCCACCACCTTGATGCCGTTGATGTATATTATCACATCGTCGTCGTGCGAGTAGTTGAGGTAAACGGGCTTGTTGCCGATGCCCGAGGGGACGTTCACGTCGCGGCGTACCCAGATTTCCTCCGTGTTCCACAGGGTGTTGGCCAGGTGTTCCTGGGGCACGGAGCCGAATGCGCCCTTGTCGCTTTTCCAGGCCGATGCGTCGAAACCGGGTTCATACCAGTCTGCGGCAGGCTTCGAGGTAGTGTAACGTCCGGTCCATGCCTCGCCGTCGGCCGTGGGTACCAGCATCGACAGGTTCGGCACTTCCTTGCCCATGAAGCGATAGTCGGTGCCGTCCACGTTGATTACGCCGATCAGGGGGAACTGTGTGCCGGTCCAGTGACGTGTCACGTCATCGTACAGATTGTCGGACATGGACCAGCAGCTGGTGTAGGGGTCTACCGTCACAAGCGGAACCGCAGGCGCACGGAACGCCGACCAGGCTGTGGATGCACCCGTCAGTATCGCGGCTGCAAGAATAATAGGTTTGAAGTTCATTGTATCTGAGTTATTGATGGAATTTGATTCAGAGCATTGTGACTAAGTATCGTGACTAAGCCTTGTGACTAAGCGTTGTGATGAGTCACGCCACAAAGTTATAAGGAATTTTACGGGGACCTGTAACAGACCGCGCCATATTTATTCCGGAGACGGGCCAATACAATTTTGGCAATATCCGATACAAATTTGTCACGCTGTTATATGCCTGATATGCCTTTGGAGAGGGGAAATATTTTGTATATTTCAAAAATGATAATTAATTTTGCGTTGAATAAGAGCACGAGCCTAATTCAACTGATATCATGAAAATCGGATTTCGAATCATACTTACGGTCGCGATGCTGTTTGAAGCATTGGCGGCATACTCATACAACATGCGTCAGACGTTGAACCGGGACGGCCTGTCGAACAGCGCGATTCTCTCCATTGCGCAGGATGACGACGGCTATCTGTGGTTAGGCACATGCGATGGCGTCAACATAGCCGACGGCCGGTCGGTCAATCCATTCAGTCAGATATTTCCGGGCCAGGCATTGTCGGGCAATATAATCGAGGGCGTGTATAATGGAGGCAACGGCAGGATGTGGGTGCTGAGCAATTATGGCCTGGACCTGGTTGATACACGAACCGGCCGGGTCACGACTTTCCCTCAGTTCGGCGGTCAGGAAAAGATTGCAGTGAGCAAGGACGGTCTATTGTATGTATTGGGCGAGGACTCCAGCCGGTACCGCTATACGGGAGATCCGGAATCAGGGTTTGAAAAGGCAAGCAAACTGGATGTGCCATTCAAGGATGTGCTGCATTTAGACATAATTGACAATAGGATGTGGGTATTTACCCGCAACGGCATCAGGGTGGCGACTTTGCCTAAGTCTGCCGAAGGGCCTGAAAACATAAGGATGGATGTTGTGGACAGACAGCCGATTCTGTTCGCCAACAACATCGGAAATGAGATATATCTGATAGATGGCGACGGCTGGATATGCCGCGTGCGTAAAAACGGGAGCCGTGAGCGGCTGGCGGACATTTCGGCGGAGGTGCGCCGGCGCGGCCGTGTTTCGGATATAGCCCGCAATCATAACGGATTGTTTCTTGTGTCTTTCAGCACGGATGGCGTGATACAGGTGGATGCCTCGAACCCGTCAAGCCCTGTTATTGCCGACATGGGTCTCAAGGTCGGAGTGTTCTGTCTGGAGACATCTTCCAGACAGGATGTGGTGTGGATCGGGTCCGACTGTCAGGGACTCTACACATGCTGGGAGGATGCGTACGGAATCCGTTCATACGATTTCAATTCGTTCGGCAACAGTATAACCCATCCGATCCGCGCTATATTCCTTGACAGCAGGAATACATTATGGCTCGGGACAAAGGGTGACGGATTGCTCAGAATCAACAATTTCGATGAAGTACGGCCCGAGGCCAGCCTCCGCACGGGGTCGCTGTACACATCGTCGAATTCCCCTCTGCTGCACAATTCGGTGTTCGGGTTCGGCCGGAGTTCAAGACCGGTGTTGTGGATAGCTACCGAAGAGGGCCTGAACTATTACAGTTACGTGACCGACCGTATAAACAGGGTGGAATCGGTTAAAGACATACGCTATGTCCATCAGGTAGAGGAGGTAGGAGACACATTGTGGATGTGTACGCTGGGACTCGGGGTCATTAAGGCGGCAATCAAGGGAACGCCGGATAATCCCGTGCTGACGGACGTGAAGAAATACATACTCGACAACGGAGCCGTATCGTCCAATCAGTTCTTCTCCATAACGCACGACGCATCGGGCAACCTGTATTTCAGCAACCGGGGCAAAGGCGTGTTCAGGTACAGCAATGGCAAAATGACTTCCATCCCTTTGAAAAACAGGTATGACACCAACGGCGTGCGTGACGTGTTCGATGCCGTGGCCGACAGAAACGCCTTGTGGGTCGGTACCGGCAAAGGATTGATAAAACGTACGCCGGATTCGGAAAAACATTTCGCGGGACGTCAATTCGGATTTCCGAACAATACCATACATGAAATAATGAGCATGCCGGACGGTAAGATATGGATTTCGACCAACAACGGCATAGTCAGCTTCAATCCGGAGAACGAGGAGACTCAGACATACGCCGGCAATTACGGAATAAACGTGACCGAATTCAGTGACGGAGCAAGCGCATACACGGGGAGCACCATGATGTTCGGCGGTATCAACGGTCTGGTGATAATCAACAAGAACGAAGACTACAAGGCCATCGAACCCTATATGCCGGCCTTGAGGTTGCAGAAAGTCAATATAGGTGGCGTCGAGACCGGAATGTCGGAACATCTGTATCTGTCGGGAGGAACCGACAGGCTGGAATTCGGACCGAAGCAGAACCATTTCTCGCTGACTTTCGCCGCCCCCGATTTCATCAACGCCGACAACTATACATACTATTACACGCTGAACGGCAAGGACTGGATCAACAACGGCCCGTCGCCGGTGATCTCGTTCAACGAGATGAAATACGGCAGCTACAAACTCAGTGTGAAGTACCTGAACCGCGCCACGGGCGTGGAGAGCAAGCCATACGTGCTGAACATCGTGGTGCTGGCGCCCTGGTATCTCAGCTGGTGGGCCAAGACTTTCTATTTCCTGTTGTTGGCCGCAGCCGTCGCAGGCGGAATCTATCTGTATCTGAGGCGCCAGCGTGAACGTCAGACCCGCGAGATGGACCGCATGGAGCAGCAGCACCGCGAGAACCTGTACGAGGAGAAGCTGCGGTTCTTCACCAACATCACGCACGAGTTCTGCACGCCCCTGACGCTGATATACGGCCCCTGCGAACGCATCCAGACGTATCCCGGCACCGACGACTATATCAGCAAGTACGTGGGACTGATACGCAACAATGCCGAACGTCTTAACAGTCTGATACAGGAACTGATAGATTTCCGAAGGATGGAGACGGGCAACAAGCGTCTGAAGATCCGCAGCGTGGCCGTCAGCGACCTGTGTTCCGACATAATAGGCTCGTTCTCGGAACTGTCGGACCGCAACAGCATCGATTTCGTGAGCGAGGTGGATCGCGACATACAGTGGAACACGGATTTCAGCTGTCTGCGCAAGATAGTGACCAATCTGATATCCAATGCATTCAAATATACCAGCCCGGGAGGAACCATCAAGGTGGGGCTTCGGGTAGTGGACGGTAAACTGAGGCTCAGCGTCTATAATACCGGCAAAGGAATCCTTCCCGAGGACCGCGAGCGTATCTTCAACCGCTACAGCGTGCTGGACAATGTTGAGGAAAACGCCGTGAAGGGAATATCGCACCGCAACGGACTCGGCATGGCCATTTGTCACAGCATGACCGAACTGCTGCAGGGACGCATCGAGATCGAAAGCGAGGTAGGGGTGTACGCCGAGTTCGTCGTGACGTTGCCGCAGCTTGAGGTCAACGTCGACGGGGATGCCGCGAGCGTGAAGGAAGCGCCGCAGCGAGTGAAGCTTCCGGAGATTTCGGTGGATACCGCCAAACCGGTGGCCTCGGTAGCCAAACTCAAGGAGAACCTGGGCAAGGTATTGGTGATAGACGACAATCCCGAGATACTCACCATGATACGCGACACTTTGGCCGATTACGACGTGGTGGTGGCCGGCAATGCCCAGGAGGGACTGGACTGCATCACGCAGCTGTCGCCGGACCTGATTATAAGCGACATCATGATGCCCGGCATGAACGGACTGGAATTCACGCGCCGGGTGAAGTGCAACAGACACACCATGCACATTCCGCTTATTCTGCTGTCGGCCAAGACCAGCAATGCCGAGCGCGTGGAGGGCATCGAGGCCGGCGCCGACGCCTACATAGGAAAGCCGTTCAGCCTGAACTATCTGCGCGCTGTGGCCAAACGTCTGCTTGAGAACAAGATCCGGCTGAAGGAATATTACAACACCTCGGCCAGCGCGTTCGAGTTCAACAACGGCAAGCTGATACACCGCGAGGACAAGGATTATCTGGACAAGATAACCGAATTCATCGACGCGCACATCGAGGACAGCGAGCTGTCGCCCGACCATCTGGCCGCACACATGAAGATCAGTGTCCGGAACCTGTACCGCAAGTTCAAGGAAATGGGATGGCTGCCCCCGAACGATTTCATCAAGAACCACCGCATAAGTTACGCCGCGAAACTGCTGCAGACAACATCCTATACCGTTCAGGAAATCATTTACCGCAGCGGTTTTACAAATCGGTCACATTTCTATAAGGAATTCGACAAGCGCTTCCACACCACGCCCAAGGATTACCGCAACCGCAACAAATGTTGCGATAATTCGCTGGTGGAAGCGAAGAAAGAGGCGTAATCCCGATTTGTTTCCGTTTGTGACATTTTTGTATGGTGTCGCATGTATTCAGGGATAACGACATTCTTGTCGTTTAGGCATACAGATTAATATGGAAATACATGTAACTTTGCCACCAGATAAACGAACCAGATATCATGAACAGAATTATAATCACATTAACAGGGGCGTTGGCTCTGTCGACGGCAATCCCGGCGTATTCGTCGGAGACGTGCATCTGCCAGCCGGACAATGTCAAGGTCAGCCGTGTGGACCGCGCCGCATATAAGTGTCAGCGGCCCGCGAAGAAGGAGCGTCTGTTCCACTCCGATGCCGTGGAGCGGGAGATAAAAAGGGTGAAATCCCTGCTGACGAATCCCAAACTGGCATGGATGTTCGAGAATTGTTTTCCGAACACCATCGACACCACCGTGCATTACAGGACAGGCGAGGACGGCAAGCCCGACACCTTCGTATATACGGGCGACATCCACGCCATGTGGCTCCGCGACTCCGGAGCGCAGGTGTGGCCGTATGTGCAGCTGGCCAATTCCGACCCGCAGTTGCGCAAGATGCTGGAGGGAGTGATACGCCGTCAGCTGATGTGCATCAACATCGACCCTTACGCCAATGCCTTCAACGACGGACCCACCGGTGGCGAATGGCAGTCGGATGTGACCGACATGCTGCCGGAGGTGCACGAGCGTAAATGGGAAATCGACTCGCTGTGCTATCCGGTGCGTCTGGCTTACGAGTACTGGAAAGTGACGGGCGATGCGTCCGTGTTCGACCAGGCATGGATTCAGGCCGTGGACAACATTCTGACCACCTTCCGCGAGCAGCAGCGCCGCGACGGCCATGGCAAATACAAATTCATGCGTAAGACGGAGCGGGCTTTCGACACGCTGAGCAACAACGGAATGGGAACGCCGGTGAAACCGTGCGGACTGATCGCGTCGAGCTTCCGTCCGTCGGACGACGCCACGACCCTGCAGTTCCTGGTGCCCTCCAATTTCTTCGCGGTGTCCATACTGCGCAAGGCGGCCGAGATTCTGGATACGGTGAACCATGACGCACGCAGGAGCGCCGAGTGTCGCGCACTGGCCTCCGAGGTGGAGGATGCGTTGCAGAAACATGCCGTGTACAATCATCCCGAATACGGTAAGATATATGCCTTTGAATGCGACGGTTTCGGCAATCATTTTCTGATGGACGATTCCAATGCGCCCAGCCTGATGTCAATGCCTTATCTGAGTGATGTGGACGTAAACGACCCGATATATCAGAACACCCGTCGCTTCATCTGGAGCGACAGCAATCCCTATTTCTTCAAGGGAAAGGCTGGCGAGGGCATAGGCGGCCCGCATGTGGGTTACGACTATATCTGGCCCATGAGCCTGATGATGAAGGCGTTCACCAGCACCGACGACGCCGAGGTGGCGCAGTGCCTTAAGAGCGTGATGGACACCGAGGCCGGCACCGGTTTCATTCACGAATCGTTCCATAAGGATGATCCGTCCGACTTCACCCGCGCATGGTTCGCATGGCAGAACACACTGTTCGGCGAACTGGTGCTGAAGCTGGTGAACGAGGGTAAAATCGACCTGCTCAACAATATATGAGCAAGTCGGAATAACACAGATTCTACATGATGAAAAAGTTAGGAATATTTTTTGGATTGGTTATGGTTATCATGGTGCTGTCGGGTTCAGGCAGCACCATGCTTGCTGTTGAAAAGACAGAGTTCAACGTGGCGAGCTATAACCTGCGACAGTTGAACGACGGCGACACGAAGGCCGGCAACGGATGGTCGCGCAGATGCCCGGTGTTGGGACAACTGATCAGGTATCATGAGTTCGACATCTTCGGCACACAGGAGGGGTTCAAGACCCAGCTGGAGGAACTTAAGGCCCTGCTACCGGGTTACGATTACATCGGCGCGGGACGCGAGGACGGCAAGGATGCCGGCGAGCATTCGGCCATATTCTATAATACAGAAAAGTTCAGGTTGCTGGATCACGGCGATTTCTGGATCTCGGAGACGCCCGACAAGCCGGGCCTTGGCTGGGACGCCGTCTGCCCGAGGATATGCTCGTGGGGAAAGTTCCGTCATAAGGAAAGCGGCCGGGAGTTCGTGATGTTCAACCTGCACATGGACCACGTCGGCAAGAAGGCCCGTGTGGAGGGCGCCAAGCTGGTGCGCAGCCGCATCGACAGCTTCGGCCGGGGCTGCCCGGCATTCGTGACCGGCGACTTCAACGTGGACCAGACCAGCCCGTCGTACCGTACCATCACCGCAGGCGGCGACCTGCTGGATTCGTACGAAGTGGCTCAGCTCCGGTACGCCCTGAACGGCACGTTCAACAGCTATAAGACCGATAATTACACCGACAGCCGCATCGACCATGTGTTCGTCACGCCCGGTGTCAAGGTGCTTAAGTACGGAGTATTGACCGACACCTACCGTACACCGGAGAACAGCAAGCGGGTAAACGCCAATGACGCACCCGAGGAGATAGAGGTGAGCCGCTATGTGGCCCGCACACCTTCCGACCATTTCCCGGTTGTGGTAAGGGTGTCGCTGGACCTGAACAACAACTAATATAGACGAAAAAACATGAGAATTGCGATATTATTAGGACTCCTCACGCTTTCGGCCACGTTGCAGGCAAAAAATCCGGTGTTCGAAGGTTGGTACGCCGACCCTGAGGGGGTGGTTTTCGGTGAACCTACTGGATTTATCCCACATGGAGCGACCTCTACGAGCGACAGACATTCATCGATTGTTTTTCATCGAAAGATCTGGTTAACTGGGAACGTCACCATGCCATAATCGACACTGATAGGGTGAAATGGGCGCACAAGTGTATGTGGGCACCCGCTATCGTTGAAAACAACGGTAAATACTATCTCTTTTTCTCGGCCAACGATGTGCATGAGGGCGAGATCGGAGGCATAGGAGTAGCCGTGGCGGAGCGTCCCGAGGGACCGTTCCGTGACCTTCTCGGCCGTCCGCTCATCAATGAGATTGTAAATGGCGCGCAGCCTATCGACCAGTACGTATTTAAGGATGACGACGGAGACTGGTATATGTATTATGGCGGCTGGGGACACTGCAATATGGTGCGTCTCAACGACGACTTCACGGCCCTGCAGCCCTGGGAGGACGGGAGCTACTACCGCGAAGTCACTCCCCAAGGCTATACCGAAGGCCCGTTCATGCTGAAACGCAACGGAAAGTATTATTTCATGTGGAGCGAAGGAGGATGGGGAGGCCCGGATTATTCCGTAGCCTACTCTATGTCCGACAGCCCGTACGGCCCTTTTGAGCGTGTCGGGAAAATACTTTATACCGACCCTGAAGTGGCTACAAGTGCCGGGCATCATTCGGTAATTCAGATTCCCGGGCAGGACGAATACTATATCGTGTACCACCGCCGTCCGTTGGGCGATGACGGACGCGACCACCGTCACACCTGCATCGACCGCCTGAAGTTCAATGCCGACGGCACTATCGCACCTGTCAAAATAACCCGTGAAGGCGTCCCTTCGCGAGTTATAGAATCCAGGCAACAATGATGAAAGAGCGTCGACGCGGCGTTTGAATACGATATCGGATGATATAACGTTGTTTAAGTGAGAGGATTCCGGAGTGGAGTGGCTCGAGAAACAATAACAACGTATGCGCAAGTTGAAGATGGGATTATAGCTCTCGGCTATGATGGCGGCGGTCGCCGCTGTGGGAGCCGAGAAGTTTATATCGTTTGATGCCCGGAAGGGTTATTATCCGCTGATCGAGAATGGGAAACCTGCCGCTGTCTATATAGATCAGAAGGTGGATTCGGCGGCGATTATCGCTGCGGAAAATCTGTCGAAGGATTTCCAAGTATTACTGTCCGCTAAACTTTTGAGGTCAACTTAAAAGTTTAGCGGACAGTAATAGTTTTTAAACAGCTCTTAATATCCCTGAACTCAATTCAATATTATCTGTCAACAGAATTCAGTATAACGGGTCCCTTATCCTATTTCCCAAATGAAAACCTTATACCCAGGTTCAAATTGAAATTAAAGGGTTTTTCTTTATAAATCGTCCGGATATCTGTTCCGTCATTGAAATAGTAGCTGATTCCGGGTTCAACGAATATACTCATTGACTTTACAAGAGTGCATTGAACTCCGACTGAGGCATTAACCGACCATTGCATGGGTTTTTCTGACAGATTCTCCGACACCCTTTTCTTCTTTTGCTGGTCGAGGAAATAATCCTTGTCAAGTTTTGCAGAAACGCATTTCTCTGCAAGTACCCCGGTCGATGCATACAGGTCCAATCTTTTCCACGAAATAAAACGGTATTTCACGTTGAGAGGGATGCCGATATAATGCAGCTTCTGTTCGCCGGTATAATAATGGCTCTCGCTGCCTTCCCTGACATCGGAGGTAAGGTTGGTATAACTCAGCCCTGTTTCTATGCCGATTCTTTCGTTGAAATTATACGTAAAGGAAACTCCGGCCCTTATAGGAAGGTGATGTTTGATGTCAGTTTCAATGTCTTTGCCTTGATTAAAGACAAGAATACCTAACAAGGGATTGTCTGCCCAGTCTGAATTATCCGGTCCGACGCCTGCTCCGACAAATAAATCCCCGTTAGAACTGTAGCTCAAAGCAGAACCGGTTCCCCCCGAACTGTATATGGCAACGGATACATTGTTCGAGGCCGACACTTTCTTAGGTATTGATGCTATGTGGCCATTATCAGCATCCGGATGGAACTGTTGCTTTTCCATACGCTCAACTCTTTCTGCGGTGTCATTGGATTTAACCGGTTTTTCTTCGACCACAGCCGGATTATCCCGATTTTCATAAGTATGATTATCGGCGGTCTGCGCCTCCGCCTGTATTTCAGTTTGCGCAGATGGTATGGCAGGCAATATGTCGGAGCCATGCGCCGGGAGTATGTTTTGAGCAATCAGGGTTTTAGACGGTTGTTTGTCCCGAACGGCGTGAGCCATTGTGTTCTGCGGACGAATTTCCGGACTGATCACAGGATTATCGGTTGCTTTGGTCCGCAGTGGTGCCAGGGATGCTTCCTGTTTTATATTGATTAAATGAACGCCCGCTGATATGACGACTGCAATCATTGCGGCGGCAGCGATACTCCTTTTAACCCATATCATCACAGGGCGCTTCATCGGACGGGAAGTTGATGAAGTTTCAGCCCGTTGTGCTTCTATGGCCTCCCACAGATTATCCGGCTCGTCAATTTCGTAGCCGGTCATCCGGTCATGGACTTTATGTAGCCAATCTTCGTTCATGGTAATATGGGTATTAATAGTAATATTGCCTGATTTTAGTCGCCAGTAAAGATTTAGCGCGGTGCAATTGTGAGGCTGAAGTGCTTTCTTTTATGTCAAGCAATTTTGCAATCTCCTTATGGCTTTTGTTCTCAATAACATATAAGTTGAATATTGTTCTATATCCATCGGGAAGTTCACGTATAAGTTTGAACAACACTGATGAAGGCAGTGCATCCACATCCGGATCCTGATCCGGTTTGTCATGTTCTTGTTCCGATATTTCAACAAATTCAAAGCGATTGTTTTTTTGAAGAAATTTCAGTGTTTCATTAACGGTGATTTTTGTCATCCATCCTTTCAGAGAACCTTTTCCACGATATTGAAATGAAAGAATACCTGAAAAAATCTTTAAGAAACTGTCTTGAAGAACATCTTTTACATCTTCATCATTAACGATATAGCGAGAACATACAGCTGCAAGATATCGGACGTATGTGGAATATACCGTTCTCATAGCCATAGGATCGCCTTGTTTGACAAGGTCAAGAATCTGTTCCTCGTTGTCAGTTTCTATGGATGCCACCAGACCTTCGATTTATAAGAAAGGCTCGGGAGAAACGGTTATAAGACATCCGTTTCTCCTTCGCCAATAATGGTTCGCGGTTTTTTTACTCTACTGTAACGGAGATTGTGCCTGTTTTCTTGTCATTGGCTGTGACTGTAACAGAGGTGGTTCCGGCTTTCACCCCCTTTATGGTGATTTTGTCGTCCTGTACTGTAACGGTTGCAATTTCCGTATCTGTCGCTGTTGCGGTGAAAGGCATCGTGTCTCCTATGACTGTTACGGTTTCTTCTTCTCCAACCGCTACTGACACACTCTTTTTGTCAAAATCAAGGCCTTGCTCGGCCGATTCCATGACAGTGACGGTGAATTGGCCTTTGACCTGCTTGGCATCAGTAACCGTGATAGTAGCCGTACCTTCCTTTACGCCTGTAACCGTGATGGTGCCGTTGTCGGCTTGTGCCGTAGCGATTATTTCATCGCTCGATGCGACGGTGAATGGAGCCGTGCCGCCACTTACTGTCACTGTTGCGGTTGCACTGGGTGCCACTGCCACATTGGCCGGGTCGAACTTGAGTTCGGGGTCTTTGGGGTCATCGTCGCTGGCGCAGGATGTGATTGCCACTGCGGACACACATGCCAGCAGCGCTACGGTGAGTTTGAAAAACTTTGATATTTTCATCGTAGTTGTATGTTTATAGTTGTAACCTATTTCCTGAGAACTCTTATTAAATCTTCCTTTTGCAAAATCTTGCATCGGGAGGATGATTTTTTTGCTGTTTTATTCTATGCCGTTGGAATACCGGATATTGTATGCGTCGATTTCTTGTTTCAGAGGGCGCATCTTTATCTCAAACTCAGCAGATTTTTCGCCAGTGAAGGACTTCCACTTCAGTTTGATTCCGGCTTTGCCGGCGTCGGCTCCAGGCAGTTTGTTAAGATTAAACGCTATCAAAGCGTCTCCCCAATTCCCGTTTGTGTCACCTTTGGCATCGTGCCTTAATTCAAGCTCATAGGGGTCTTCCGGATTGGTCCCGGTCACAAGATTAAGAACATGGGTGGCATGAGGAGAACTCCAGAGAGTGCGTATCCGCAGCGTCAGATAGCCGTCTTCAGCCACAGTAACCCAATCCTGCACGATTTCAACGGGATCATCCCCAAACTTGGCGGCATCTTGTTCCCCCAGAGTTTCCACCGGCAATTTGGTGCGGATGCTGTCAAGCCAGTTGACTTCGACATACCTTGTGTTTTTGTCTTGTGGCGAAACATTGGTTTCCGTATAGTTCACAAGGGCTCTGACTTCTTTTGCTCCGAAAGGAGAAGACTTCAGATTCGTCGGTACCAACTGGGTCTCGTCGTCGAGTTGCATTATAAAGCTGCCATCAGCATCAGGACATACGGTGACAAGTGCAGTCGGTCTCAGCAACTCGGAAGAATCGTCGTCATTGATACATGATGGAAGCATCATAAGTAGCACAACTCCGACTACAGATAATATAAGATGTTGTCTTACCATATCATTGTGATTTTATTGGTTGTTCTGTTATATTAAATCCGAGGATAATGAAAACCTTGCACCGGATACCAACTTTTTTATAAGGCTCTGTTCCTTAAAAAATATTTACGCCAGGGTCGCAGGTGTGCCTCAGATTTGGTCTTGCCGACTCAGGAGCATAGCGGGCTATGCGACTGAGTCAAAAGGCCAAAGATGAGGTGCAACTGCGAGACGGAGGTAATTTCTCTTTTGGCGTTTTCATTATGGACAGGCCTTGTTTATTCGATATTTAATTATTCTGTGCCTTGCCCGGTGTCTTTTCGGTTAATTTTACCGTTCTGCTCGGTCACAGCCGCGAGGCTGCTCCCTCACAGATCGGCAAAATTACCTCGAAAATCCACCGCCCTGGCGTTAATATTTTTTAAGGAACAGAGCCTAAGATTGCTCCATGCTGTCATACATCCAACGAAATCCCTCAGCTCTACATCCCTCTCTATCTCTTACTCCATTTTCGGGCCAGCGGATTTTCCGGAGCATGGCAATTTTTAACGAACTATATTCCGATGACAGCCCGATTGCATGGTTGCACGATTACGAAGTCGTGAATCCCATCATGAATTGTCGGGCAGCGGCGCAGGCATAGTTGGTCGAATATACAGAATATAGACGTGGTACCGGAAAAAAGTTGTAACTTTGCGGCCGGATTAAGGTTAATAATTATTAAGGTTAATTATACTATGGTTAAACAGTGTTCGATTATTTTCGCATGCCTTGCCGCCGGAGAATTCATCGCCTGGATTTTCAAAATCCCGATTCCCGGAAGCATTATCGGCATGTTGCTGTTGACCACCCTGCTTCAGAAGAAGGTGGTCAACATTGAGTCTGTAAAAGGTATCAGTCAATTCCTCGTGTCAAACATGGGTTTCTTCTTCGTGCCCCCGGGTGTGGCGATAATGCTCTATTTCGACATAATCTCCGCGCAATGGTTTCCTATCGTTACGGCCACGTTGCTCAGCATCGCCATCGTGCTTATAGTCACCGGATGGGTGCACCAGTTTGTCAACTCGCACAAATTTAAATTCAGATCTAAACACTGACATCATGGAATTCCTGGAAAGTAACGTTTTCCTTATTGCAATCACATTTCTGACATTTCTCGGAGCCAGGAAACTGCAGGCTCTCACCGGACTCGTGATCCTGAACCCCGTGCTCATCACGATTGCGGTACTGATACTTTTTCTTAAGCTGACTGGCATCAGTTACGAGACATACAGCCAAAGCGGCCACATGGTTGAATTCTGGTTGCGTCCGGCCATAGTGGCCTTGGGCGTTCCCCTCTACACACAGCTGCGCACGATACGTCAGCAACTCATGCCGATACTTATATCCGAATTTGCGGGATGCGTCGCAGGAATCGTGTCGGTGGTGGCCATCGCCAAAGCCCTCGGGGCAAGCAAAGAGATAATAATATCTCTTGCTCCAAAATCCGTCACTGCGCCGATTGCCATTGACATCTCATCGCAATTGGGCGGAATTCCCTCGCTGACGGCCGCCATCGTGGTGTGCGTGGGCCTGACGGGAGCGATACTCGGACTCAAAGTCCTTTCCTACGGTCATGTCGTCAATCCATTTGCCAAAAGCATAAGCATGGGCACCGCCGCCCATGTCATCGGCACCTCGCGCATGGCTGAATTCGGAGAGCAATACGGAGCTTTCGCCACCCTCGGCATAATCATCAACGGAATCCTGACCGCAATCCTGGCCGGTCCCATCATGCAGATGATGGGGATATGCTGATACCGAATACTCCGATAAAATATGTGATGAAGTATACAATAAAAGACTGATAGAAATAATAAAATATATAAAAAGAGCGTTTAATAAGTAATAAAATATATAATAAAGCGTTATATTATATATAATATATAATAAAAGATATATTATAATCAGGATAATATATACAGACACATATAAAGGCAAAGCCAATTATGAAGACGACGGAATCCTTTAGTCTTGAAAGACTGGCCACATATAAGGAAAACCGCGGACTGGAAGTCAAGTCCGGTCGTGGCGGACTCCCCAGTTCCCTGTGGGAGACATATTCCGCTTTCGCCAACAGTGAAGGCGGTGTGATCGTGCTCGGAGTCAACGAAAAAGAGCATGGACGTCTCGTGGTGGAAGGCCTCCCCGACGCCTACAAGACAATAAAGGATTTCTGGAATATGGTCAACAACCGTCAGAAAGTAAGCAGCAATATCCTGACAGACAGAATGGCGTATGTGGACCAGGTCGAAGGTAAGGACGTGATCGTGATCCATGTGCCCAGGGCCGAACGCACATCGCGCCCGGTGTATGTCGGCGCCGATCCACGCACCGGAACATACCGCCGCAACTTCGAGGGCGACTATCACTGCTCGCTCGAAGAAGTGGCACTGATGATGCGCGACTCCTCGCTGGTGACCGACGACAACCGACTGCTGACCGGACTGGACGTGTCGGTGTTCTGTCCCGAAACCGTAAAGGCATACCGCAACATCTTCAGGCAGATCCGTTCGCAGCATCTGTGGAACCATGAGGACGACACCATGTTTCTGCGCAGGATCGGCGCCGTACGCGAGGACAAGGACACCGGCCGGTTCCATCCCACGGTGGCGGGACTGCTTATGTTCGGCTATGAGTACGAAATCACGCCGGTGTTCCCCAACTATTTTCTGGATTATCAGGAGAACCGGAGCAACGGGATGTATGCCCGGTGGTCCGACCGCATCACCTCGCAGTCGGGCGACTGGAGCGGCAACGTGTTCGACTTCATCCTCAAAGTCATTCCGAAACTGCAGTCCGACCTGAAGGTGCCGTTCATGTTCAAGGGCAACTTCCGGGACGACGATACGCCCCTGCACAAGACCGTGCGCGAGGCCACGGTCAACATGCTGGCCAACGCCGACTTCTACGGACGTCGCGGCGTAGTGGTGCATAAAAGCGCCGAAGGATTCAGGTTCGCCAACCCCGGCAGCATGCGGGTGTCGCTGAACGAAGCGTTGCAGGACAGCACGTCCGACCCGCGCAACGGCGTGATGATGAAGATGCTGGCGATGGTGGAATATGGCGAACGCGCGGGCAGCGGCCTGCAGGGCATCTTCAAGACGTGGCAGAGCGTGTATCACTGCGCGCCCAAGCTTGAGGTGACCACCACCGGGGGCGTCGACCGCACGACGCTGACCCTTGAATTCCGGGGACGACAGCCCGACATCCCGGCGATGAGGCGTCTGTATGGGGTGTATGACGAAGAATACGGATTGCCTGAAGTGCATGAATACAGCGTCGTACAGGAACCCGACGCGGCGTCTATGTACGGAACGACCGTGATGCACGTTCCACAGACGGAAAGTTTACAAGCCGGCTCTTATGAAGGCCTGCAGGACAGCCTTAGAGGAATTAAGTCCAACAGGGACAAGGTGCTGCGTGTCTTGTCCATGAACTCCACGATGACACTGGAGGAAGTGGCGCAGGTAATCGGCATGTCGCGAATCGGCGTGCAGAAGATTGTGGGCACACTGAAGCAGGAAGGAATTCTCTTTCGCAAAGGCTCCAACAAGAAAGGGGAATGGATTGTAAAGGGGGGCTTCTGATAGCCGCCCTTTACTTTATATTTCATTCTGATAAAACGGTGCGGATTTCCGAGAGGTCTTCCGCGCAGAAAGAGAGGTTGTCGATGGCTCCGAGATTGTCCGAAAGCTGCTTTACGGACGAGGCTCCGATTATTACGGAAGTTACCCGCTCGTCAGTCAGTATCCAGCCTAATGCCATCTGTGCCAGAGTCTGTCCGCGACGGGCCGCGATTTCATTTAACCGGCGAGCCTTGGCAATCTTGTCGTCAGTGACTTGCGACAGCTGGAGGAACCCGGTGCTTCTGGCAGCGCGGCTTCCGGCCGGGATGCCATGAAGATAGCGGTCGGTCAGCAGACCCTGGGCCAGGGGAGAAAAGACCGTAATGCCGCTTCCGTTGGCTGCGGCTAACCCGAAATTCTCGCCGGCGGCAGCCGTGTCGAACATGGAATAACGGTATTGGCTTACAAGGCAAGGCACTTTGGCTTCGGCAAGGAGACGGTAAGCATATTCCTGTTCCTTGGGCGGATATTTCGAGATGCCGGCATAGAGGGCCTTCCCGCTGCGCACTATGTCTATGAGGGCCTGCATCGTTTCCTCTACAGGAGTCACGCCGTCATAGCGATGGCTATAGAACACATCGAAATATTCCAGACCTGTGCGTTTAAGGCTGGCGTCGCAGGATGCGATGAGGTTCTTGCGCGACGAATTGCCGCCGTATACGCCCGGCCACATGTCATGGCCGGCCTTGGACGAAATGAACAGTTCGTCGCGGTGCGAGGCCAGGTCATCTTTCAGAACCTTGCCGAACGTCATTTCCGCGCTCCCGGGCGACGGGCCATAGTTGTTGGCAAGGTCGAAATGACAGATTCCCCGGTCAAAGGCCGTCAACAGCATGTCGCGCGCCGTGTCGAAATCGTCCACATCGCCGAAATTGTGCCACAATCCCAATGAAATCACCGGCAACTCAATGCCGCTCCTTCCGCATCGTCTGTAAATCATATTCATCTGTATTTATTCCTGGTTTCCAAATTTAAGATAAAAATTGGAATTACACAACCGGGAATAATAGTTTATTCAAGTTTCTTTAGTTCATAGTGTAATGGAATTAAAAGGAATCAGGCCCAAGGGACTAATGGTATGCTGATCAGCCTATCGGAATTCGTTGCCTCTCCGAGGTATTTGGTTAGTCTGTCCTGAACCGAGGGAGGGGGTGGCGCGTTTTATTGTAAATCAATACAGAAAGACCATGAGAAGACATACCATCCAAACGACGCTGATCTGCCTCATGATTGCGTCTGTCGCCATAATAGCCCCATTGGCCGATGCCGGGCGTCCGGCAGTGTATGTAGTGGGCGAGAACGGATTCTTCGGACTTGACTCGGACGGAGACATCCATTACGTTCTGACCAGCGACGGTTTCAGGCTGTACGATGTGCCGACATACGGATTCTGCGGCCGTCACCACTGCCATCACAGTTGCAGATATGTCTATCCCGAGTATTACAAGCATCATGACAAGCACCACAAGAAGCAATACAAGCGGTGGCGCAAGGAGCAGAAGAAATATTACAAGGAGCAGAAGAAGTATTACAAGCATCACGACAAATATTACAAGAAGCACGGCAGGGGTCATCACCACGACGATTGACGATTGAATGTCTGCGCAGACATTGATAAACAGTCAGGGCTGATTCCGCAGCGGAATCAGCCCTGAGTCTGTATAGACCTCGACCAAGTCGGGGAAAGTATAGATTTAACGAACTGCGTATTTCTTGCCGTTGACGATGTAGATGCCGGCGGGGAGGTCATTGAGGGCGGTGGCCATTGTGGCGTTGGTCTTGACGGCGATGCCCTGGAGGTTGTAGACTGTGACGGGAGCGAGCTCGTCAGATATCAGTGAGCTTACGATCGTGGACTGATTGTTCTCATTACGCAATGCAATGGCTGTGATGTTGAACGGATTGCCGCCTTCGGGGTTGGACTGTATCAGAAGGGCCGGAACGTCAGCGAGTTTTTCAGTGACGTTGATGTCCTTCAGGTCAACTATAGCCTTGGTGGGCGTGCGTTCCATGTTGCCGGTATCGGCATTTGCCCATACAGCATCTGGATTGTCGAATGCCGTCATGACGTTCATGACGTAATTGGTATTGTCGCCATTGTCGGCCGACAGGTAGATGTCCATGTAACGCTGACCGTCGTATGAGTCGAACGCTGTCTTGAACAGGTCCATGGTGTTCCAATTGTCTATCCAGAAATATCCGCCCCAGATTGCGCCTTCGGGCATCCGGAATCCGTCGTTGCAGATTTCCACGCTCCTTACGTGGAACCCGCCGCCGCACAGCTCGACTCCGTTCTGTTTCAGCGCATTCAGCATGTCGACGGTGATGTAAGCCTTGGTGTTTTCAGTGGCATCACCAAGATTGTATTTGATGGATCCGGGCAGGCAAGTTCCATTGGAGTGCAGTTCCATAATATCGGTAGTGGATGCGAATACCACATTGATATAGTCGCCCACACTGACGCCTTCGGTAAACTGCTCTGCAGGGATGGTGAGGGTGTTGCCCCATGTTACTTCCGTCCCATCGGTGTTGTCGCTGGTGTAGAGGGTCTTGACGGTGGTCACGTCGGCCCATACGGGTGTGGAGAGGGCGGCCGCAACGACTGCGGCGAATAAATATGTTTTCATAAGATATAGGGTGTTAAGTAGTTGAGACTATTTATTTAGATTGTACTTTGATTTCGCTGACAGACAGATTGCCGGTGTAGCAGTTGACCGACCAGCAGTTGCGTGCGGTGCCGTAAAGACGCGTGGTATAACCGAGACAGTCGTTTATGTAAAGTGTCAGGACGGAATTGTCGGTCACTACGGTAATGTTATAGACACCGTCTGCGGGGGCCTTGAACACATAGCTGTCGGCAAACTGGATGAATCCGGCTCCCTCCGGGCCTTCCTGTTCCAGATTGATCTTCATGTTGCCGTCACCCTCCGGATTGAACACCAGAGTGCCGTACGACACGGAATCGCTGCCGCGGCCGAACGAGAGTCCGAAACGGTCGCCCGGATTGGCCGTTATGGTGAAAGTCAGGCGGTTCTCGGTGCCGAGACGAGGCATGAGTCTGGATTCGTCCGCATTCAGCGAAAAGCCGTCCAGAGTCCTGGCGTTGCCAAGGATTGAGGCTATTGCGGGAACCTCACCGATAGTAAGGGAGCCGTCCGGATGCTGGATCAGCTTGTGGGCCACAAGGTTGCCTGCCCAGTCGGCGGTGCCGGTGATTACGTTTCCGGCTTTGGTGGCGTTCCAGCCCCAGATGTAGCGGTCGGTTCCGTCGGAAGCCGTCTTGCCGGCGTAGAAGCCACGTGAGTCAAGGTATCCCTCGTGAGCGTCGGGCCACAGACCGGCGTCGTTGGCTGTGCAGGCTTTAAGCTCGTCAAGAGTCTTGCCCTTGAAGTACTGCACACGGCGTATGGCGTCATGCTGCTCGGAATATACCAGATACCACCAGTCGCCCATCCTGAACACGTCGGGACACTCGTAGAAGCGGTCCCACATCATGGTCATGAATACCCCGGCGTCGTGCCATTCCAGCAGGTCGGACGATGTGTATTCGGCCAATACACCCTTCCCGTTCACGTGTGGACACCAGCATGTGGAACATATTGTCATCCCCTTTGAACACGAACGGATCGCGGAAGTCGGCGTTGCTGTATTTATCGCCGCCCGTGACAAGAACAGTGCGGTTCTTGGTCCACGACTTGAAATCGGCTGATGTGGCGAGCATCACGGCCTCGTTGATTCCGGAAGTCGAGGCGGGGTTGGGCGAATGGGCGGTATAGAATGTGTAGTAAGTGCCGTCGTGGTATATGGTCGAGCCTGTGCCCAGAGCGGCATCGAGTTCGTTGGCTGCTCCGCAGGGCACCAATTCGCCAAGAGAAGTATAGCTGACCGCATCTTTGGTGCTGACTCCCCAGATGGGGTGATAGGTCACGGCCTGATTCGGGCGGTAGTCCTGCAGATACAGTATCTTGAAGTCTCCGGCCACGGGATCATAGAAGGGCATCGGGTCGCCTACGAAACCTACGGCGGGTTTGTAGTATATGTCCTGCTTGGCGGCATCGTTGCTTTTCAGGAATTCCGTGCTGTTCTCCAGGTTGCGGTCGCTCAGCACAGGCTTGTCGTCGCTGCAACCGGCCAGTGTGGCGGTTGCAGACGCGAGAAGCAATGTATGGAATATGATGGATTTCATTGTCTTAATTTTAAAAGGGTGAATTACTGACACAGATAGTTGATGGCGTTCTTGGTGAGCCGGATCATGTTGTCGCGGTAGGGGTTGTCCTTGCCGTTCCTGTCATACCATTCGTAGGCAGGGGTTCCGATGGTGATGACGCGGCCTGAAGTAAATCCTTTCAGAGCCTCGTAGGGTTCGAATTCAGCTATGGTCACGCGGTTCACATCGTAGTCATGGCCGGAAGCCAGGGCTTTGGCGCCTGTGCGTTCCTCCCAGCCCTGCATCGAGCCGTAAGGATCCCAGTCCACGCCCCACTGCAGCGTACGGTTGGTATTGGAGCAACCTTTGTCCAGAAGGAGTATGCGGCTGTCGCCGTCGGTCTCTATGCCGTCGTACAGAGGATGTGACTCATGGCCTGTTATCGTGAAGCCCAACGCATTCTCGAGAGTCTCGGATGTGTCGCCTCCGAACATGTTGTTGGGACTCTGCTGGTCGCGGGCAATGCGCCATACATCGTTGATGTACCGTGCGCCGTCGCGCGATGCCAGGATTGCACCTCCGTGCAGCCAGTAGCTGTTGAACATGTCGCGCGAGTCCCACATGGTGCCGGGCCAGTCGGTCCAGTCGAAGTGACACCATATCATGGTGAAGTCTGACAACTTCACGTCGCCGTCGATAACCTGCTGAACGGAAACATAGCGGGAATTTGGCACATTGTTCAGCATCCATTCGCAAGCGGCCTTTGCTTCATCGCCCAGTGCGTCGAAGGATGCGGCATTGCCTACGAACGCCTTGGGAGCCTGCGACATCTCGTCCTTGATGACCGTAACGGTATATACGATGGTCGCAGTATTGTGGACGCAGGTAAATTCGACTGGTTCCGTGAAGTCGAGTACTGAACCCGATTCGGGGGTGACGGTCGTGCCGTCGTTGACCAGGAACGATGCCTGCATGGCGGTCACATCGGCTTCAAGGGGAACGAATACGAGAACGGTACGTGCGGCGTTGTCGATGGTGCCGCTGTATTTGTTGTCGAGCGTGAATGACAGGAATTCCACGTTGTCATGCTTCACGTTGAGGGCATAGTCGGTGTATACATCGCCGTTCACCACGTGAATGGAGCGGGGCACCGTGCCGTCGAACCTGTAGCCCCGGGGATAGTCGCATGTGGCTCCCGGACTGAGCTCTATCTCGTCCACGGTCAGGTCCGTCAGGTCGGTAGTGGTGGGCAGGTTGACGGTCACTGACTTGGCGGTGTTGTCGACGGTGCCGTCGAAACCGCTTACTCTGATTGATTCGATGCGGGTGCTGCCGTCAAGATCCATATTGGATTCCTTGTCGTCGCACGATGTCAGCATACCGGCCGTGAGTGCCAGCAGTGACAGATATATTGTTGAGACTGTGAGTTTCATTGTGTTCGATTACCAGTTACCGATGTTCTGTTTGTAATGTCCGTTGGAGGCGCTGATCTGAGAGAATGGTATGGGCAGATACTCATTCTTGTTGCGCGTGAACGTGGCGTTGGAATATATGGCGCAGTTGTCGGCCTCGTCGGCGTAGTATCTGTTGATTACGTCGGCAGCCTCGCCCCAGCGCACCAGGTCGAAGAAGCGTTCGCTTTCCATGGCCAGTTCAAGACGGCGTTCCATCTTGACGATTTTCAGTGCGTCTGCCTGTGCGTAAGTTCCGTTGTAGGGACGGATGTTGAAGCGTACGCCATACTGTCTCTCATAGTCTGAGATCGATGCGGTGCTCTGACGGGCGCGGTTGCGCAGGGAGTTTACGATCTCGATGGCCTCGGGGATGTTCTGGTTCAGCTGTACCAGGGCCTCGGCGCGCATCAGCAGCACATCGGCATAGCGCAGCACGATACGGTTCATCGGCGAGCCCCACCAGGAGCCTTTTACCAGGTATCCACCGTCGGGATCGACATTGTGTTTCAGCGAGACATAGTATCCGTACAGGCCGTTGCTTCGGCTCCATGTGGCGCTGCGGTCCATCATATAGTTGGCGTTGAACATATAGGGAGTGCCGGGCATTCCCACCGTTAGGAACAGACGGGGATCCGCATAGTCGGAGGTCATGTCATAGTCCTTGGCATTGAAACTGTCAATCATGGGATGGCCGTTCTCGTCGGTCTTGAACGAATTGACCAGATTCTGGCTCGGCTTGTAGAAGTCGCAGCCGCCGTCGGTCACGCCCGGGATGTTCGGAACAATCAGACCGTACGACCAGTTGCAGTTGCCGTGGGTTGTCCCGTCGTTGAACGAATACTGCATGGCCCAGATCGATTCGGGACCGTTCTCGTACTGAGGTTCGGGACGGAAGTTGTTGTGCATGTCGGGTTCAAGGGCGCAGCCGGAGGCCGTCATGATGGCCGGGTCGGTGTACTTGATGACGTTCTGCAGATCCTCGCGGTCGATTGACGTCACCTCGTGCGAATCTGGATTGTCCTGACGGTATGCCTTGTAAAGGTAAGTCTTGGCGAGATATGCGGCAGCTGCGGCGCGGTTGGGGCGGCCAACTTCTTCCTGCACGGCCGGAAGATTGTCGAAAGCGTATTTGAAGTCGTCGATGATGAGCTGCCAGCCCTGGTCGTTGGTGTATTCCGTGTTCTCCAGGTCATTGTACTGCTCGGGCGTCAGATTCTCGTTGACGGCAAAGGGAATCTGCTTGTACAGACGCTTGAGGAGGAAGTGTCCGTGAGCGCGGAGGAAGCGCATTTCGGCGATGCGTGTATCCCGCTGCGGATATGTGGAGGAGTCCATCATGTCAAGAACCTGCAGCGCGGAATTGGCACGTGACACGGCATTGTACAGACGCTGCCACATGTCGGATATGTTCCAGTTGGTGGTCATGATGCCCTGCGACACTTCCAGCGCGTGGAACACGTCGCCGTCCTCGGTGCCGTTGCCGCCCTTGTATGCGTCGTCCGAACGGACATCGAAGTTCCACATCGAGAACGATGAGTTGATGTCTTCGGCCGAAATCCACACGGCGTAGGCCGAGATGACCAGATTGTCGATATATTCGGGATTCAGCACCTGTTCCTCGTCAAGAGTGCCTTGCGGCTTGTGTGAATCCAGGAAGCTGTCGCAGCCGGTGGTGGCCAGTGTCAATGCCGCGAGCGATGCGATTATATATTTTTTCATGATTTGGCGTGATTAGAAAGTGAGGTTGAGACCGAAAGTGAGGTTGGTGGGGATGGGATAGCCGAAGTTGGGATTTTCGGGATCCACACCGGTAAACGACTTGCTCTTTATTGTCAGCAGGTTCTGCGCGCTGATGTAGAAGCGCAGGCGCTCCATGCGCATCTTGCGTACTGCCTTTTCCGGCAGGTTGTAGCCTATCTGGATGTTGCGCAGCTTCAGGTACGAGCCGTTCTCCACGAAGTAGGTCGAGACGCGTTTCTCGTTGTTGGAGTCGGAGCGTGTGAGGGCAGGGATGTCGGAATCGGGGTTCTGCGGGGTCCATGCGTTAAGCAGGCGCTCGCCTTTGTTCAGGAATCCGATGTTAAGACCGCTCCAGAGGTCGGTTTCTTTCTTCAGGTCGGATATCACGTCCTGTCCCTGCGCTCCCTGCCAGAACATGGAGAAGTCGAAATCCTTGTACTGCAGGTACACGTTCAGACCGTAGGTGAAGTCGGGAGTGGGGTCGTAGATCCATTTCTGGTCCTTCTCGGTGATGTAGCCGTCGTTGTCGAGGTCGCGCCAGCGTATGCGTCCCACGGCCGCTCCCTCCTGCACGGCATGGTTGTCCACTTCTGCCTGCGACTTGAAGATGCCGTCGGCCACATAACCCGCCTGGGCACCGAATGTATGGCCTATGACGCTGTACACGCCGTTGCCGCCGAATGTGCCGTTTGCGGCCACTGTCGCGGGTATTTTCGTGATCTTGTTGCGGTAGGCGGCGATGTTGCCGGTCACTTCGTAAGTGAAATCATAGTCGGTGGTGTGGCGGAAGCCGAGGTTAAGCTCGATGCCCTTGTTCTCCATTTCGCCGGCGTTTATCCACTGTGACGAGCCTTCGCCCATGGCGCCGATGCCGGCCATCTGTACCAGGATGTCGGAGGTATTCTTATAGTAGAGGTCAAGAGAACCGAACAGGCCGGAGTTGAGCATCGACCAGTCGAGACCGATGTTATACTGCGTGGTGGTTTCCCATTTGATGTCGGGATTGCCTATCTGGTCGCGCTTGAAACCGGAGCTGAGGATTGCTCCGCCGTTTGTGCCGGCGATGTCGTAGGATGTTCCGTAGCTCTGGCCGCCCGATTCGTTAACGCCGTAATTGGGCACATAAACGAAGTATCGTGCAAGGTTGCTGATTTCCTGGTTGCCGGTCTGTCCCCAGGAGAGGCGCAGCTTGAGGTCGTTGAGCCAAGCCACGTCGCGCAGGAACGACTCGTTGTTGATGCGCCATCCCAATGACACGGAGGGGAAGGTGGCGAAACGGTTGTTCTTGCCGAATCGCGACGAGCCGTCGTGACGGACGGTCACACCGAGAAGATAACGGGAATCGAAAGAATAATTGGCCTTGGCGAAGAACGATACAAGCGAGAAACCGTCGCCCGATCCGTATGACTGGGCGTTGCCCGCACCGGCCGACGGCCACATGAAGTCGGGATTCAGCACCGAGAAATCGGTCTTGTATCCTGAGAACCAGTCGGACGATTCGTTTATAAGCTCAACGCCGGCCAGCGCGTCGATATGGTTCTTGCCGAAATCGATGTTGTAGCTTGCCACGAGGTTCCACATCCAGCGTGTCCAGTGCTCCTGCTTCGCCTCGACGGCGTTGGTGGAATTGGCCACGTTGCCCTCGGTGACGGGGTAAGTGAAGATGCGCTGCTGTTTCTGAGAGTAATCAAGGCCGAATGTGGTGCGTACGTTGAAGCCTTTGAAGGGATTGACGTTCAGGTAGGCATCGCCGAACAGACGCCAGTATTTGTAACGGTTGTCCTTGTTGCGCACCAGACGTGCCAGAGGGTTCTCGCGGTCGGGGTAGCCGCCGACGGGACCTGCGAATTCGCCGCTTTCAGTGTAAACGGGCAGCGAGGGGTTGAACTGGAGCACGTTCTGCAGGAATCCGCCGGGAGCCTGCACCTCGTCGGTATGGTTCAGGGTGAAATGCTCGCCGATGGTGAGTATGTTGCCGAACGGTTTGTATTCCGTGTTGACACGTGCGGAGAAGCGCTCGAAGTCCGAGTACTTGATCACTCCGAGGTTCTTGTAATAACCTACGGAGAAGAATGCGCTGAGTTTGTCGGTGCTTCCGCTGACGCTGAGGTTGTAGTTCTGGATCAGACCGGTGCGTGTGGTGACGTCGTACCAGTCGGTGTCGGCGGCGGGCGTGGTGCCTGCGGCGTCCAGATATTTGTTCATGCTGATGGAGTTCAGCTGCGGGTATCCGGTCCTGTCGTATCCCCAGTTGAAGCGGTAGCCGAGGCCGTTGGTGTTGGGGTCCTGTCCGTCGTTGACGTATGCCTGCCACATGGCGAGCCCGTAACCCTCGGCATCCAGCACCTTCATGCGATTGGTATAGAACTGGGCTGCTACCGATGCGTCCAGGTTTATCTTGAGGTCGGCGCCTTTCTTGGTAGTGATTATGATGACGCCGTTGGCTGCGCGCGAACCGTAGATGGAAGCCGAGGCGGCATCCTTCAGCACCTGGATTGACGCGATGTCGCCGGGATTCAGTTCATGCATTCCTCCCTTGGTGGGCACGCCGTCGATAATGTACAGCGGGTCGTTGTTGTTCAGGGTGCCGATGCCTCGGATACGCACGGTGGCCGATCCGCTGGGAGCACCGTCGGCACTGATGTTCATGCCCGGCACACGACCCTGCAATGCCTTGATGGGGTTGTTCTCGTTCTGTTTGTTGATTTCGTCAACATCCACGGCCGTGATGGCGCCGGTCACATCGACCTTGCGCTGGGTGGAATAGCCCACCACCACCACTTCGTTCAGGACTTCGGAGTCTTCGGAAAGCTCGACGGTCATGTCCGGGGAGGCCTTGACCTTGACGGTCTGATAGCCGATGTAGGAAATTGTGAGACTGGAACCGGGGGCGACGGAGACTTCGAACTTTCCGTCGATGTCAGTGACGGTTCCCGAACCTTTGACTTCGGTCATCACCGTCGCACCGATCAGAGGTTCCGAATCGGTCTTTGAGATGACCGTTCCGTGCACCGTGATGTTCTGTGCTTGAACGCCGAATGCCGTCAACAGCAGCAACAGCGTTAACAGGAATGAATTTTTCATGTCGTTGTCAGTTGTTTTATGCCGCAAAATTAGAACCCTTGTTGCAGCCGGCATTTCAAATATGTTGCATAGGCTGTCAAAAAACGGTCATTGCACCATTTATGACATTCTATGCAACATTTTTATGATTTTGCAATAATTTTATGATTTGGAACCGAGACGTTCCCTGAGTTCGGAAGGCGTTTCGTGGAAATAATCGCGGAAACAGCGTGTGAAATAGGCGGGAGTTGAGAATCCGACCATATAGCCGATCTCGCTTACGGACCTGTCGGTGGAGATAAGCAGGTCGCGGCTGCGTTTCAGCCGCAGTTCGCGCACTAATTCTACGGGCGAGTAGTTGGTGAGGGCTTTGATCTTGCGGTAGAACTGCGAACGGCCCAGTCCGAGTTGCGCGGCGATGCCGTCCACGCTGAGCTCGGGATTCTCCATTTCCTTGTTGACGATCTCCACGAACCGTGCGTAGAATTCGTTCTCGACGTCGGGTCGTGGGCGCCTGGTTTCCGGGGTGGCCGACGGCGTGACGTCGGTGGGCTTCGACGTGGTCCATAATTCCTTGATGCGTCTGCGGTTCTGAATCAGGTTGCGGCACCGCGCCCTGAGTACAGTGATGTCGAACGGTTTGGACAGATAGCCGTCGGCGCCGCTGTCGTATCCCTGGGCGCGCTGTTCGTCCATGCTGCAGGCCGTGAGCATCAACACCGGTATGTGCGATGTGGACACCTCCTGCTTGATGCGGCGCGTGCATTCCAGACCGTCCATGACGGGCATCATCACGTCGCAGATTATCAGGTCGGGAACATGCCGTGCGGCCATGCGCACGCCCTCCTTGCCGTCGGATGCGGCGATCACGGTATATTCGTCGCCGAGAAGTCCGGCGGTGAGCCTGCGGATGTCCTCGTTGTCGTCTATTACCAGCAGAAGCGGCTTGTCGGAGTCGAGCAGGGGCGTGTCGCTCTCTATCCGCTCCAGTTCGGTGATGGTGTCGTCGCGCAATGTGCCGGCTGTAGGGACTGCGGGAGCCTGTTGATTTTCAGCTATATGCGTTATGGGAATGGTGACGGTGAATTCCGATCCCTTGCCTTCGCGGCTCGTTACGGTAATCCCGCCATGATGGAGTTCCACGAACGCCTTTGCCAGCGAGAGGCCGATGCCGGAACCTTGCGGATGCACCTTGTCTACCTGGAAGAAGCGGTCGAATATGTTGCCTAAGTCGCGCTCCGAGATACCCCGGCCCGTGTCGTGAACGGCAATCACAAGGTTGTCGCCTTTCCTGCTGACAATGAAATTGATGCGGCCGTTGTCGGGAGTATATTTGAATGCGTTGGACAGTAGGTTGAAGCATACCCGTTCCAGTTTCTCTGTATCTATGGCGATGGTGAAATCGTCGGGCAGGTCGATGTCGACGTTCAGTTTTATGTCGCGTTTGCGAGCGATGGCCATGAATGCCTCGGCCCAGTCCCGGGCCAGGTCGGCGAATCGGGCTTCAGTGAGGTTGACATCGAGCTTGCCGTTCTCGTATTTGCGGAAATCGAGAATTTCGTTGATCAGACGTTTCAGTATGCGCACGTTCTTGTCGGCTATGCGCATCAGCGCGTGCTGCTGGGGCGTCAGGTTGTCGGCGTCGGCGAGTTGCGCCACCGGCTCGGCTATCAGGGTGAGGGGCGTGCGCAGGTCGTGGGATATGTTGGTGAAGAACATCAGCTTTGACTGCGTGGCCTCCTCCAGCTGGCGGTTCAGTTCCTCCTGGGCGTCACGCTGTTGCTCCAGCAGACGGTTCTGTTCCAGTATCTGGCGGTGATGGCGCTGGTTCATCCAGTATGTGCGCAGCAGCATGAACACGAAGGCCAGCAGCAGTATCACCAGCCCGATGGTGACATACAGCAGGGTGGTCTGTATGGAATGCCGTTCCCAGTATTGGTCCACCTGGCTTTTGAGGATCTTCATTTTGGAAGTTTCCTCGTTCAGCGACTTGTTCTGAAGCGACAGGATGTCGGCGTTCGATTTGTCAACGGCCGAAGCGAGCGGCAGTGTCTTGATGCGGTCGAAACGTTCCCCTTTAAGGATGGCCAGAGCGGTACGCACGAGTTCGTGTCCCTCGGTCGGATACAGGAATGTAGCGTCTATCACGCTGTCGGCCACGGCCTTCATGCCGATGTTGGGGGCGGCGTCGATGCCGATGACACGGATGTGCAGGCCCCGTCGGCGCGCCACGTTGGATGCGGCGATGGCCATACGGTCGTTGTGGGCGTAAATCAGATCTATATCCTTATATATGTCCAGCAGGGAGTCGGCTACCCGGGTCGCGTCCCTGTCGTTCCAGTTGCCGTGGCCCGATGCCACGATGTCAAGGCGGTTCTGTCTTGCACCTTCGGCAAATCCTTCGTGTCTCTGTATGGTCGGAGATGAACCTTTAAGTCCCTGTATTTCCAGCACCCGGCCTCCGGCGCCTGTCAGGTTGCCGGCATACTGCGCGGCGGAACGGCCTATGGCGCGGTTGTCCACGCCGATATATGCCGTATATGAATCGCCGTTGATGTCGCGGTCGAATATCACCACCGGCAGGCCGGATTCGTACGTCTCCTTTATTACAGGTGTAATGGCGTTCGCTTCGTTGGGGGCGGCAAGAATGATGTCGAAGCCGTTGTCGCGGAAATACCGGATGTCGGCTATCTGCTTCTCGTTGCTGTCGTCGGCCGAGCGGATTTCCACCGTCGCCTCGGGATGGAACATCATCTCGCGCATGATCTCCTCGTTCATCTTATTGCGCCAGTCGTCGGCGCTGCATTGCGAGACGCCGATGCGGTAAGTCTTTTCCCTCCGGCATGAAACACAGAGCAGACATGCCATCGCAAGTAATGGTATCAATAGGTGCCGTTTCATCAGGCTTATCTTATGTTAGTCAGGTTAATTCGCACACAAATTTAGTCATAATAATTTAAATATTAGTGCATTCGGTTATAAAAATGTAGCGTTGCAACATTTTTGATACCCTTTGACCAAAAATTAATAACCGAGCCGCGGACTTTTGATGTATTTTTGCAACAGAAACCCGGCGGACAGGATTGTGCCCGGGTAGATGTCTGAAAAACTCAACAACATGAACAACTTTTTCGGTATAATAAAGACTACGTTATTGACGGCCGGCATGATGGGAACATTCGTGCTGAATGGCGCCGGAGTCGAAGTGAATCATACGGGAACGAACAATACGCTGGTGCGCATCACCGGCGACGGGAAGTATCTGCTTATGCCCGTGCAGGAGTCGAACGATGACGCTACGGTCAATGTGCTGGTGGACGGGAAACTTGACCGGACCATATATGTAAGGCTGGCGAAGTCAAAGGTTGACTACACGGTGCCTCTGGACATAGCGAGGTACAAGGGGCATGACGTGGTGCTGAACATCGTCACTACCCAGAACCGATCCTCTGTCCGCGAGGCCAAGGAGGATGTGTGCTGGAGCAATTTCACCGTATCTGACACGTTCGATACCGCAAACCGTGAGAAATACCGCCCGGCGTATCATCACACGCCGCTGTACGGATGGATGAACGATCCGAACGGAATGTTTTACAAGGATGGCGTGTGGCATCTGTACTACCAGTGGAATCCGTACGGATCGAAATGGCAGAACATGACGTGGGGACATTCCTCGTCTAAGGACCTGATAAACTGGGAACACCATCCGGCGGCGATAGAGCCCAACGGGTTGGGAACGGTGTTCAGCGGCAGCAGTGCCGTCGATACGGAGAACAGTGCCGGATTCGGCAAGGATGCCGTGCTGGCCATGTACACCTCGGCCGGCGTGAGTCAGGTGCAGAGCCTGGCGTACAGCACCGACAACGGCGAGACGTTCAGCATATACCCGGGTAATCCTACATTGACGCTGGAGAGCGAGGCCCGCGATCCGAATATGTTCCGTAACCCCGACACTAAGGAATGGACCTTGATACTGGCGCATCCGCTGGATCATGAAATGCTGATATTCACATCGCCCGATATGAAGTCATGGACATTGCAAAGCAAATTCGGCCAGGGACTGGGCGCGCAGGACGGCGTATGGGAATGTCCCGACCTGTTCCCGCTGAAGGTGGAAGGCTCCGGCGAACAGAAATGGGTGCTTATCTGCAACATAAATCCCGGAGGGCCTTTCGGCGGCAGCGCGACACAGTATTTTGTCGGCGATTTCGACGGCAAGACATTCAAGGCCGATACGGATGCAAACGGCAAGGTCCCGACCAAGTGGATGGATTACGGCAAGGACAATTATGCGTCGGTAAGTTTCAGCGACGCGCCCGACGGACGCCGCACGATACTGGGCTGGATGAGCAACTGGCAGTATGCCGCGGATGTGCCCACCATGCAGTATCGCAGCGCGAACACGCTGCCGCGCGATATGAGCCTGTTCCGTGCCAAAGACGGTAGAATATATATGTCGTCCAGGCCGTCGCCTGAAGTAGATGCGCTGCGCGGCAAACTGGTCAAATCGTCCGGCAAAACCACGGTGGGTGCGAAAGAAATAACCGTCGGCATTCCGGAACTGTGCGAGATTGATATGGAAATACAGCCCGAACGCTGCCGGGAAGTCGAGATATGTCTGCGTAACTCCGAGGGTCAGAAGGTGTTGCTGACATACGATGTGGCCGGAAACAAGCTCGCGTTCGACCGTCGCGGGAGCGGCATGACGGACTTCAGTCAGGATTTCCCTGCCGTGACGGTGGCTCCCCTTTATTCCGACGGCGACACGCTGAAGCTGAGGATATTCGTAGACCGTTGCAGCATGGAGGTGTTTGCCGACGACGGACGCTCGGTGATGACCAACCTGGTGTTCCCCGATGAACCGTATTCGCAGCTGACGGTGAAGGCGCGCGACGGAAAGGCTAAAGTGCGCAACCTGAAAGTGTATGAAATCAAAAATGACTAATCAATAAAGAACAATCACAATTATGGATATAACGCAAACAGCAGCAACCAATAAGAAGAGTTACATAGTCCGGATGGTTCCGGTGATGCTGTGCTTCTTCGCCATGGGTTTCGTGGATCTGGTGGGAACGGCATCCAACTATGTGCAGAAGGACCTGGGTCTGACCGATTCGCAGGCGAACCTGTTCCCCTCGCTGGTGTTCTTCTGGTTCCTGATTTTCTCCGTTCCGACGGGAATGCTGATGAACCGTATCGGTCGTAAGAATACCGTACTGATAAGCCTGATAGTGACGGCGGTGTCGCTGTTCATTCCGGCGTTCGGCGACAGCTATGCCGTGATGCTGGTCTCGTTCTCGCTGTTAGGCATAGGCAACGCCATAATGCAGACGTCGCTCAATCCGCTGGTGAGCAATCTGATCAGCGGCGACAAACTGGCGTCCACTCTTACGTTCGGTCAGTTTGTCAAGGCTATCGCTTCATTCCTGGCTCCCATCATCGCGGCCTGGGGCGCGACTACGATGATGCCTACGTTCGGCCTGGGCTGGCGTGCCTTGTTCGTGATTTATGCGGTGGTCGGCTTCCTGTCCATATCCCTGTTGGCGGCCACTCCCATCGACGTGGAAAAGCCCGACAAGGCCACCGGTATCGGCGAATGTCTGCGAATGCTTGGCAAGCCGTTCATATTCCTCTGTTTCCTCGGTATCGTATGCCATGTGGGCATCGACGTGGGCACCAACACCACGGCTCCGAAAATCATCATGGAGCGCCTGGGACTTCCGCTGGAGGAGGCCGGATTCGCCACAAGCGTATATTTCATATTCCGTACGGCGGGATGTTTCCTCGGAGCGTTCATACTGCGTACCATGTCGCCCAAACTCTTCTTCGCCGTCAGCGTGGCGATGATGCTGGCCGGAATGGTCATACTGTTTGTCTGCGACACTCTCGCTCCGCTGTATGTGGGAATCGGTCTGATAGGATTCGGTAACTCAAATATCTTCTCGGTAGTGTTCTCGCAGGCGTTGATGTACACGCCCAACGAGCGCAACGAGGTGTCCGGCCTGATGATCATGGGTCTGTTCGGCGGCACGGTGTTCCCGCTCGCAATGGGTTATGCAGCCGATGCCATCGGTCAGGCCGGTGCCGTGGCCGTAATGACCGTAGGCGTGATTTACCTGATGTATTACACTTTGAAGATCAGAAAAATCTAATAACTTTGAAAATTTAATGCCATTATGAATGATATAGTAGTAGGAATGGGGGAGGCCCTGTGGGACGTTCTGCCCGAAGGTAAGAAAATCGGTGGCGCACCGGCCAATTTCGCATATCATGTGTCGCAGTTCGGGCTGCCCGGCTATGTGGTGAGCGCCGTGGGCGACGATGCCTTAGGCAAGGAGATTGTGGAAAACTTCACCTCCAAGGGTCTGAACCAGCTGATAGCCGAGGTGCCGTATCCCACAGGCACGGTGCAGGTGGAGATAGACCAGGCCGGCATCCCCCAGTACGACATAAAGGAAAACGTGGCATGGGACAATATCCCTTATACCGATAGCCTTGAAGCGCTTGCAAAAAGAACGAAGGCCGTATGCTTCGGTTCGCTGGCACAGCGCAACGTGGTGTCGCGCGAAACGATCAACCGTTTTCTGGACGCCATGCCGCAGAGTGACGACAGCTTAGTGGTGTTTGACGTGAATTTGCGTCAGGGATTCTACAACAAGGAGATATTGTGTAACTCCATGTCGCGCTGTAATATATTGAAAATCAATGACGAGGAACTGGTGGCCGTGAGCCGTATGTTCGGCTATCCGGGCATCGACCTGCAGGACAAGTGCTGGATTCTGCTTGGCAAGTACAACCTGAAGATGCTGATACTGACGTGCGGCATCAACGGCAGCTATGTGTTCACGCCGGGCAACGTGTCGTTCCAGCCCACTCCCAAGGTGGAGGTGGCCGATACGGTCGGCGCCGGCGACAGCTTCACCGCGGCATTCATATCCTCGATACTGAAGGGCAGGAGCGTGCAGGAGGCACATTCGCGTGCCGTGCGGACATCCGCCTATGTGTGCACTAAAAAGGGCGCTATGCCCATCCTTCCCGCCGAGCTGACCGACTGACCGCGGTCGGGGATAGCGCCCCGAACTTTAATTGAGTACGGATGTTGTTATAATAACCGGGGTCGAGTCGGCTCCGGTTTTTAATACATGATTCGTTATGAAAACTAATTTGTTACTCTCCTTGGCATCGGCGGCCGTGATCATGCTGGCCGGCGCGACTGTTACCGCCCAGGCGGAACCCCAGATAAACAACGGTATGCCGGGCATCGTAATGGCTGGATCGCAAAACTATAACAAGATCCCCGAAAAGGCACGCAAGTTCGTGGACAAGCATTTCAAAGGCACGGCCGTGTCGAAATGCGAGCAATACTTTGCCAAAGGCAAGTATGAAGTGGAACTGGCCAACGGCGTTGACATCGACTTTAACAGTAAAGGCGAGGTCCTGGAAATCGATTCGCCCGACAACGCATATCTGGCACAGTCGGTAGTGAAGGATCTGCTGCACCACGGCGCATACAACCGTCTGGTGAAGGATGGGTGTGCTGACAAAGTGGAGTCGATAGAGTTCCGCAAGGGCCGTGCCGTAGAGGTGGAGATCGGCATCCAGGGACCCGACACCTACATCTTCGACCTGAACGGCACGCTGATAGCCATCGAAGACTAAGGAACGGAACTGAAACTATCGAATACTGACGGCTGAAGCTATCGAATACTGACGTCTCCGGCTGAGACTTCGAGTCTCAGCCACAGTCTGAGTCTCAGCCACAGTCTATTGAAACACGCATTAACCCAAGGCGTCACGGACCTCGGTCCGGTGGCGCCTTTAGTCATCTATCGCATCGGTAAGTACAGAGACGTGGTCTCCGACCAAGCTGTGTCGCATCGGTCTGTCCTCACGAAGGCCGGTGCCGGCTGTCGCTGTCGCCGACCATCGTGGGGTTATCGAGAAACAGCCTCTCCGAGGCACCAAATTCCGATAGGAAAATAATCGACCGAAATAGTTCTGTGTCTTGCCTTTCTTTTAATTCCATCAAGTGAACTTGAATTAGTAACTGCTGATGAAATAATATGAGCGTGTTGTTAGTTATAATAATATTTGAAAATGTTAAGAACGTTAATCTTAATTGGATAAAGACATGCAAGTCGGAAAAATACTGTTGCCGCTGCTGATTCTGGGCAATGCCTTCATTGTCCGGTCAGCGAATGACGGTCAGGATTCAAAATTCATTCCCGCATCCGATTCACGTATCGCCTACATGGGCCGGATCAGCACTGCCAAGCCGGACACGGTCAGATTTACTTATCCGGGAGTAAACATAAACGCGGGATTTACCGGAACTTCGCTGAAAATGGGCGTGAAGCCGGGCAGCGGCTCATATATGATCGAAATAGACGACGAGTTGCCTTACCGTCTGAACATCGGACAGAATGACTCCATTGTGACCTTGGCCGAAAGTCTTACGGAAGGTAATCATAAGGTACGTGCCACTTATATCCTGGAGGGATACGAGCTGAAGCCGGAGTTCCGTGGATTCTATGTGGATAAGGGTGCGGATCTGTCGGCCAAACCGGTGCTTCCCGAGAGGAAGATAGAGTTTATCGGCAATTCGATAACGTGCGGTTACGGAGTCGAAGCCGACAAGCCCACGGATCGGTTCACATACGATACCGAGAATTTCTATTATACTTACGCTGCACGGACGGCGAGAAATCTTGACGCACAGCACTTGGTAGTGGCGCGGTCGGGTATAGGAGTGTACAGAAACTATGGCAGTCCGAGGGAGGGCTGCAGGGGTGACATGCCGGATATGTACGGACAGACTCTGTTCGGCGATGCCACCGAGGTGTGGGATCACTCGCAGTACCGGCCCGATGTGGTGTGCGTGAATTTAGGCACCAATGACGTAAGCGAGGACAAATATGAGGTCGCGTTGCTGGAGGACGGTTACAGAAAGTTCATAAAGCATTTGCGTTCCACGTACCCGGATGCTAAAATAATTCTATTGACCGGCTCGATGCTGAACGGGCGCCCACTGCAGGTGGTGAAAGATGCGTTGAACAAGGTGACCCAGGAGCTGAAGTCAGCCGGCGACAGGAACCTGTATCGTTTTGACTTCACTCCGCAGACCGGCTCCCTCGGCATGGGCGCCGACTACCATCCCTCGATCCGCCAGCAGCAGAAGATGGCCTCCGAGCTCACCGCCTACCTCCGCAAGCTGATGAAGTGGTAAATTTCAAACCGGTTGAGTTGAACGGGGTGGTTGAGAGTATTAAAAAAAGAGGGGGCGATTCAACCGGATTGATATGAGACAAGGAATAAAGAGAATAGCGGCCAGTGTGCTGGCGTTGGTAGGAATAGTCGCGATGGCTGATGCCGGGCAGACTAAGATATTCGACTACATGTATGGCGGCGACGGGCAGAGGGTATGTCTGCGCCTGCCGAAAGAGAAGTCGGTGCGCGCGGTGCTGTATGCGCATCAGAACATGACGGAGGAGGTGCTGTTCCGCTCGCCGTCGTTTACGCACAGGATGGATTCGCTCGGCGTGGCTATGGTGTTCGTGCAGAGCGGTTCGCAGAACTGGGACACGTCTACCGGTTGCCAGGAACGCTTCGAAAGCATCATCGACTCGCTGGCCTCGATGTCGGGACATAATGAGATAAAGACGGCCCGTATAATACCGTTCGGGCATTCGGCGCAGGCTACGTTCCCGTGGAATTTCGCGGCGTGGAATCCGGACCGTACGCTGTGCGTGATATCGTTTCACGGCGATGCTCCGCGCACCAACCTGTGCGGCTATGGCCGCGCCAACGTGGAGTGGGGGCGCACCCGCAACATCGACCGCATTCCGGCGCTGATGGTGATGGGTGAGTATGAATGGTGGGACGCGCGTCTGCGTCCGGCACTCGCCTTCCAGATGATGTATCCCGACAGCCGTATCTCCTTCCTGTGCGATGCCGGCAGAGGCCATTTCGACCTGTCGGAAGCCACCCAGGATTATATGGCACGGTTTATAGCCAAGGCTCTGGAGAATCCGCGTCCCGAGGATGGCGTGAGATATTCGCGCTGGTTTGAGGACGGGACGGAAAGTACGGATGCGCACGAGCAGTTCTGGTATCAGGATCAGGAGATGGTGGACCTGACCAAGGCTCGTTATGCCGAGACACGCGGTAAGAAGATGCAGTATGTATCGCTGAAAATCAATGGCGAGCTGTTGCCGTACAACAAGGACAGCCATGTCAAGATCAACGGCAAGTATCATGAGGGAGAGTTTACGGTTGAGCCGGTGTTTACGGACGAAACACGCATGACGGAGAGTGACGCTCATGCCGCCGTACGCCCGCGGGTGGTGCTGATCTCAGGCCCGGCCATTCAGACCGGCGAATACACCTTCCGTTACGATTCCGATTATTTCGGACGTGACCCCAAACGCCAGTGGACCGGCATCACCCTCTGCGTGGAAGCCGATGGCGACGCCACCTACAAGCCTGCCGTCCAGGAACTGAACCTCAGCAAAGCCAAATAACCGGAAATCCGGCTCCTTAGCTCGGTTAGACTTGATTTTAGTTTGTAAGTCGCAGACCCTGAAGGTAAAAAGCTGTTCAACCGACTGTAATAATCGGTTGACCGATTCATGACTGAGCAATTCATTTCTTGGAATGGAGCCGGAAATCATCTGTACGTGAAAGAATGAATTTCATAGCTCCTTTTGCCAATCTATAAGGTTGTTGATTTGTTTAATATTACTTCTATACCACAGGTATTCAAGACCGAACCCCAATACAGTCAGTCCCCAGGCAAAAAACATTCTCCAGGTATTAATGAACATTGGAGTGAGGGAGAGCCATATCAAAAGCGGAATAATTACAGACGCAGTCGCAAGTTCAATATTGCGATACATTTTTTTTACCGATACGACAGTCATAAGAATATCCTTGTTTGTATAGTCCCATAGATTGACGGCCTTGATGGAACTATATATCCGGATCCCATAGATAATGGCGATGAGAATAGTCAGGCAAAAGACGATGAGCCACCAATATGGGAATTTCATTGGCGACCAGAATGGAGAAAAAGCCATGAGGATTAGGCAAATTATTGTAAAAATTCCATCCCACCGAGTCCTTCGCAAAAGTCTCGATTTTATGTCATTCCTTTTTGAAAGGGATTCATTTGCCACATTCTCACTGAGTTGCGAATCGATATGAGGCTTAACCGACTCCCATGTTGTTTTCAAATCTTCAAGTTCCATAATTAAACCTCCTTTCTTGATGAAATCTTTTCTTTGATTCTATATAGACGGGATGCGACAGTATTCCTCGGGATACCCATATTTGAGGCAATTTCTTCATAACTTAGCTCATCAAGCCACATTAATATCAATGCTTTTTCCATGGGATTGAGTTGTGCTATTTGAGCATAAAGCCATTCTAACTTTTCTCTCAATGCCTTATCGTTGTCATCTTGAAAATGAAAAGAGGGAATATCGTCGAAAGAAACCGTTTTGACTTTTGGGTTAAACTTTCTCAAGGAAAACAGACAAGTGTTTATGCATACCTTATACACCCAAGTCGCTTCAGAACTCTCCTGTCGGAAATTACGATACCCTTTGAATAGGGAAATCAAGACTTCTTGTCTTAGATCCTCAAATGGCACCTCGCTCGTCGCATAGAAGAAACAGACACTGAAAATTACCTTTTCGTGTCGGCCGACCATCGCCATGAAAGATTTGTTATAGTCAGAATTCATCATCATCTGTTTCTCTTTGCAAAGTTAGTTGCAATTTAATGAGAATAGTTCCCTCCAATGTAAAAAATAAGAAAAATCACTATGTGCGTCATTCTTGTGTCTCGGCATAATCTCAATGCTTAGAATAATTCTGCATTAAATAAAAAAAGAGCGGTCTTGCGACTGCTCTTTCCAACCGGGCGAAACCGATCCCTAAAATCGTTGCTCGCGCAAGCGAAGTATTTTTTTCAAGAGGAAACTACCCTTTGTGATGCAAAGATGATAAACATCATGAATTCCAGATACATTTAACAGGCCTTTCCTATAACAGCTTTTATATTCAGCCTCTTATGAATATCGCGCCAGGCTCGCGGAAAGTTATTGGAATGCAATAGTGTAAGTCGCTCTTTCGGGGTGTGAGGTATTTGACGCGGAAGTTGGGCAACGCATTGACAAGTCTTAGGGCCTCTTGATTTGCCGCCTCGTTTTTGCTGGGACGCATAATCTTGGCGTTGCCTATCGAGCCGTCGGGATGAACGGTAAAGTCAACAATTACCCGTTCGGAACCTTTGTAACCTTCAGGCACCCGGAGGTTGGCATCAATCCATTCCTTTAGTTTTCCGTTGCCTCCGGGAAACTCACAGCGTGGGTCAAGGTTTATAAACAGTTTTTTCATTTTCGCCTTAATGCCGGCAACGGTTTCGGGCGACACCGTCAGGAACACAGCCCGGTTGCCGTACTCGTCGTTTTTCACCTCCATCTTCCGGATGGAGTCGGCCGGCACCATGTCAAGTGGTGCGCCTGCTATCCATTCGTTGTTGAAATAGTAAAATACGGTTTCTGTGTCCTTCTCGGTGAGCGGGAACTGAATTTCGCGTACAGTGCTGTCATTCACGCAGCGATCCTGCGCGAACGCCACACACGCCTGGACGATAATCGCTGACACTAATAATAACTTCTTCATATAACCTATTTTACATTGTTAAACCGTGCAGAAGCCTGACTTTGATGTTCCTCCCAAAATTTCATTGCCGTGCTTGCCATAATATTACTCATTACTGATTTTAGCCTACCGTAATAATGGGCTTGCCGAAGAAAGTGGAAAGCATAGCGAGTGTGGCGATGGTGAAATTGTGCTCGCCGCTCAGCCATTTAGTGATTTCGCTGGGTCTGCGTCCGAGGGCATCGGCAAACTGTTTCTTCGATAAACCTTTTTGTCTCATCAGTGCATCTATGCGATCGGATATTTCAAAAGATAGGTCAACCTCTGCCTGAATGTTTGCCGGAATCGGGCCGAGCATTTCTTCGAGTGTTCTGGTTGTGCGCTTCATAATTCAAATATATTGTCAGTTTCTATTGTCGATTCGGTAATATTTACGTTGCCGAGAGCAACTTCCTGCCGGAGTAGTTGCTCGAATTTTTGTAAGGTCATCACATACCCGTTAAGGAGTGTGTCATCTTCATATCGTTGAGATGTTTTTACGCCACCATTGCCCAATATCAGTATCTTGTCCGACAGACGCAGACAGTAGAGGCGCAATTTGGATGATGTCACAGGCAGTGCTACAACAGAATCATTCATTTTGCCCTCTGTGCGGAAGTATCGTTCCATCGCACCATTCTTGGCAATGCGTTTGATAAATGCTGCGATCCGAGAGAAATCTTCGCTGTACTCGGCATCTTCTCTGAATTTGGTGACAAATTTTTCAAATTCAGATTCGACATCGCGGAGAAACTGCAATGTATAGATTGTACAGTTCTCGCCATCCTGGATAAGATATAATTCTACTTCGCTCATGGATGGGTAATATATGTAGATTTAATATTATAACGCAATACCCCAATAAATATTTCACTTTAAAATGAAATATATGCAAAATTGTCAGTCAGTCGCGCATGCGGTAGCGGAAGCGGAGGGGCGTCATGCCGGTCTGCTTGCGGAAGATGCGGCACAGGTACGACGGGTCGTCGTAATGAAGGCTCTCGGCTATCTGCTTTACGGTCAGGTCGGTGGTGTCGAGCAGGTTCTTGACCACCAGGCCGATTTGTATGTTGATCTGTTCCTTGGCCGTGGTGCCGAAATATTTCCGGTTGATGATGTTCAGGTAATTGGGGGTGATGTTGAGCCTGTCGGCATAATAAGCCACGTCGTGATGCCTGGCGTAATGCCGGGTGCACTTATAGGCATGCTGTTCAATTCCGTGCTGAATATATGCGACGGCATGTTCGTGGGTCACGGCGTGGGCAGCAACGCCCTTGCGGCCATCAACATCGTGGCCCCGCTGTTTCTGGTATGCACCGGAATCGGTCTGATGTTCGGCATCGGCGCCTCCGTAATCGGAGGCATACAGCTGGCCGAGGGCAACGTCAAGGCCGCACGTATCATAATGACCCAGGCATATATAGCCGGAGGTGTCATATTCGGCATCGTCATACCGGTGTCGCTGCTATTTGCGCGTCCGCTGCTGTATGCGTTGGGATGCAGCGAGGCTCTGGAGTAGAACGCAACGGACTATCTGCTATGGCTGCTGCCCGGTCTCCGAAATCCTTACACTGACGGTGATAGCCATCCTTTATCTGTGACAGCACAGACGGCATAGCCTGCAGACGGCATAGCCTGCAGACGGCATAGCCTGCAGACGGCGGAGTAACTTTTGTATAGGCTGTGAAGCGTGGCTGATTATCATGGTTTTGTGATAAAGTTAATTGATTTTGTCGCATTGTTAATCGCATTTTAGGTATTGTTAACTCTTTTTTTGTCAAAATAATGATATGATAACGAGCAATTAATTACCTTTGCGATACAAACCGTAAATACAATCGGCACATGAAACGCATCATCACCTTATTGCTGTTGGGGCTGTGCATATCCGTAGCACCGCCGCCCACCGAAGCCCAGTTCCTGAACAAACTGAGCAAGGGCCTGAACAAGCTGAACAATGCCCTTGAGAAAGTAGACAAGAAAGTAAAGAAAGAGAAAAACACTAAAAAGACGGAGAATACGCAGGAACGTTCCGATGTCTCCGCGCAGTCTGCGGCCAACGTGCAGCCGCAGCCGGCTCAAATAGACGACTCCGACTGGGAGAAGGTGGAGGAAGGGGGAGTGTACCCGTACATCACTTCCGGCACCAAGTACATGCACCTGAATGACATCTACGGCGACACGTTCTCGGATGTGCATGAGGGAATATTCTGGGTGAAAAAGGACAACCGGTACGAGTTCTGGACCATCGACGGCCGCAAGCTGTTCGGCAACGACTGGGAGAACATACGCTATGGCGGCGAGACGCCTAAATTCAACGGCGGAGTGGCTGTGGCGCGTCGTGCCACGCCCAATGCTTCGGGCAAGAAACCGATATGTCTGCTATACCGCGACGGAGCGGTGCGCGAGCTGGACGCTTCGTGGGAGGATGTGACGCAGTTCTGCGACGGACTCGCGCTGGTAAAGAAGAAGGTAAACTACAAGGACACATATTTCTATATCAATCCGCGTGGCGAGAAGGTGTTCCCCACGCTGCAAGTGTATTGGGAGAGCAACTATAAGGACCAGAGCGCGGTGCGTCCCCTCAGCGACGGACTGCGCGCATACGCGGCTGAATACCATAAATGGGGCTATATGGATGCTCATGGCAAGGTGGTGTTGCCGGCCAGATATTACGAAGCGCGCGATTTCCACGAGGGCTATGCCTGGGTGGGCGTAGGCGATAATCCCGCTATAGCCGGAAACATCAAGTATAACCTGATCGACACCAAGGGCAATGTGGTGTACACTACCGAGCGGCCCTCGTCGGAGCGTGAACTGTCCGATGTGTCCGACGGCATCTTCTATCGGGAGAAAGGCAGCGACGTCTATTATTATGACATCAAAGGCAACGAGTTAGGCGTGTTTGAGGCAGGCAACCGCTTCTACGACGGTTATGCGTTCGTGGTGCCCAAGGAGCAGCGCGAATTTACCAACATCTCGACTGCGCTGGTCAATACGAATTGCCGGATTGTGAAGCGTATCAGCGATGATGTCGTGGCCGCTTACATCACGGAGGAGAACGGTCCGGTGTTCGAGCCGTACGGTCTGGCTACGGTGTATTGCGACGCCCGCAGCTTGATCATAGACCCCAAGGCTAATGTCGTGGTGAAGGCGTACGAGAATTACAAGACCAACACCAAGATAAATAGTTTCAAGCAGCTGACTGCGTGCGGCTATGCGCGTGTGACGGACATGACGGTAAACGGCGTGGGTTTCCGAGGCATAATGCGTGCGGACGGTATGCTGGAGTGGCTATTCTCCACCGACGGCAAAGGTGATGCGGAAAAGTATCTGCCGAAAGAACCGGAGCCTATCGAGCCGGAACCGGAACCTGAGCCGGAACCGGAACCTGAGCCGGAACCGGAACCCGGTCCATTCCCGTGGCCGCCGGTAATCAAGGTGATTGACGGCAATCAGCCGCCCGAAGGCCCGACCAAAGTAATTGAGAAGACTTACAAGGTCACGCTGACCACTCAGGGAAGCGGTACGGCCACGCTGTCGGCTACAGGGCCCTTCAAGTATGGCGACCTGGTGTCGATTAACGCCGTGCCGGCCGAGGACTGGGCCGTCGGCAACATCGACATACAGGGTGACGGCGCCGGTTATCTGGACGGCGGCAAACCGATGACCGTTACATCCGACCTGGCAGTCAAGGTGGTGTTCGTCAAGAAACCGGATCTGACCAAGCCGGAGGTGGTGGGTATCTATCAGGGCCTCAAGGACTATTATTTCAACGACAAGACGCCCACTCCGATTGACGTCTATGCCGAGATCAGCGAGAATCCCAATGTGGCTACGCCTTACGGTCAGAACACATACGGTTTCATGGTGATGATGATAGACCCGACCGTGCGCCTCATGGGCAACGGTGCGTCGGCCTACATATTCGGTCTGCCGCTGAAGATATCGGGTTATCAGCATGAGCCGTCGGGCGACGAATGGCTGGTGTGTGACGGCGGAGCGGTTTCGGCTCACGACATCAGGATAGAGACGGGCAATCCGATCGCCGGCCTGATGTACAAGCTGATGATGACAATGGACGGCACCGGCAACATACAGGGATTGCCGCGCCGTTACCGCATCCATATCGATAAGCGCGACAAGGAAACGGGCGAGATTACCTTAGGACGCCTGGAAGTATTCTCCATCAAGGCCGGCGGCTGGGTGCCCGGCGGCGACGAATCGGTGGAGAACAATAAGAAGGGTATGTTTATAAGCGTGCGAGAAAAAGGCTGGCCGGCCGACACATATCAAGGCGTGGTGATAAAGCCGGCGCAGAAGCGCAACGACGTGTACTGGTACGCCCCCGAGAAGTGGTACTCCAGCCCCTCGCTGTATCAGGCCGTGATCGAAGCCATGCGCAACACCTACGGCTCCTTCAAGACCGATGTCGAGCAGCTGTTCGACAACAACAGCCCCCGGAAATAGTCCGAAGGCGCAGGAATCGTTATAATCATAAAGAGGACCGGTCAATCAAATGGCCGGTCCTCTTGACATTCTTCGTCGGTTCGAATAGTGGCGCAGGCTCTCGGTAGCCGCACACTCTTAATATTGCTCGAAATTGTAGACGACGCCTTTAGATACGATGCCTTCTTCATCCATTCCGGTGATGTGGGAAATGATGAAGGGCTTGTCCAGTTTTTCCGTGGAGTTGCCATCCATGTCGCATGACTCCGTAACCAGAATATTAGCCGGTGTGCTTATCCCCTTGAAGTATGATTCGAAGGAATTGGAGCGACCGCTGGCATCGGTGGTCATTTCCGTCTTGCAGATGATGACCGGCCCCAGAAAAGTCTTGGACGGGTATGAGAAGTTCCAGGAGGTGGTGTAGCATTTCTCGTTGTTTCCTTTGCCTTTGCACTCGGTGGCGGCATACGCGGCGGAGGAATCCTTGAAGCTCAGGTACAATGGAGATCCTTCCATAAGGAAACTGCCCTCGGAAGCCACGGACGACGAAAGCCAGGCTGCGTCACCGGTGAAGGGATTGCGTATTTTCAGCCAGTCACCCTCTTGTCCCAGCATTTCGAAGCAGTCGTTGTAGAATGCTTTTCCCACGATAGCGGCCGAGGTGGAGGGCTGCTGGCGGATGTTGGCCGTAGCCGATGAAACGAACACTGCGTCAACGCCTGTTTCCTGCGCGGAAGCGGAGAATGCCGTAATAGCCATTACGATGGCTGCGGAAAGAACGGCTACTGTTGTCTTGAAATTTGCCATAAGGTAAATTTTTCGTTAGTTAGAGTATGATTGTCGCGCAAAAGTATGCAAATTATTCGACATCCGCAAATCCCCTCTTGTCTCTATATAAATTGGATTATATTCAGTAAAGTTTGTCAGTTTCGCTTGTTTGTTGTAACTTTGTAGATAGCAATATGTTGAGGTTGATATGACGATTGACGATATAAAGGCGCTGATTGCTTCGGATGAGTCGCGCACTCTGGAGCTGAAGAAAAGTACCGGAGAACTTAAGGACGGTATGCATGCGGCATGTGCGTTTCTGAACACAGAGGGCGGTTGGCTTATATTCGGTGTTACTCCGAAGTCATTAAAAATTATCGGGCAGGAGGTTACTGATAAGACGAAACAGGAAATAGCTCAAGCCATTGCAGGTCTGGCGCCGGGTGTGTATATGCGTCCGGATTATATCGATGTGCCCGAGTATCCGGGACATCAAGTCATAGCCATGCATTTTGACGGATGGGTTTGGGGCGAGCGTCCACATACGTTTCACGGTTGCCCGTATTATAAAGTGGAAAGTACCACGCAGATTATGCCTCACGATATGTATGACGAACGAATACGGGCATTTGAGCCTAAAACATATTCGTGGGAGATGCGCCCGGCCAGCGGAGTGGCTTTTGATGACCTGAACGAGAAGCATATCCGCGGATGTATCCGCATGGGGGTGGAGGGAGGCCGTATCCCTGCAAGTGCGTTGAGTGCGCCAATTTCCGATACGTTGTCGAAGTGGAAACTGTTGAAGAATGGAATCCCTACCAACGGAGCAGCCATGTTATTTTCGAATAATGTGGATGAGTATGACAATTTCAAGATCAAGATGGCTCGTTTCTTGGGTACGGACAAGAATGAGTTCATCGATGAGATGCGTGTGGAGGGCAATTTCTTTGACCTGCTTGACGCGGGTTTGGCATTCTGTTTCAAGCATCTTAACCTGAGCGGTAAAATCACGAACCGCAGTCTTCAGCGGGAAGAACGGCTTGAAATACCATATAAGGCTCTCCGCGAAGCTATTATAAACTCGCTGTGTCATCGCCAATGGGAGAAACATAATCTGATGAATAGCATCGCCATCTATGATGACCGTGTAGAGATCGGCAATCCAGGCATATTCCCGTCTCAGATAACTCCGGAAAATATAAAGGGACCACATGATTCATATCCATACAATGTGAAGATGGCAGAAGTGCTGTATCGTTCCATGTGGCTTGAAAACTGGGGCTCAGGCGCCAGACGTATCATGGAAGCCTGTGAGGAGCAGGGGGTGGAGGAACCGACCTGGCGTTGGGACGGAGGTTTTGTCTACGTTACCTTCAAGCGACCCGCAAAAGGGCTATCTGTTGATACGGTAAACAATAATCCCGATTCAAATGATGAAGGTAAGGGAGGCAAGTACGACCCAAGTATGGCCCAAGCACGGCCCAAGTACGACCCAAGTACGACCCAAGTACGTAGAATGATAATATTGATGGATGATGATTATATGTCTCTTAGAGATATAATGGCACTCTTTAATTTAAATAGTGCAAAAAGGTTTAGGGAGAATTATATTAATCCGGGAATAACAGATGGTGCTTTGGAACGACTTTATCCGAATCAACCCCATCATCCAAAACAGCAATATCGTCTGACGGAGGTTGCTAAAGAATGGAAATCTAATGCAAAGCAATGATAAAAAAGCCGTATAAATTGTTCCCGTTTCTTTAAGGATGAACGGGTTAAATGTCGTTCTTTTTGCGGCGGGAGGTGTGGATCATGTAGATGCCTAACAGGATGAAGGCGGAGAGGATAAGCAGCATCTCGGAGACGTGTTCGAGGGGTGCGACCCAGATTTCCTGAAACAGGTTGTTGCGGCCCATTATCTCGACGGGGGTCCAGAACACGATGACGGTGGCGATGGACATGCGCAGGTTGTCTCCCCATGAGGGTATGCGCAGCTGACGGGCGAACATGAAGCAGGCCCCGATGAGACATCCCACGCCAACCAGGATGGTAACGGGATGACTGTCGCCTAAGAGCACCGGGTCGTAGCAGAACATCAGCAGCAGGTACGACGCCCACATTATCATGTTGAATTCCATGAATGTCACGATCGAGACGTGGCGCGTCATGGGGCGGGCGCAGATTTCGTTTTTGCGTCCTCTCAGCAGCTGACGCTGACACCAGTTGATGAAGTTGCAGCCGTTGCGTGTGCTGAACGTGTACATCACCATTATCAGCATGAAAAAACCGAACGACGCCGGCAGAATCAGATACTCGGGCTTGGTCACGACCTCGCCTGTGACCGGGTCGAGCATCGGCTGCGTGCCGAACCTGTTGGCGAAATACATGAACAGGAATTCCACCCAGCCGGTCCAGAACAGCAGGCCGCCGATCAGTCCCCACAGCGTCTGGTGCGTATCACCCTTGGCGAAAACGCCGCGGATGGCCATCAGCATACCGACCAGACCCATGGCAAAAGCCGAATAATGCAGAGCGGTGGGCTCCATGAAGTGCTCCATCAGTATCATCAGCGCATGTCCCAACGGCATGAGGAACAATACGATGAGAAAAGAGCTTATGGCTTTGAAGGGATATTTTTTCTTGGTCTGTGACTTCATGTCTGTAATATTGAATGTTGATTACGGAAAACTCTTTGATAAATTCGACGGCAAAATTACAAACATGGCGTTGTCTCCGCAATCCTCTGAAATGAGTATTGTCAGTGTAGCGGGAATTTCATAACTTTGCGGCTCGATGACGAAACGATTTCATATAACATGGCGCGGATTGCATCGCTGGCTCGGGCTGGTGATGGCGGTGCTGATGCTTGTGTTCTGCGTGTCCGGTCTGATACTGAATCATCGGGATCTGGTATCAGAATGCGACGTGAGCCGTAAGTTACTGCCGTCTTCATACCGGATCAAGGACTACAACAACGGCGTGGTCCGGGGTACGGTGAGGTTGGGCGGCGACACGGTCCTGCTGTTCGGCAATGCCGGGATATGGCTCAGCGATACGTCGCTCGCCGATGCCCGCGACTTCAACACGGGTTTCCCTAAAGGAATGGACGGGCGCAATGTGCGCAACGTGGTGCGTACACGCACAGGCGAGCTGTATGGTGCCACACAGACCGGCCTGATGCGTCATGACGGAGAAAGATGGAGGCCGGTCGGGCTTCCCGGCAATACGGAACGTGTTACCGACGTCGCATTGCTGCCCGACAGCGCCGGCGTGCTGGCTCTGACCCGTTCGGACGTTTATGTAAAGTCTGCGAATGATGCCGTATTCAGAAATGTAGGCCTGAAGACTCCCGCAGGAGCAAAGAATGAAGTGACGCTGTTCAAGACGGTATGGAATCTGCACAGCGGCCAGCTTTTCGGTTTGCCCGGGGTATTGATTGTGGATGCGCTTGCCATAGTGTTTGTTTTCCTGAGCATTACAGGTATAGTAATCTTCATTTTGCCATATTCCATACGCCGGAGTGCGGTGGCTAAGGTGAAGCGTCAGGCTGGGTGGCTGAAATGGAATTTCAGATGGCATAACAGTGTGGGTTACTGGACCATCGGTCTGACGTTGCTGATAGCGGTGACCGGGGCGTGTCTGCGGCCGCCGTTGATGGTGCCGTTGGCCTTAAACCGGTCCAAGGCTATTCCCGGCACGACGCTGGATTATGACAATTTCTGGCACGACCGCCTGCGGGCTATCCGATGGGACAGCATGTCGGGCCGCTGGCTGCTGTCCACATCCGAGGGATTCTATACGGTTGACGGAGGTTTTCACGCCGAGCCCGAATCGTCAGTAGCGAAGGTGACTCCACCGGTCAGCCCAATGGGAGTCACCGTATTCGAGGAAATGGAGCCGGGCAGGTGGCTGATCGGCTCATTCAGCGGAATGTATATGTGGGACATGCGCTCGGGCAGAATCCATGACTGGTTTACCGGACAGGAATACCGTAAGAAAAAGCCGGGACCGCCTATAAGCGATCATCTGGTGTCCGGTTTTACGCGAGACGTGTCCGGTTTTACTCAGGACGTGTCCGGCGGCAATATCGTGGTGTTCGACCATTACAATGGCGCGGTCGGATTGCCGGAGATGCCTGAGGTGCTGAGTCGGCAGCCGATGTCCCTTTGGAACGTAGCACTGGAGGCGCACAGCGGCCGCCTGTACGACAGTTTGTTGGGCCCTGTTTCCGTACTTTTTATTTTCCTGGCCGGCGCATCGTGTGTGCTGGTGCTCGTCTCAGGTTGGAAGATGGCCCGCCGCCGCAAAAAGAAGAAATCCTGAAGTAAAAAATAGGCATTGCATAGTGGCTCGCACACTCCGACGTTAGTTGCGCGGGCACTCCGTGTCGCGCGACCGGGGGCGGTGTCCCGGTAAAAGGTAATTAATTCAACTTTCGCATGTTTGAATTATAAAGATTTTCAAGGCATGGAACCGACGGCAAAGCAAATGCTTTGCCCGGCACTGAACTGACAGATATACACAGAATTGGCTATTTGACAGATACTGCGAGTCGATACCTCGGAGAGGTTGTTTCTCATTAACCCCACGATGGCTGAAGGGCGCGAAGCGTCCCGACAGTCTTCGTGGGGATAGTCCGGCTCAGTATAGCTTGGTCGGAGACCATGCCGCTCGCCTTAAGCAACCTAATCCTTTATCATACTGGATACACATCAGGCAGTACAGCGGCATGGTCTCCGACCAAGCTGTATCATGCCCTACTGACCCCACGAAGGCCAGTGCCAGCTGAAGCTGTCCCCGACCAACGTGGGGTTAATGAGAAACAGCCTCTCCGGGGCACCACATTCCTAATAGAAAAATAATCTACCTAATAGTTCTGTGACTTGCCTTTCTTTATATTCCTTAAAGTGAATATATGAAACTTGAATAGCGTAAATTTCAGTAATTTAGGTTGTATTTATCTTGTACTGGAAAATTTTTCTACACATTTTGTTTGAATGTCGGAAAATTATTTGTAGTTTTGCAGTCGCAGACCGCAGCGCAGAGGCCCCGGTCGGGGATGAAGTGCGGCGGGAGCGCGAAGTCGTTCGGAAATTTAACAGTTTCAGAGACTTCGGGACATATATGAATAGCGTTTATCCGCGCTGATTCTTGACAAGCAGAAATTCTCGCAAAATTTCAATATCTATGTCAAGGATTAGGCAACGGTAGATGCCTGCGGTGATGTAATGTACGCGTTCGGAACCATGTCCGTGAGGATATGTCCGGATGCTTAGATTGCATATACTGGCGTAGGGCTTCTGCGTTGCCGTCCGACATAGATAGGGCAATGCGAGAAGCCTCTGCTTGTAGGACGGTAACAGATACAGATTCCTACGCTATTTTTTTACTGACCTAACGCCAACGAGGGGATGACCGAGGCAATGCTAAAGAAATATGGATAGCATACAACTGCTTTCAGAAACAGCCGGAAAGTTCGGACAAAAATGTTCGGTCTCCGTCTCTACTGGTGATACTTACACAGGATTTTATCGTGGATATAGTGAATCCACGCGAGAATACCCGCTTACTCTCCGGCTTGCCATAGGTGAGGAAGAAGCAAATAGAATAGGGACATCATGGCTTCGTGAAATAGGAGTTCCATATGATGTAATCTCCAACATTCAATTCTAACACCATGAAACCAAACATTCAAAAGCTATGGATGGTCATGGCAATGCTATGTCTTTCCATACATGCCTCTGCCTACGATTTTGAGGTTGACGGCATTTGTTATAAAATACTGTCGGAGGAAGAACGTACGGTTGAAGTTACATACTCTTCTTGGGGTAATAATAGATTCTACCGAGGTGACATAGAACTTCCAAAAAAGGTGATTAATAGATCAAAAACCTATACCCTGACTTCTATCGGATGGGGTGCGTTTTCTGATTGCAGGGGCCTGACCTCCCTGACGATACCCAACTCAGTGACTTCTATCGGAGACATTGCGTTTTTTCATTGCAGCGGCCTGACCTCCGTGACAATACCCAACTCAGTGACTTCTATCGGAGATGATGCATTTAGGGGTTGCAGCGGCCTGACCTCTGTGACGATACCCAACTCAGTGACTTCTATCGGAGATTATGCATTTGGGGATTGCAGCGGCCTGATCTCTGTGACGATTGGCAACTCAGTGACTTCTATCGGAGATTATGCATTTGGGGATTGCAGCGGCCTGACCTCCGTGACGATACCCAACTCAGTGACATCTATCGGGCATAGAGCGTTTGATGGTTGCAGTGGCTTAGAGAATATATATGTTGATCCTGAAAATACCAACTATTCATCGATAGATGGGATTCTATATAGCAAGGATGCAACAAGCATTATAAAGGTTCCTGCAACAAAAAGCAACGTGACGATACCCAATTCAGTGACTTATATCGGAAATTATGCGTTTGAGAGATGTAGCGGCCTGACCTCCGTGACAATACCCAACTCAGTGACTTCTATTGGAGATTCTGCGTTTTCGTTTTGCAGCGGCCTGACCTCCATGACGATACCTAACTCAGTGACTTCTATCGGAAGGGAAGCATTCGATGAGTGTGATAATTTAAAAAGCATCTATATGCAATGCAAAGTTCCCATAGAATGTGATCCGATATGTGGTGATAATACATTAAAGGAAGCCATTCTATATGTACCTAAGGGCACAAAGACAGCATACGAGAAAGTTGACCCTTGGAGAAATTTCTGGAATATAGAGGAGATGTATTTCAATGGAGTTGAAGGGATTGAGGCCGATGATACGACTGGTTTGCGTCTTGTTGTTAATAACGGTTCGCTGATGATCGATGGCTTAGATGACAATCAGAGCATAATAGTATACGATGTGCAGGGGCGTGTTGTATACCGCGGAATGAATCGTATTATCGAGAACATTGCATCTGGTTTATACATTGTAAAGGCTGGTTCACAAAGCGCAAAGATTGCGATATGATATAGTATAGATATAATATTGAAAGTATGGCAATTTGCAATGCCGGACGCGGGCATTGTGTATAGAAGGATGCTGTAGAAGTGGGAAAATCCTAACCAGACGCCTTAAGGCATCCAGCGGAGATTGGGGCAGGCGAGCTCACCTTATAAACGAATAAAGCCAGAATTATGGAATTTAAATTAAAAATTTCAATCTCGCCGGAGTTGGTAAGGGCTCTCATCATTATTGGAATGGCCTTTGGATTTTTAGGCTAACCCAATGCCCCATGGTGCGAGGGATTATAATATCGCACCACTTTTTTGAAAAATCAACAGGGATTGAAATTAGATCTCAGTATTAACAGAAATAGGTGCGAAATGAAACAAAAATAGAAATTCGGAGTGCTTATGACCATAATCATCAGTTTGATTATGGTATGGCTGCCATCCTGTTCAAAAGATGGTAATGAAACCCCAGAAACATGGAAAGTGACTGTAACAGGACTATGGAATGGTGGAAATATATTGAATGAATATAAACAGGTTGAAGATATTTGGATTGAATGGGATCAACATATCGTTACTTTGAACTTCTATTCTAATATGGAATGGAGGTATGAAGGAGGGAGTGCTGATGTTATGGTCGTTCCAGGCTCGGGAAAGGCGGGACAACATCAACTGAAAGTATACATAGAAACTAATCAAACTAAATTTGTACAAGAAAAGCATTTTTCGTTACGTCCGGATCCGTATATAGGATGGGTAAAAATAACCATTCATCAAAAAGGGAAGCCGTTTATTCGAACTTCCCGGGATACATTTTTTGTTCTTTCTCTGAAGATACGAAAACATGTACTGTAACTTCGAATATTGAAAATCTTGTTATTGAATGTTCTTCATGGATAACTGCGATTTGGGCATCTTCGCCGTCTCCCGGTACGCATGAATGTGAGATAGACAGAGAATTAAGTATAAGATGTGAGCGTAATGATTCACATAATGGCAGAGAGGGTTATGTAACTATAAAATCGCAAGATGGCTCTGTCTATGCGACTATCACTGTCAAGCAAGTTAATGGATTGTAAAAAAGAATGAATATTAATCCAAAGTAGAATACAATGAAGAATTTGATGAAATGCTTGTTGCTGGCGGTGGGGGCGATGATTCTCGTGCCGGCTGTGGGAAATGCGCAGAAGCTCACAATGGGGTCGGGCGCGGCGTTGTCCAAGATTAAATATGCTTCCGTCAGGATGGATTTCAGTCAGACTGTGATCAAGGGAAAGGCGATGAAGGATTTTCTTGCCAAGGATGCAAGCAAGGAAGTTGGCTACTGGAAGGAGTTTGACGAGGATATCAAGGAAATTACCGCCGACTTCGTCAAGGAATTCAACGACGAGGAGTGCCCGATGGTGCTGACGACTCAGCCGGATATGGATGTGGAGTTGCAGATAGTCGTGAAGAAGGTAAGCAAGGGCGGCGACCATGTGTGGTGCGATTATGTTTTCCATCCGAAGGATAGCGACGAGCCTCTTGCCATCATCACGATGGATTCCGAGGACGGTAGCTGGGGATCGTTTACCAACCTGATGGGCGATGCGTTCGACTTGGCCGGCGAGAAACTGGCCAAATACATCCGCAAAGCGATCAAGAAGGGATATGTAGCGGAGTGACATCCGTCACCTAAACCCGCAATAAAAATAACGGACGCGCCGAGGCTCGGCGCGTCTGTCTTTTGTGGCGCGGGCGCTCCGTGCCGCGCAACTGGAATGACGGCGTCCCTGCCGTCAACTAATGGGCGGTGGGGACACCGCCCCTCCAGTCGCCTGCATTAGCGTTCCGTGCGCAGGTAGAGTTTGCTATGTTTAAAAAGTGATTGAGGAGATTGGGGTGCCCGATTTCAGGGCGAGGAAGGTGAGGACGGTGGATTCGGGACGGTCGGAGACGTCGGGGACGGGAGAGGAGATGGTGATGTCAACCATGATGTCGTGGCGGGTGACGCGGTTTTGGGATACGGACAGTATCGGGAAACCCCAGTCGTTGGGGTAGGGTCGCGCGGCTGCATGGGCGCGTAGCAACGCGGTCATGGCCGGCCAATTGTCAAGCATTACAACTACATCGATGTCGCGCCAGGAGGCAGTCAGATTGGAGAAGGCGGGGGCAGTTTGCTCATCGTTGCCGACGGCGTAATATCGGCAGCCATGATCTTGCGGCAGGTCCGTTTCGCCGGCATCAATGGTGCTGACGACGGCCACACGGCAGCCGGCTTGCTGAAACGGCTTGGTGTATTGGCTCAGGGCGTGGCGGTCATGGGATATGACCAATACACGCAACGGTTTGAAGGGGAATGTGAGCAGGTGGCGCGAAGCCGGGCTGACGCGCGTCGGGGCGCAACCGGCCTTGCGGTTGTGAAGCTCCTCCATCTTCTTTTCAAGGTAATTGTCTGCCATGCCGCAAAGTTACAAAAAATATCCGACACAACCTTTTGTCGTGGTTATGGTTTTAATTATAAAACTTAAGTATCTCAAGTTTATAAGATGGAATTTAAAGAAAGGCAAGGTACGGAACTATCAGGTAGATTATATTCCAATCGGAATGTGGTGCCTCGGAGAGGCTGTTTCTCGATAACCCCACGATGGTCGGGGACAGCTTCAGCCGGCACCGGCCTTCGTGGGGTCAGTCGGGCATGACACAGCTTGGTCGGAGACCATGCCTCTGTACTGCCTGATGTGTATCCTCTATGATCAAGGTTCAGGTTGCTTAAGGCGAGCGGCATGGTCTCCGACCAAGCTATACCGAGCCGGACTATCCCCACGAAGGCTGTCGGGACGCTTCGCGCCCTATAGCCATCGTGGGGTTAATGAGAAATAACCTCTCCGAGGTATCGGCTCGAAGTGTCTGTCAAATAGTTAGTTCTGTGTGAATCTGTAAGTTCTATGTAGGCTAAAAGCCTCGCTTTTGCCGTTTGGTTCTGTGCCTTGAGAATCTTAATAATTCTAACATGCACAAGTTGAATTATAAAATTGTATGGTTATGAAAAGGATTGGAATTATTGTGATGGCGATGGTGACGGCAATGGTTACGGCATCGTCGGCGCAGGTATGCGAATATGCCGGCACAAGTCTGCCGTACCCCAGCCACGGCGAACAGGCGGTGTATCAGATGCCCGATTCGCTGGAAGTGGTGTATATAGACCATGTGGGACGGCATGGAGCGCGGTTCCTTTCCAAAGCATCATATACACAGGATATGCTGAAATTCCTCGACTCGGAAGGGCCGTTAACGGCAGCCGGAGTAAAGCTGCGGGCGTTATGCCATCGTCTTGATTCCGTGACGGCCGGACATTACGGGGCGCTGGATTCGATAGGAATGGTGGAGCAGACGGGCATAGGCGACAGGATGTCGCGGCGTGGAGCGGAGGCTCTGCGTCAGCTTGACAGTGTCACGGCGATAGCCTCGTATGTGCCGCGCTGCGTGATGAGTATGGATATATGCTCTCATGCCGTGATATGGAATCATCCCAAAACGGAAATGGGTCAGGGAAGCGGCCCGCGTTACAATACATTGGTGCGTTTTTTCGATACGGACAGCGCGTATATCGCATACGACAGATCGAACGAATGGAAACGTGTATGGGAAGCATACGACGCCAAGGTCAGTCCTGTGGCGGCGGTGCGCCGGCTTATACCCGATGGCAATGCTGTGAGCGACAAGAAGGCTCGCAAGATGGCACGCGTGATGTATAAGATAGTATCCGGTGCCAATGCTGTGTTCGGCGATGTGGACTGGCGCGCGTTTTACACGCCGCAGGAATACCGCCGTGCATGGCAGAGTGAGAATCTGCGCCATTATCTGACCTATTCGGCCAACGGATTGAGCCTGACGCCGTCGCGTATGTCATGCAGTCTTGTAGCTGACATTGCCAAGAGCCTGGAGCGTGCCTCGCGGCCCGGTTATGACGGACCGGCGATGACGTTGCGGTTCGGACATGCCGAGACGCTGATGCCGTTGCTGAGCCAGTTGGCGTTGCCGGGATGCAGATATGTGACGACCGACTGGACCCGGGTGGCCGATCATTGGCGCGATTATGAGGTGGTGCCGATGGCCGCCAACCTGCAGCTGTTGCTGTTGAGAAGCAAGAACACGGACAGGATGTATGTGCAGACCCTGCATAACGAGCTGCCCGCCATGCCGTTGCAGACATATAGTCAGGCTGTGGAATGGCTTGAACAGTCGCTTGCAAGGTGACATTCCGCCGAGGGTGTTATAAAACATACGGTAAAATTTGCCGGAGCCGCGGATTAGTGCTAATTTTACACAATTTTGGGGATGGAAACTGTTACCCGTGTGCCCTATTACCCGTTCGGGGCCGCAGGAGTCCAATGTGACGTGTGAAATTACAAACTAATCTGATATGATGAATAAAGTGTTATTGACGGCAATGTTTGCCGCCGCGGCCTCCATGGGGGTGTCGGCGCAGACATTCAAGGAATGGCAGAATCCGGAGGTTAATGCCGAGAACCGCGCTCCGATGCGCGCTGCGAATTTCGCCTATGACAAGAACGAGGCGGCGCTTGACAGCCGCAACATGAAGGCTTCAAAAAACTATCTGAGCCTTAACGGTCTGTGGAAATTCAACTGGGTAAACGATGCCGACCGGCGTCCGGTGGATTTCTGGAAGAAAGACTTCAACGACAAGGGGTGGGGCGAGATGCCCGTTCCCGGCATCTGGGAGCTGAACGGATACGGTGATCCGCTGTATGTCAACACCGAATATCCCTGGAGCAATCAGTTCGAGAACAATCCCCCGTACGTGCCCGTGGCCAACAACCATGTCGGCACATACCGCCGCGAGATAAAGGTGCCGGCCAACTGGAAGGGCAAGGACATCATCGCGCACTTCGGTTCGGTTACGTCCAACATCTATCTGTGGATCAACGGCCGGTACGTAGGTTATAGCGAGGACAGCAAGCTGGCCGCCGAATTCGACGTGACCCGCTACCTGGTGCCGGGCAAGGAGAACCTGATAGCGTTCCAGGTGTTCCGCTGGTGCGACGGCACCTACCTGGAGGACCAGGACTTCTTCCGCCTGTGCGGTGTGGCACGTGATTCCTATCTTTACGCCCGCGACAAGAAGCGCATAGCCGACGTGCGTGTCACTCCCGACCTGGAGAATGAATACAAGGACGGTGTGCTGAACGTGGATCTGACTCTGACGGCTTCGGCTCCCGTCACCCTGAGCCTGAAGGATGCCGAGGGCAACGAGGTGGCGACCGGCACGGCAAACAAGAGCGGCCGCACTCAGCTCAAGGTAGCCGATGTGAAGAAGTGGAGCGCGGAGACCCCCTACCTCTATACCCTTACCGCTACCATGCAGGGCAACAGCGAGGCCGTGCCCGTAAACGTCGGCTTCCGCAAGATCGAGATGGTGAAGGATCAGGTATTGGTCAACGGCAAGCCTGTACTGTTCAAGGGCGTTAACCGTCACGAGCTGGATCCCGACGGCGGTTATGTAGTTTCGCCGGAGCGTATGCTGCAGGATGTGGAGACCATGAAGAAGCTGAACGTCAACGCTGTACGCACATGCCACTATCCCGACGATCCGTTGTGGTACGACCTGTGCGACAAGTACGGACTCTATATGGTGGCCGAGGCCAATCTGGAAAGCCACGGCATGGGCTACGGCGAGAAGACTTTGGCCAAGAACAAGCAGTATGCCAAGGCTCACATGGAGCGCAACCAGCGCAACGTGGAGCAGCACTTCAACCATCCGGCCGTGATATTCTGGAGCCTCGGCAACGAAGCCGGCTACGGTCCGAACTTCGAGGCTGCCTACAAGTGGGTGAAGAACGAGGATCCCAGCCGTCCCGTACAGTATGAACAGGCCCACACCACCGGCCTGACGGATGTATATTGCCCGATGTACGCCGACTACAATACGATGGAGCAGTGGGGTGAAAAGGGACTGAAAGGGGAGGTTAACAAGCCCCTGATCCAGTGCGAGTACGCTCACGCCATGGGTAACTCCGTGGGCGGTTTCAAGGAGTATTGGGACCTGATCCGCAAGTATCCCAACCTGCAGGGCGGTTTCATCTGGGACTTCGTGGACCAGGCCATCCGCACCAAGGGCAAGAACGGCGTGGAGATATACGGCTACGGCGGCGACTTCAACCGCTTTGACGCCAGCAACGACAACTTCTGTGCAAACGGTATCGTGAATCCCGACCGCATCCCCAATCCGTCGGCTACCGAGGTGAAATATTACTATCAGGATATCTGGACCCTCCCCGTGGATCTGGCCAAGGGCAAGGTCAGGATCAAGAACGAGCGCTTCTTCAAGTGCCTGTGCGACGTAAACCTCGACTGGGTGCTTCTGAACAACGGCGTGCCTGTGCGCGAGGGCCGCATCAGCGACATCAAGGTGAAGCCCGGTACGGAGACCGAGGTGACCATCCCTTACGGCGAGATTTCGGACCGGGGCGAATGGGCGCTGAATGTGTCGTATGTTCTGAAGGAAAGCACCGGCGTCCTTCCCGCAGGATATGAGATAGCCGGCGAGCAGTTCCTGCTCACCGAGCCGAAGGCCAACGACATGAACATCGCCACGGTAGCAGCTTCCAACCAGGATGCTCCCGTTGCCACGGTGGCGGATAACGACCGTCACTATCTGATTGTGAAGGGTCAGGACTTCACGGTTGAGTTCAACCGTCACAGCGGTTTCATGACCCGTTACGAGGTGGCCGGCACTGAGTACATCAACGAGGGTGGCAAGCTGGCGCCCAACTTCTGGCGCGCGGTTACCGACAATGACTTCGGCGCAGACCTGATGCGCAAGTATGCCGCATGGAAGAATCCCGAGATGAAACTGGAGAAGCTGACCGGCGAAAGCAAGGACGGCCTGGCCTACATCACGGCCAAATATTCGATGCCCGGCGTGCAGGGTACGCTCGACATGACATACGTGGTGAACGGCAACGGTGCCGTCAAGGTGACCGAGGCGTTCAAGGCCACGAAAGATGCGAAGGTGTCCGACATGTTCCGTTTCGGAATGCAGATGCAGATGCCCGAAAGCTTCGACGCCATCGAGTACTACGGCCGCGGCCCGATCGAGAACTACTCCGACCGTAACCACGGCACCAGGCTGGGCCTGTACAGGCAGACTGTGGCCGAGCAGTTCTTCCCCTATGTCCGTCCGCAGGAGACCGGCACCAAGACCGACATCCGCTACTGGAAGCAGCTGAACCATGCCGGCAAGGGTCTGGAATTCATTTCCGACGCTCCCTTCTCGGCATCCGCTTTGGACTATACCATCGAGAGTCTGGACGAGGGTCTGCACAAGCGTCAGACGCACTCGCCCGAGGTTGAGAAGGCAGGCTTCACCAACCTGATCATCGACAAGGAGCAGATGGGCTTAGGCTGTGTCAACAGCTGGGGTGCCATTCCGCTGCCGCAATACCGCCTGAAGTACGGCGACCGCACCTTCACATTCATCATGAAACCGGTGAAGTAAGATGAAACCTGTGAAGTAAGCGACCCCTAATCCGGCCCAACGCCGGTACCCAACAATACAAAAATCGTGTAATTTTAAACTCTGAGTTTAAAATTACACGATTTTTGTATCCTCTCAATTACTTCAAGACTTGTCAATATCATAAATTATTTGTATATTTGCGTAATTTTAAACTCAGAGTTTAAAATTACACGCAATGAATTACATTCCAAGACTGATAACGCCGCATATAGAGAATGCAGCAAGATATTTCCCGGTAATAGTTGTCACAGGACCTCGTCAGGTAGGTAAATCCACTTTGTGCAGGCATGTGTTTCAGGATTATAGTGTTTATAATCTTGAAGATGCAGCTTTGCGGATGTCTGTACGGGAAGATCCGAAAGAATTCCTGAATGGCTGTGGGGATCATGTCATTATAGATGAAGTGCAGCATGTGCCGGAACTGCTGTCATACATACAGGTAATTGTCGACGAATATCGCGACAGAAGGTTTGTTCTGACAGGAAGCAGTAATTTCGCGTTACTTGAGTCCATAAGTCAAAGTTTGGCTGGACGTTCCGCCGAGTTTACGCTGATGCCGTTTTCATTAAAGGAGTTGGGCGAATATAAACAATCCCGGACCGATGACATCCTGGTAGGGGGATTTTATCCGGCTGTGCGGGCCAATGGAATGCCGTATGAGATGTTCTATTCCAACTATTACACCTTGTATGTGGAGCGTGACGTGCGGCAGATCAAGGAGATTCTCACCCTGCCGGCATTCGAAAAATTCATGCGTCTGTTGGCAGGACGTACAGGAAGTGAACTCAATGCCCTTTCCTTAAGCAATGAGATAGGGGTCAGTTCCCCGACCATCAAAAAATGGTTCGGGCTTCTGCAGACCTCGTATATCACCTACCCGTTATATCCATACTATTCTAATATTGGCAAACGGCTGTCTAAATTACCGAAAATATATTTTTACGACACCGGGCTGTTGTGTTATTTGCTTGATATCGCGACGCCTGAGCAGTTGGCCGTACATCCGTTGCGTGGAGCAGTATTCGAGAATATGGTTATCTCAGAGATGCTTAAGGACAGGTATAATTCGGCCAAACGACCCAATCTGTCATTCTATCGAGAAAATGCGGGTCGGGAGGTAGACGTGCTGCAGGAAGACGGACAACACCTTTCTCTTACGGAGATAAAATCTGCTTCGACATTCAACAAGGACTTTACGCGCAACATCAAATACTTGCAGGAGCTTCTCGGCGATAAAGTGACGGACTCAAGAATCATCTACGACGGAGACTTCATACCGCCGAACGTCTTTAATTTCCGCCGGGTATTTTAAGCGGACCATTATACTGGCCTGCAGAAAACGTGTAATTTTAAACTCAGAGTTTAAAATTACACGATTATTGGTATATTTTAGATTGATTGAGCAGTAGGATGGTCAATCCCGGCTGCGACGTTACTGGAATGACGGCGTCCACGCCGTCAACTTATGGGCGGTGGGGACACCGCCCCTCCAGTCGCAGACATTGTAGACACGCGGGTGTACAGGGATGGTTTCTATTGACACTTATATAACAATAAGGTGTTTAAATCATAAATTAAGATATTTTAACAATTAAAACTAATGAATCAGTTGTGGGAACGAAATATTTAGTTTAACTTTGTTGCAACTAAATTATTAGTTGAAATAGGCGGGTGGCTTTACTCAAAGCAGAATTGCTTTATAACTAATATGTTGACTTATAACTAATATGTTGACTTATAACTAATATGGTGAGTTTATATGACATTACCCTTGTCGTTTAGAAAGTTTAACATTGCTAATTACCTAAGATTATAGCAATCCAGCGTTATCAAAGTGGCACCTGCAATCGTCTTCATTTCAACAAGGCTTTTCAACTACAATTCGGACACTCTAAATGTCCCCTAAAAAACGATTGATATGAAAGACTCAGCAGAAGAGATATTCGTATTCTCACGTTTGGAACGCGATGAACAAGGCAGACTTGTCATTGCGCTATATTATAAGAAAGTCTAATTGATTTGCGCTCCGATTGCAGGTGCTTTATTTATCTAACCTTGTCGTTTAAAAAGTTTAACATTTGGCAATATTGGCTTGTCATTCAATTATCTATCTCTTAGTCATGCCTGATTTCCACAGATTTTAGACGATTACGAAATTAACCTTGCTGACCTGTAACAACTGGTTCAATATTGGTGACATCAGTAATGATGCCTTTATTTGTCAGATTTGCTATTTGCTTTGCAATATCTTGTTGCGATTGTCCTACATTCTCAAGACTTTCAAGAATTTTGTCTAAATTATCATTTAGAAGGGCATTTGTAGTCGCAAGATTCTCGGATGTTCCCTTTATATTTTCAGCTACAGAGTTAATTTTTTCAAACTGTTGGTGAATCTCATTATTAGATGTATATGTGTACTGAATGGCGAAGATAGACAGAGTGATTGATAATACGATAGAACATACCGATACATATTCCATCAATTTAGCACTACATATTATTCTGTCAGTAATAATGAACGCAATTAAAGCAATGATGGTTAAGCCTAAGACACTTATCAACCACCAAAAATGAGGAGATTTAGTCATGGCTTATATTATTTTGTTCTACTCTAAAATAATCAATAACAATCTTTAATAACGCGATGCACCGTTCGAACATTAAATCTATTCCTTCGCGAGAATATATAAATTGGTCAGCAGCAATCCATATCATGCCTTCTGAAGTAATGTACGTCTTAGCAACTTTAAACCTTTGATTGAGTTCATTTACTAATATATCGTATTTATCCCTATTGTCTTCAACTTTAAAGACATTTGGCAAAATTATTCTAAAATAGTTTGGGTCTGTGCTGTCATATACGAACAAATAGTATAAACTATTTGAGAGGAATGTTATTTGTCCCTCTACTTCAGTTGTAGGCTTTATTCCTTTTGTCTCAAGATATTGCTTAAATTGTACAAGCATTTGCAATATAGTTTTTCGTCTGCAAAGGTAGCGATTATTTCTCATTCCGCAAAGGATTATTTGTCACCAAAGTTACTAAACCCAACCCCAAACAGGTTGGCTTATGAAAAATCTAAACTTTGGAGCTTTTAACTCGCTGTATGACTTATTTGAAGCGTTTCCAACGGAGGCATCTTGTATCGCTTACCTTGAAAGTAAACGTTGGGAGAATGGAGTGGTTTCTCCCTATGACCCTTCTTCAAAGGTTTACCACCGTGGCGATGGCAACTATCGGTGCAAGAACACGGGCAAGAATTTCAATGTCCGCATAGGTACGATATTTGAAGGAACAAAGTTGCCACTACGGAAATGGTTCATGGCTATATATCTACTATGCAACCACAAGAAGGCTATCTCCGCCACACAATTAGCAAAGGATATTACTGTGACGCTGAAAACGGCATGGTTCCTACTTCACAAAATCCGCAGAACATTTCATAGCATACACATGGAGAAGTTAGACGGTGAAGTAGAGCTTGATGAAACATTCGTTGGTGGCAAGAATAAAAACCGCCACGCAAATAAGAAGGTCAAGAATAGTCAGGGCAGGAGTTTTAAGGATAAAGTTCCTGTACTCGGTATGCTGCAACGTGGCGGCAATGTGATTTGCAAGGTGGTAAAGGATACTTCGGTTAAATCCCTTACACCGCCCATTCTAAAGTCAATAGCAAGGACGGCAACTCTGTTTACTGATGAATGGTGTGGCTATGACCTTGTGCGGAAATTATATACCACGAAAATGGTTGACCATGGTAAAGGTCTGTATGTTGTCGGTGACGCTTACACCAACAGCATAGAAGGATTTTGGGGAAATTTCTGCAAGCGAGTTGTTAATGCGATATATAATTGGGTGAGTCGTAAATATATGCAGCGATATTTTGACGAGTTTTGCTTCCGTTATAACACTCGCAGCGTTTCTAACAAAGTTCGCTTTGATATGGCAATAGCGAATACAAATATCCGTGTAACCCAAAATCAGATAGCAGGAAAATGAAGCCCAAGAAAAAGAAGGATAGAGAGTATATGGCAATCTTGGACCAACCCATAGAAGTATTGAAAAAGCCTATGGGACGGTCAGTAGATTTCGGAAAGGTTATAACCGATGTGGTGCGCTACAATCCGAAAAAGAGGAAGTGATTATTCGTTCCCAAATACAACTTCATTTTCTTCCGAATATATTGCGCCACCAGGTATTTTACCACCGAAAACAAGCTGGATAGCCCTATTTAACCGTATTACTCTTTCCTCAGTTATAATCTCTAAGAATAGAGTTTCCAAATCCGTGTTATTGCCCATAATTTGAAAGGAATTAAGTAGTTATACAATAACAATGTGTTTTACGGTTGTGCTGGTAACACACCGCAAAGATACGAAGGATTTATGGAATACGCAAGCACCCCGACATCTGTGAAGACATCGGGGTGCTTAATGTTAGGTGTTTAGAGCTTTATCTTCTGCGTTTCGTCTTAGTTTGCGGCTTGGGTACAGTTTTATTTTTGAATATAATCTGCTTTGTGTTTCTGTCAATCGTTTGAACAAGGCAAACAGTAGAGCCTTTTTCATAGGTTTTCTGTGGTACAACATCGCCGTTTCCAAGAGCGGCATTGCCTTCTTTTACGAAGTCATATCCTGCCTCCTCTAATTTGCTTTCAATGCCGTACCAAAAAGTAAGTCCACAGAGAAAATCTACTTCTTTAACATCATAGACTCCATTAGATATATTGTCGGGTACGACATCTACGACTGCCATTAACAAGGGACTTTCGCACATGTACCCGTACTTACCCGAAGGCATTACTTGGAGCGGCATACCGCTATTCTCAAAATACCGTTCTGCATTAGCAAAAACAATATCCTCAACCGATTTTGTGCCAAGGTCAACAATTAATGATGCCTGACACCACGCACTTAGACTGCATAGGAATACAGTCATCAGCATTACCATTACTCTTTTCATATGGCGAATTTTACAAGAGTTCTCCGCAGGCATCCAACTTGGAGAGTTTTTTACTATCAATGTTAGTATATGAAAAGTGGGCTGCCATCCTTGCACTCTTGTAGGTATCGCCAAACACCTGAATACACGCACGGATAGGCAGCCCACGTTATATGAGCTGTCACCGTGCCTCGTGTATTCTTAGATGAGAATTGGCGATTTCACAAGAAATAAGGCACTTCTCTGTTATTTCAAACGTTGTCTTCTCAAAGACAGTGCAAAGTTAGCGAAAATTTTGTAACTTTGCATCTCAATCTCATGTAATTATCAATGGAGCAAGTCAATAATGAGTTAATTTATGGAGATTGGGCGGCACTTCGTTCTAATCCCAATATCATCATTCGGATAGAGTTAATCAATCCGAATGGCATAGTTGATTTTCGCTCTCAACGAAATTCTGCCCCTCAGCATGCACATATTTCGGAGCTAATCAAGATTACCAATCCAAAACTAATTGCTGATTTAGAGCGTAATTATCACCAATTTGAATAACGCTCCCATTCAGACTCTTTTGTCCTTTTTATCATTGTATCGTGGCTATTCGGAATTGGCTTTATCGCATAGACGCATTCAGAAGGATTAAAATAAATCTTAGCAATCGTATTATCATATACATCCTTGCTTATACTTCTTCCATTGGAATGCCGTTTTAGAAATTCATCTAATACGCGACCTTGCTTAATTTCAGTCGCTCCTGTTAAAGACATTATTTCATTGAGTTCGCTTATTACTTCATTTTCGGTCATTATCAATCCTCCTCTTTCATCAACTCCCGAAAATACATTTGAAATTCTCTCCGATTGCGGAATTTTCGTTCATCAATCTTTATGCCCGCTATTTGGGCAAACTTGCGAATTGTTATCAAATCCGTGAATGGAAATTTGGAATTACGTTTCTGCTCCGATATAATCATTCCACTCGTTTTATCGCTTTTTCGGATAATCGCTATTAGCTGAGTGAGAAGTGCGATTGTAGCCGAATTTCCAGCACTCTCGCCACTCGTTTCTCTTTCGGTTATATCGTATAGTGACGGTAACATATCCAACGAAAGGAATGCCTCGCGGAAATGCGTCTGCCCATCAATATCTCCGCTGACCGATATGTCGGTACTGCCATCAGGGTTCTTAGCCCAACGGATTGTTATGCTCTGCTCGTTCATAAATACTGTTTTTAGGGATAAACTTTGAACGCTGTATCGGTCAAATTGTCTGCCATATTATATTGGCACGAAGTTTGTTATATAAAAAGTGTCCTCCGATAGTGCGAATATCGGAGGACAAGAAAATGTCTAACTTTAAACAAATTTGATTTTTATGAATAAACTTTTGGTCAAGATAACCCAAGAATATGACTCACGTCAGAGACGTTGGATTACAGTTAAACATTATATTTGTTGGTAATTTGTATTACACAAAAAAGTCAACGACTAATTGCGGCTTTAGAATGAAAAATCGGGATACAAAGGAAATACCAGGTTGTTTCTGTAATTTCCTTGTAATCTTTACTTCCTGTAACTTCTTGCTTCTTTTGAATTAATGCTTTCATATCTGTTGTTTTTTATTTCGCCTATAACTGATATGAAAGCATTTTATTTATGAGCCACTCGGTTCGGGGTAATTTCGTAATAAGTCACCACTAATATATTGCTTTATAACTAATATGTTGATACTTATAACTGATATATTGAAAGGAGTAGCGATATGAGAGCCGGAAGAAAGAAACAGGTATTGACTGAGAAGGAGAGCGTCATAATGAATATGCTGTGGGAGAACGGGCCGATGTTCGTGCGCGAGATGCTGGAGCATTATGACGAGCCTAAGCCGCATTTCAATACGGTGTCCACTTTGGTGCGCATACTGGAAGGGAAGGGGTATGTCAGCCACGAAGTGGTGGGCAATTCCCATCGGTTTTATGCGACGGTGGATCAATCCGAGTTTCAGAAGCAGGGGATAGCCGACGTTATCAGGAATTATTTCAACAATTCGTACAAGCAGGCAATTTCCGCTCTGGTTGAGGACGAAAAACTGACCGTTGACGAGCTGAAGGAAATTATCGAATATATCGAGAGTAAGAATCCTTTCGATGATATTAAGAATCCTTCCGATAAATGATATTGCTATGGGAGAATTGTTTTCAATCACGCTTGTGTCGGGTGTAATTGCTGCTGTGCATGTATCTTCCCTACAAGTTGTTGCTTGCCGGGGAACGACAGCATCGCTTCAACCGTGCCGTCATAATATGCATGTATCTTGTGGCGGTAACGGTGCCATTGCTGCCGAGAATTTCGTTCCCGGTTGGCGAAACTGCCAGTGAGGCCGCGACAACCGCCGTAGGCAATATCACCATCGGCCCGTTGACGGGAGGAATATTGACTGCCCACGCTCCATTATGGACGAGAGTGGTTCTCTGGATCTACATTGTCGGGGTGGCGGTGACGTTGCTGAAATTCCTGTGGTCATACCTCAGACTCATGCATATTATCCGTCAGGGACATAAGGAGAGGCGAGAGGGTTATACGTTGGTGATTGCCGACGATGCCGCACTTTCGCCGTTCAGCCGGCGCAAGTATGTGGTGGTGGGCGATTCGAAGGATGCCGATGAACGCAGCGCGGTGATGGTGCATGAATTGCGCCATCTGTCCGCAGGGCATAGCATGGACATTTTCATCGGGCAGTTGTATGCCATATTGGTATGGTACAATCCCGTGTCGTGGCTCATGATCGACGAGCTGAAGACCGTACACGAATACGAGGCGGACGAAGCCGTGATTGACTCGGGCGCTAACCTCAAGGAATATCAGATGCTGCTAATAAAGAAAACTGCTGGCGCGCGATTGCCGTCACTTGCCAACAGTTTGAATCACAGTAAACTTCAAAAACGTGTAACTATGATGTACCAATCAAAATCAAAGTTGGCGGGAAAATTCAGCACGCTTGCGTTGCTGCCCGCCCTGGCCATAGGCATGGCCGTAGTGTCTGTCCCCTCGGTGGCGTCGGTCATATCCGATGCCTCGGAAGCCACCCTGATGGAATCCAGTCACAAAGTTAGTAAAAATTCCGATAATGCGGAAACGGCAGCGGTATCGGGAGTGCCTGTTTCGGATGCGATGGCATCGAGAGAAACAGTTGCCTCGGAAAGTATGGACGCAATCTCGGAAATGGATGAACCCGTGTCGGAGAATGCCTCGGAAGATCCTGTAGAGGCCGAATTGCCGTCGGATAAAGAGCGGGGAGAGGTATATGTAGCCGTTGAAAAGCAGGCGGAATTTCCCGGAGGAATACAGGCCTTGATGCAATGGCTCAGCATGAATGTGCGATACCCGGAAGATGCTATGAAGAACGATGCTCAGGGCTGCGTAATCGTAAAATTCGTGGTCAACCCCGACGGCTCCATTTCCGATCCTACGGTGCTTAAAAGTGTGGAACCGTCACTTGACCAGGAGGCAATACGCGTAGTTATGGCTATGCCTAAGTGGGAGGCTGCCTAAAACAACGGTCAGAAGGTGGCATCATACTTCAATCTTCCCATCGCATTCAAGCTCAGTGCCCCCGAGCCGAAGGATTCTACCGCAACAGCCAAGCCGTAATATCATACCTTTATATCGTAGTGGCGCAGACTCGGGTAGAGCCTGCGCCACCATTGTGTGGGCGACGGGGACGTCGCCCCTCCAGTCACCGGAGAGCCTATTATTATCGCTGTATGAACTTGCGGCCGTTGCTGATGACGATTCCCTTGTACGACTTGTCGACACGCTGGCCGAAGATGTTGTAAAGGGTATTGTCGGCGGAAGCGTCGGCGGCGATGCTGCCTATGCCGGAGCCGCCGATGACAGATGCGTCGTTATGCGCCATAATATTGGTGAGATAGATGGAGGGAGAATGAGGATAGTCATTGGCTATCTTCTCGCCGCCGAACTGCAGGACATTGATGCAATGCTGGGGAATCTCATTCTTCTTGGACCAGGTGAAGTCCGCGCGGTCCATGTCGATGTCGATGCTTTTCCATTCGCCTCCCTTGAGGTCGTAGACTTCAGTGACGAATTTTTCGCCGGGCCAGAAGTTCTGGAACTTGATGCACATCTGGTCGTCGTTCTGAGCCCAGATGTCGATGTGGAAGAAGCGGTATTCGCTCAGGTCGACGGTAGCCTGGAACTGCAGGGGCAGGAAGTCCAGGTTGTCGATGCGCAGAGCCGCGCCGTCGCCGCATTCATCGTCGCTGAACACGCATTTCTGTCCCCAGGAGGGGGCTGTCCAATCGTTGGCGGCATTGCCTTTCGAGTCCTTGAACACTTCGGGGAATTTATCCTGGTCGGCGGCGTAAATTACAGCCACGTCGGCCGCGTCCCATTTGATTGCGGGCGGCGTATCGGGTACGGTCTGTGCGAATGTCGGGACTGTCACGGCCACCATGGTGGCCAATGTTAAGAATTGTGTGGAAAGTTTCATATCTTGTTATAGTTTTTATTTCTGAATGTATTTTTTACCGTTGCGTATCACGATGCCCTTGTAGTCGCGGCCTACGGGCATACCGAACAGATTGTAGCTCTGTGCGGCATCTTCGTTTTCTGAGTTTATGCCGTTGATGCCTGTGGGTGTTGATGGATCTGCCGGGAAGTTCACTGTCAGTGTGGAAGGACGGGCCACGTCGGCCGGAAGATTCACGTAAGCGCTGAAGGGATAGACGATATGCCAGTTTACGACCTTGCCTTTGCCGTCGGTGCTCTTGGCGCTGTCCCATACGGTGAACGTTCCGTTGTCAAGATAATGCACGGCGTCGTTGGTTTCACCGGTCGTGGTGCCGTCCGAGACATTGTGGGGCTGATGCACGCCAACCAGCACATTGTTTTCGGATGTGCTGTCCACGATATATGGCTGATCTCCTTCGGTAGTATACGAGGCATCACCGGTCACGGTCAAAGTATATTTGCCGGCTGTGTTTGCCTTGAGCACCACGGGGGTATGTGCAGCGATGGCGTTGCCCTCGATCTTGACTGCGTCCAGCACGCCATTGTCGGCCTCGTCGCTGTATGCGGCAGGAGCCTCGGCGTTGTATGTCAGGGTGTATGCTGTCACGCCCTCGGGAAGCGTCACGTCGCATGGAGCTGCGAAAGTGGTGAATCCGTCGATGTCTACATCGATTGTCGTGGCCGATTCAACAGCAAGGTTCATCTTGGAATAGTCCAGTGTAGCCTTGTAGACGCCGGTACTCCAGTTTTTTGCTCCGGGAGTCCATGTGAAATTGTCATAATTGGACCCTATGATATAATTCATCGTGGATCCCCTGTTGCCTTGCATACCCTTGAATTCGGCTTTTTCAGCGGAATTGTTGAAGTATGCCGTTCTTACACCTGCATTGTCGGTGGCGGGGAAATACGCCAGCGCGCGGCGGTTGGCATTGGCCAGGCCGTATGAGTTGATGCTCCACATGGCCTGTACTCCCTTGGTGTTCTTGAACATGCTGACCGTGATGGTGCGCGAGCCACTGTTGGGTGCGACATAATAAGCCGATCCGTATGAAACAGGCTTGAACGCACTGTTCTGAAGAGTCGGATCATAATTCGGATCCGTGCTATCGGCGATATATAACCAATATTTCCCGGCCTTGTTGCCGGCGACCTCGTCGATTGTAAATGTCGCGGAATAAATGTCATTTCCACCGTTCTGAGCGCCGGTCGCGGTCATGTCAATGACCTTGATGTCCCTCAGGTCGGCCGGCTCGGTGCAGTTGAGGATAACCTTCCATTGCGATCCGGCCGCGGGATTGTCACTCCCGCTTTCTTGTGCGAATGCACCGAGCGTCAATAACGCCGATGTTGTAAATAGTAGTAATTTTTTCATTCGAATAGATTTATTGGGTTGTCATTTATGTCGTTCAATTGTTTGGATGCAATCCGGAGCATGCCGTTATTACCGAATCGGTATGCAAAGATAGTGTCGGCATTACGTGCGGCATATAATAATCCGTCATTCGGATGCAAGAATTCTGTAAAAGGTCTATTTCCGGTGCAATGATTCTTCAAAAAGGGTTTTATGGGCTGACCAGCCCGGAATCTTGCCTTTCAGTCCAAGTTTCTGAGCCTGTTCAAAGCCTTCGTCACCCGGGTGCATGTCGTTGAAATATATCAGGGTCGCCTTTTCATCCAGCAGACGTTGCTGAAGGGCTTCGATGGGTACGGCCTGAACTGTAACACCTCTATCTATCGCTATTGCAGCCGCGGCGCCGGCAGCCTGGCCTAAAGCCATCCAGCAAGGCTCCATGCGCAGCGTGGAGAATCCGATGTGCGAGCCGCTGACAGGCACGGGGAGCAACAGGTTCTCCACCTCCTTCGGTACAATTACGCCGTATGGCACAGTATAGACGGCCGTAGGATAGCTGATGAATCCGTCAAGATGGGCGCGCCCTTTTTCACGTTTGCGTGCGGCGTGCGAATCGAGGGCATAATGGCTTGCTGTGATGCTTGAGGCGTGTACCGGCGGTCGGCCTCCCTCGGTGACTGGCAACGCATCCTTGGCCGTGAAGAAATACATTCCCTCGAAACGGCGTCCCTCGCGCACGTATACCTGGCGCGGGAAGTTGCCGTTGTCGCGGTATTCCTGTGCCGACAGGCCCCAGCGTTGGATTTCCTTACGGAATTGCGGAGGCAGCGTGCTGTCGTTGGCGGCAAACCAGAACAGCCCCAATGTGTAGTCACGCAGACGACGTGCGAAGCGGTCGCGCCATTCCCACGAAGCAGTGGGCCACGGCCAGTTTTCTTCAGGAAGATCAGTGGAAATGAATGCGGCGTGTTGATTGTTGGCGTCGGTCTTACCGTTGGGCTCCGTATTGATTGTCACTAATTTTTCTATTCCCCAGTTATCCCACGGGATTATGGTCCGTTCGCCACCGCGGAGCAGGTGCTGACGGTTCCGTTCCATCATTTCCGGAGTGACGTCGCGCATGGCCTTCCAGGTGTGTCGCCCGGTCCACACATCTTCGGCCAGGGATTCATATTCGCTTCGGTCATAACGTTCGGGACGGGGGAAAGGCACGAGCTGGGCCGTGTCGCGTGTAAGACACAGCCGGTAGTTGTAGGCCTGCACGGCATTGTCGGCCTGTCCGGTGCTTCCTTCGGCCGGCGTAGATTTCCAATATTCGTATGTCCGGCCGGCGCCCGGCTCGTCGAACTCCCATGCAGCCTCTCGTCCTATGCGGTACGGCACGCGGGCGGCTGCGCCTAAGTCTCCCTCGTAGGTGGCATCGATGAAAATGCGTCCGCTGTAATGTTCTTCCTCGCCGTTGAGGCGATTGACCACCTTGATGGAATCGATGCGACGACCGTTGGCCGTCATGGCTATGTCGTCGTCCGTGAAGTTGAACTGGCGCATGGTGCGTACATCGATTCTATTCCCCTGCGATGCGATCATATCTCCGAATATTTTCTCCGCCACCGACGGCTCGAAATGGAATCCGTCGCTGCAATCCTTGACCTGCTGCGAATTTTCGCCGTAGGTATCGGCATAATATTTTCTTACCGCTCCTGTGAATTCGGAGAACAATCCGGTGGTCGCGCCACGGGTGGCGATATCGGTGGCTCCGAGACCGTTTGCAGGCAATCCTCCGATGTGACCGGTACGCTCAAGGATTACGGATGTCTTGCCCATGCGCGCGGCTTCGATGGCCGTCATGATTCCGCCGGGGGTGGCTCCGACAATCACGAGGTCGTAATCGGCCCCCATGGATGGTGCACCTGCTGACACTGCGGCCAGCGTCAGTGAAATCAGTCTGCGTTTCATCGTGTGGTGGGATATTTGGCCATTATGGCTACTTGCGGACGGTCAACGGTGTAATCCTGTTCGGGGTGCACACCGAGAATGTATTTGTTCCAGCGCGCTCCGCCGGCCCAGTAGGTGCCTTCCACGCCGTTGCGGGCGAGGTAGTCCAGGAACAGGTCGAGGCATTCCAGCCAGCGGGGATCGTCGGCCGGCACTCCGTACTCGCCGAACATTCCTCGTTTGCCGTATTTCTTAAGCCAGTCGACGAAAGGACGGGCACGGTCGATGCCTATGGTTGGGTAAGCGCCTTCCTCGTCGTAACCCTTGCGGTAGATACCCGAGGCATCGCGGTCGAAATAGCAGTGGGCCTCGTATATCAGGTTGTCCGACGGGTCGCGCAGCGATTCAAGACCTTGGTTTATATCGGGCCAGCGTTCGGCAGAACTCCATGTGTTTCCGGCCACCACTATGGCTGTACGGCGGTCGACGGCACGGATGGAATCGATGGCGGTCTGCGCTATGTCCACCCAGGGACATTCGGGAAGCATGTCGTGGGGCTCGTTGCAGAGTCCGTAGCCGTATAGGGCCGGTTCATCGCGCAGCCCGCGGGCTATGGCGGCCCATGCTCCGGCGAAATGCGACGGCTGAAGCGTGTCGCCTATTACGCGGTTGCGTTCTATGTAATTGCGTCGGCCGTAATTGTGCATGTCCAACAGTATCTTCATGCCGCGGGCATCGGCTTCGCGGAGAAGATAACGGATATACTCGAGTTCATCTGTGCTGAGAGGCCCTTCCACTTCCCGCTGCAGGCGCTCCCACTTGAAGGGGAGACGTATCAGTCTCATGCCCTTGGACGCCCAGTAGTCCAGCTCGCGTGTGGTGGGGTAATGGTAATCGATATTGAAGCGGCCTGCGCCGTCCATTTTCTTATGATAGAATTCCGCACCGGCCAGGTTCACGCCGAAAGGCCTGCGGTCGCAGCGCGAAGCCTGGAATTCAGTCGGAGCCCATTCACCGGGGTCGGATGTGAGTTCGTATTCGATTACGGCGCCCTGCGCGATTTCGTCATGACGGATCCATGAGCGGTTCAGGCGCTTTCCGTTCAGCGTGACCGATGCGATATACCGTGCGTCGGGTGTGCGTCGACGGGCCGTGACCTGAATCTTCTTGCCGTTCTCCATGGTCAGGCTGACGCGCCCGAACGCCGGAGGCAGCAGGTAATAGAAATCCTGTCCCGCATTGGGGAACAGACCTATCGACGTGAATACATACCATGAACCCATCGCTCCGCTGTCCTCGTTGTCGGGGTAGCCGTTTTCGATCGAGAAACTGCGGTGTCTGATGGCGTCTATATAGTCGGCCGTGAGGTCGGGGCGGTCGCAGTGGCTGAAAACGAAGGGTGCCAGAAATCCCGGCTCGTTTGATATATCGACCAGACGGTGGTCGAAACCGTAGCGCAGACGCCGTATCATCTCCTCCTTGCCGCCGCACAGCTGTATCAGCCTTTCGATCTGCGCAGGGGTGAACAGGGTATATGTCCACGAGTTGCCTTCGTAGAAATAGTCCACCCACGGGCCGTAGACGTGTGCCGGGTCGATGGCCACACGGGTTCCGTCGGCCAGACGAGGGGCGATGAATCCCTTGAATCCGTGACTTTCCAATGTGGGGTCGAACATGTTCTCCCATGCGCGTGAGCGGGCTGACATCCGTACGGCCGTGGCGGTGTCGCCCATCAACGAGGCTATGCGCGCCAGGCAATCGTCGTTGTAGGCGTATTCCATCGTGTAGGAACACGACATCATCTTCCCTTGGCCCGGAATCCAGCCCCTTTCGAGATATTCCGGACAGCGCGCCCCGCTTGCGTTGGCCAGCATTACCCCGTATGCCTTCCGGCGGTCGAATCCCTTAACGTTCTTGACAATGGCGTCGGCTATGATGTTGTCGACGTCATCGCCACCCTGTTTGTTGTCCCATTCCATCGACGCAGTGTATGTCGGGGTGCATTTGCCGTCGTGGGCCATACGGTCGATGAAGGAGTTGACGGTTTTCGCCACAAAGCTTTCCTCTATCAGTGTCAGCAGCGGATAGGCCGTGCGCCATGTGTCCCAAACGCAGTAATGGTCGTCGATATGGTCGGTACCCTGCCAGTGCGGGTTGTCGCCCGAACGGTCGCGGGGCATCACCAGCGAATGATACAGTGCGGTGTAGAACAGGCGTTTCCCTGACTCGTCGCCATCGACTTCGATACGTCCGAGGGCGCGGTTCCATTCAGCCTTGGCCAAAGCCGCCACCCGGTCCACGTCCTTGTTTTCCAGTTCAAGGTAACGGTATTTCCCCGCGCGGTCAACGCTGCGCAGCGACACGCCGATTCCTACGTTTACCACGGACTTGCTCAAGTCTATGCGCGCATAGAGTTCCTTATCCCCCTTGTCGATAATCCGGACCTTGCAGTCCGGATCGTCGATGTGCATGGAGAAGTACACCCTGTAAGGCTGCTCGCTACCGAATCCGCCGGCATATTCACCCCAGCCCGACAGCACCGATGCGGCAGGGTCCCATTCAAGTGAGCCCCCATGGAACGTGCCGCGGACTATGGGAACTATATGCTGCGGAATGCTGTGACGCATATCGATCAGAAGCGACCGATTCTTACGTTCGGGATACGTGAACCGATAAGCCACCGCATGGCGCGTGGGCGCCATTTCGGCGTCGATGCCGTAACGGTCCAGATGCACTTTATAATAATATGGTGTGGCGATCTCGGCGGATTTAGGAGAATCGTGGCCGTTTTCCTTTGCAGAGAAAGACCCGGCCTGTGGCGAAAGGAACACCTGTCCGTAGCGCGACCACCCGATTCCGGACACGTGCAGCTGACCGAATCCGCGGATCCGGTCGTGTTCATCATATCCGTTCTGTCCGCCAAGGGGAGTCTGCGGCGACGGATTGACCGACCCGTGCGGCAGTTGCGGGCCTATTACGCAGTTGCTGTTGCCCCGCACGCCCATGAACATGTCCACCATGTCGGCAGGACAATGCGCGGCAACGTTAACGGCCGACGTAATTGAAAGAATAGCTGCGAGAACTGTTTTTTTCATTTTTCTCAGTGGTGAAAAGGTTACGGTAACGTGTCAGAGCCTCGATATAGTAGTAGTCGGCATAATTGATAGACGCGTCTATTTCATAGCCGGCCGGCATGTTGCCGGTGCTGTGCAGCAGGAACGCGCTGTTATGTTTCCGGCTCTGATAGGAGGCGGACGAAAGGCTATGCAGCATTTTCTCGGCCGCCTTGATGTATTTTTTCGCGAGGGTGTCGTTGTCTTCAAGCTGTGCCAGCTCGATAAGTGCTGAAGCCACGATCGCGGCTGAAGACGCGTCACGTTCGGCATTCGGTATGTCCGGGTCATCGAAGTCCCAGTAGGGCACATAATCAGCCGGGAGACGAGACAGGTACACATCTGTGATTTTTTCTACAAAACGGAGAAATTCCTTGTCGAGGGTCTCACGATACATCATTGTGAATCCGTAGATGCCCCAGGCCTGTCCGCGGGCCCAGAAACTGTCGTCGTTAAGACCCTGGTTGGTGCATCCGCGTATGAATTTCCCGCTGACGGTGTCGTACAGGGCCACATGATAGCTTGTATAGTCTGCGCGGAACTGATTCTCCATTGTCCGGCGGGCATGGCTGACGGCGATGTCGCGGAATTCAGGCGAGCCGCCGTTGTTGGCGGCGAAGAACAGGAGCTGCAGGTTCATCATGTTGTCCATGATGGTGTTGTGCGGCCAGCCGTTGTCCTTCACGGCGTGGGGCCATGACAGTATGGTCCCGACTTTCGGGTTGTACAGGGCTGCCAGTTTGGCGGCTCCTTCCAGCAGAATCTTCTTGTATTCGCATCGGCCTGTGTTGGCGTAGGCGTGACCGAAACTGCACAGAAGCTGGAATCCGATGTCGTGGTCAGGCACGTGTTTCTTGTCGACCAGGGGACGCTGGCGCTCGGTATAAGCCAGGGCCTGCAACTTGTCAGTGAGCTTGTCGGAATTTTCGTAATTGTACCACAGTATGCCGGGCCAGAAACCGCTGGTCCAGTCGTATGGCGTTGTGGTGAGCCATTTGTTCTTGTCGATGTCTATACTGCGCGGCAGCGCGCTGTCGTTGGGCAGTTCGGTAAGTGTACGGTCAATCTGTCGACGGCAGTATTCAAGCTGTCGTTCGGCCCATTTCACCTGTCGCGGCTTAGCCACCGCCGTTCCGGACATGCCCGGAAGGAGTGTCGCGAGGACTACGAACAGTATTGATCTTGGTGATGTCATAAACGTTGATTTTTCGACGCTAAGTTAGGGAATCGCTTTATGAGGGGATGCTAAAAGATTTCAAACCGATGCAAGGATATTTCAAATTACCGCATCCACGCTGCATCCGGCCTTTTCGTTGGTCGGGACAAGCACTTCGCGGTCTCCTCCCGGCGTGGATATCCGCAGCAGATAGTGGCGGCGTGCGGGATCGCTGACACGCAGATGTCCGTCGCGTATCATCATCATGCAGGGCTGCCCGGCACCGAATCGGCCTGCCGGGGTATCGATATATCCCTTTTCATAGAACACGATATATATCAGTGAACCGTCATTGCCGGCCACGGCCTGTACGGACGGAGTGTTGGCCAGTATGCGGAAAGAGGGTCCGGCAGGTTTCTGCGCGCCGGGAACCACGGCGTATGCGTATGACGCCTGTGCGGGCGCGACGCCATGCGGGATGGCCAGCGAGAATACGTCGGCGTCCATCTGGTCGTCGGCATATTCCACGTTCGCCACACAATTGTTCCATGCGCCGTGTCGGTGCGTCACGGAGCCGTATGCCTGTCCGTCGATTATGTGGTAGCCTGATCCGGCATGGAAGTACCAGTCGCCGTTGCGGCTCATGGAGGCGTTGGGCGAAAGACACTGTTCCACGGTGGTGACGATGCTGTCGGGAGAGGTGGAGCTGATTCCGCTGCCCATGCACAGATATTCATGGTCAAAGAAGAACCATGCCTTGCGTGCGCGCAGATCGGAACGCGGACTGATGAAGTCGAAGGCCACGGCGCCGTAAAGCGAATCTGTCACTGCCCCGGCGAAGCGGGTGGGGTTGTCAAGTATATGTACTGAACCCCATGCCTCCAGCGGCTCGTATGGAATCATCGGAGTTGTCGCTCCGGGAATCATCCGGAAATCCATCACAGGCGCCATGTCGGCGTATTCACGGCCCGTGACTGAAAGCATGCAGGCGCCGTCTCCCCGGAAATGATTGCGTATGCCCTCGCTGTTGTGGGCGGCTTCGGAATTGGCGTTGCGCTCGGAATGAATACGGACGGCGGTCTGGAACTCCGGTCGTGAAAACACGAAATAGTCCGATTGCCAGAAGTGATGTGCGTATGAAGCTTGGTGTGTCGCCTTGCCGGCCTGTACGTCGGCGAAATGGCGCAATTCGCCGCTGCGGTATCCGTCGGACACCGACAGCAGCTTCTCGGCAAGCCGCGGCGTGATGACACCCTCGCCGGGGCGTGCTATCTCACGGTTCATTATAGATGGCTCGGCATACCGTCCCGCTACCAGATGGCGGCATACGGCGTCGAGATAATAGTCGATTACGAAATTGACGCCCTTGCTGTCTAACCGACATTCGGTGTCGCGCAGCAACGCGGCCCAGTATGAAAAGAATTCGGGGAGCTCCATGCCGTAGGTGAGCGTTGAATTCACGCGGTCGCCCCGGTGATGGAACGTCATGTCGGCCTGGACGCCTCGTCCGGCCGGCATATACGTGTTGCGCACAGCCGGACCACCGGTGGCGTCGTACATGATTTCTTCGAGCGGAGCGATGCGCGCCTCGTTCTCGATTTTCCTGAATATTGATGCGGCGTCCTTATAGTCGCGGCGCCAGACGAGTACTTTTGCATGGTTGCCCAGGACCTGGATGCGGTCGCCTCCCGGACGTGCCGGGAAATCCTCGGAATCTATGGCCGACAGTGATCGGTCGACTGAGTCGCGCAGGGCGGAGGGAAGGTCATTGTCAAGAATATATGCCAGGGCCAGCATACGGCGCGGCACGCCTATTTTGCCGTACCACCAGTTGCTGTTGCGGTAGCCGGCACCGAACCAATGGCTCAGACCGTTGACGACGGCCCGATACGTCTTTTTGTCCTTCTTTGAGCCTTGTTCGTAGGCAAGCGCCATGTCTACAAGGCGGTCCAGGTGCTTTTCAAGCTGCCATAGCGAACGCGAGTCATCGGAATAGTCTATGTCCGGCCAGCGGCCGTCGCGCCCTATCGCGGCGACCCATCCCGGGGTCTGAGCCGACGGTGGAACCGACAGGTATTCGGCACGTATGGCGTCGCGCACGCCGTCCAGGGTCGCTCCGGCAGCATGAATGACTGCAAAGGTTGTGATAATTGACAGAATCAGACGTCTCATCGTGTTTCCTGATTGGAGAGGGGAAACCATATCAGACCGGATGTGTCGGCCTGACATGGTTTCGCATATAGAAGGGTTATTGATTATTTCTGAATGTATTTCTTACCGTCGCGTATTACGATGCCAACATAATTCTCGTCGACTTCGACACCCATCAGGTTGTAGGTGCGGCCGTCGCCGGTTTGTGAGACCGTCGCGTCGTAGCTCGGGATGCCGCTCTGCTGAGCCCAGTCGTTGAAGTACTTCTCCAGCACCTTCATCGTCGACTTCTCGTTCTTGGCCAGGTAATTGCCAAGGGCGCTCTTGTCGGGCTGACAGGTGAGGGAATTGCTCTCGTACATGGCGCCGGCACACCAGTAGGTGGCGTTCATGCCGTATTCGCGGAACAGCTGGAGCGCACCGTCAAGGATATCCATGTAGCGCGGATCGCCGCTGGAATGACCGTTGTAGGGAACGCCGAACTCGCCGATCAGGCCTTTCACGTTGTTGGTGCGGCACCATTCCAGGAATGGCAGGAAGCGCTTGCGGTAGTCTACTTCCTGATAGCCTTTCTGATAAGTTCCGGAATTGTCCTTGTCGAAGTAACCGTGAGCCTGGAACACAATCTTGTTCTGCGGGTCCTTCAGCCCGGCAAGCAGCCAGGGACTGTTCTCCTTGTAGCTCCATTCCACTTCGGTGCTGTAGCCGGGATAGTTCTTGTCGGCGTGATCACCGTAGATCCATTCGTAGGCGGAAGCCCAGTTGGTGCCCTCGACGATAATCTGCGCATTGGTGTCGACCTTGCGTATTTCGTCGATGGCAGCCTGGTAAGCCTCGACCAGTGTCTGCGCGTTTACCTTCGGCTCGTTCTGCAGGTCATAGCCCCAGATGTTCTTGTAATCCTTGAACTCGTTGGCTATGGCGCCCCACATCTTGGCGAAACGCTCGATGGTGTACTCGCCCTCGCCGATCTTGTACTGCGTGCCGTCGATGGTGCGCTCAGCATAATCGTGCGCGTCGAGGAACACCCACATTCCGAGGCGTTCGGCTTCTGCCACAACCTCCTTCATGGCGGCTACATCGCTCTTATCGTTGGCGTAGTCGGGTGCGGGATTCTTCAGGTCCTCGATGAAACGGGCGGCACGGAAGGGGAGACGTATCAGACGCGCTCCCTTGGCCTTGAAGTAGCGGAGGTCCTGTATACGGGGATACATATAGTCGAAGCCGAAGGTGCCGGGCACGCTGCCGCCGGAAGCCGACGAGAGGTTGACGCCTAACATCGGGGTGTTCATGTCGGGCAGTTCGCCGGGAGTGTCATCCTGTATGTCCTCGTCACCGGGAACCGGGGGATCGATGGGGCCTTCGCCGGGCTTGCCCCAGAAGTAAACATTGTCAACATACAGGGTCTTGCCCGAGCCTCCCTTGCGCAGACGAAGCACGGCCATCTGCGTGGCGAAGTCGAAATCATGGAAGTTGGTGAGAGGAATGTCGAACGAGTTCCATTGACCCGGTACGAGCGCACGGTAGTTGAAGTCCTCGCCCTCGATCTCGTAGGCCGAGCCGTCGGCGGCGTTCCAGTTCTGGAAGCCCACGTTGACGGAAGCCACGGCGTCGGAAGCGGGTGTGTACATGTCGAAGTGAACGTATCCCTTGTCGGAAACGTCACGCTGTCCCAGGTTGACAGGCACCCAGTTGAAATTGGTGATGCGGCATACCTGCTGATTTTCGGCCTGATCGAGTATCTCCACAGTGCCTTCGCCGTAGTTGGCAATCTCGAACTTGCCGAACAGATTAGGATATGCGTCGGAGAAGAACGCCTTGACATCGGCCGCATCCTGAGTGGGTACGGGGGCGACGGGGATATTGTCGGGGTCGGGATCGGGATCCGGATCCACCACAGGCGAGCCGTTATAGAAGTATACGTTGTCGAGGTACACAAGGCCGGTCTTGCCGGCGGGATCCTTGAAGGTGATGTTGTTTACCGCCGACAGCCCCACATTCTTGAAATCCTGCATCTTGAGGTCGACGCTGACCCACTTGCCGGGGGTAAGATTCTGTTTGCCCGAATAGGCCTCTTTCTTTGAAGCCACGTTGTACATTCCCGGCTGTATCGCGGTAGTCACGTTGTTTTCCGGAACATATACATCGAAATGCACGCGCTCCAGACCGGAGAGGTCGACGGTGCTGACGCCGGCTTCCTGACCCAGCGCGAAATGAATCCAGCGGAAATCCTTGATTTCCAGGACATGCTCGCCGGGAGCTATTTCACGCGAGGTGATCTGGCAGCCGTTGTTGTTGTATCCGTTGAACTCGAACGAGCTGGTGTATGCGTCGCTGTAGCATGACCGCACGTTGGCCGCGTCGATCTTGGGCGTCGGCGCCGCTACGGCAGGCAATGTGTTCTCAGGCTCCCTGGTGGTGTAGAAATACACGTTGTCCATATAGAACGTGTTGCCCGGAGTCTTGGTCATCGTCATGCGGAACACCTGGGCGTTGGAGAAATCATACCCGTTGAAGGCCGACAGGGGGATGTCGATAGAGGTCCATTGGCCGGCCGGAGTGTCTGTGTTGTAGGCGTCGGCGTATTTTTCGCCGCCGCTGAACAGGGCGAATCCGAAGCGTACCTGACTCACGCCTCCGGTTTCGGGTGCATATACGTCGGCGTGCATGTATTCCATGTCGTTGAGCTTACGTCCGCCCACGCTCACGGCCACATAGTCGCCGGTGAATTTCAGGATATGGTCATCGCCGTTGATAGTGATGGTCTCCATGGTCGCGCCATGCTGGCGGTCCCATTTGGTGAAAGGAGAGTAGGCATCGGAAAACGACGACTTCACCTTGTCGGGACTGTGTGCCGGCGTGGGAGCCGGCGTAGTCGGTGCCTGGGCGAACGCCGGAATCGTTCCGGCCGCTATCGCCAATGCGAGTGACAGTGATTTGAGTTTCATAATCATTATTTAAGGGTTAAATCAAAAGTATCGGAAACAGTTGCGTTGGTTTTGATGCCGCAAGTTAGCCTATAATCGCGGCATGGAATATAATTATCCTGTAATTGTGTGCAAGAATCCGTTCATCACCGGAGCATTCCATATTTTTGTATCACTGCATGTCGTATCGCTTGATGCTGATGACTCCCCCCGACGTGGCGCGCAACGAATTGATGTATATGAATGCGCGGTAACGTCCGTCGGCCGTCTCGATCCACATTCCGCCTTTCTCTTTCATGTTGACGCAGTAGTCGGGCATGTCCCCCAGCTGTATCGTCTCGAAATCCACGTCGTCGATGTATGTCCCGTAGTCGGGCTCGTCGGTAAGATGTCCGTCTATTATGCCCCATTCCTTGCGTATGTGCAGGTCTCGGTTCATCGTTTCAGGCACCTCGAGATTATCCAGCCATTCGCGGTCGGCCGCAGGGGCGGCGAAGGTGTGTCCGAACTCCACGCCCTGATTGGTTTTGTTGCGCCACAGATACACGAGGTCGATACGTTCGGGTATTTCCCGTGCTTCCTCCAGGGTATAGGCCTTCATGTCGCTGAGCGAAATGTAGCAGCGGCTTCTTGACAGGGTGATGTCGCGAACCATATACTGCTTGCTGATGGCATACGGACCCATGTCCATCGACACGGTGCGGCCGTTGCGGGCTTTGGCCGTGAAGTGGAATTTTACCTCCTTGCCGCGCGCCTCTTCGGGAATGCGGTAATAATAACGCAGCGCGGCTGCACAGGTGTCGGTATTGAACGTGACCGTAGTGACCGTACCGTCGGTGACCGATGGCGTTCCGACAGGCACAGCCACATCGAAACCGGAGGAATTGGTGTGGTACGAGTTGTGTTCCAGCCATGTGCCGTCCGCTCCGGGGATTGACGCCTCGACGGAGCAAGTCTGAAGCTGTCCGGAGCCGTAGGGCATAGCCATGGCATAGACGAAATATATGTCGTTGCCCACGATGTTGGGCCCCTGCGTGCGTTTCAGGCACTTGTTGTTTATGGGTTTTATATCGTTGTCGTCCCGGTCCGTGCAGGCGGCGAACGCCATGCTGAACAGGACAAGCGTTATCAGGGAATATATCTTTTTCATGACTGCGATGTGGGTTGCTGGACTGTTACGTAAACTGTATATGTCTTTCGGACGCGGCGGCTGCCCGACACTACGGTGTACTGCCGCGGGTTGTCGAGGTCGGAGAAGTCCGTCATGCCCTCGACCTTAGGTTCGAGAATGGCGTCGGTGACAAGCGAGAACCGGGGGTAGAGATGCCGCAGGTCCGTTCCGTAGGCCACGGTGACGTGTATGGTACACGCGTCGTTGTCAATTATGGCGTCTCCCACGCGCACGGTGAGGTGGTCGGTGCCGGTCAGGTCGAAGTTGCTGACGTAACACTCGTCGCGGTCGGTGATCAGCAGCCCGTCGTCGTCCACGGGATTGTCGTAGCATGATGCTGTCACCGTCAGAAAGGCGACGCATACCGTCAGTATATTGAATATAGTCTTTATCCTTTTCATGATTATTGTTTTGGATTCGTTGTGGTTATCTCCAGGGTTTGTTCTGTGTAAGGTTGGGGTTTCTGTTGCGTTCCGATTCGGGAATCTGGAAAATGTAGCACTGTTCGTAGTGGAGCGACGGAGAGTTTACCCAGTATTCGTTCTCCAGGGCGCCGAATATGTCGAACCATTTGTAGCCTTTGCTGCCGATTCCGCCGTAGACGTGTTCCAGACGACGCCAGCGGCGCAGGTCCCATATACGGTGACCTTCGGCAAGGAGCTCGACGATGCGCTCCTGCTCGATGGCGTCGAAGAAATTGTCACGGTTATTGCATTTGTCAGGGGCGAGAGCCGGAAGGTTGCCACGGTGACGCACACGGTTCACCAAGGCGATGCTTTCAGCCGTCGGTCCGTTGATTTCGTTGTCGGCCTCGGCATACATCAGGAATACGTCGGCCAGACGGATCACCGGCCAGTTGAAGTCGCCGTCGGTGCGTTCCTGCCCGGCATAGTTGCGCACGAACTTGCGGAACACATAGCCTGTGGTGGACAGAACGTTGTAGGTGATGTGCTTGTGTTCGGTCACCTTGCCGTCGTCACCCACGCTGAATGATGACAGGGCGCCTTCCCAGTTCTTGTATTCATACTGAGTGAGTCCGGTTTCCTTAAGGGACATCATGCCCATGCACTGCTCGTAGTTCCACATTATGGATGCCTTCATGCGGTAGTCGCGGTTGGCGTACGACTGGGGATTGAGAGTGGAATTCGGAGTGTTCACGGACTTTATGCCGGGAGACATCTGCACCATCGGCGTGCAGAAATCGCCGGTGACGGTGCTCTGGTAACGGTCGGCTATGCAAGCGCGGGGATTGACCCACGACTGCGAGTACTGCACGGTACGGCCAGCGAAGTCGCGCATCAGCTGGTCGCCCTGGCCCGTGCTGGTGCCGCCATGCTCGAATGTGAACACGAATTCAGGGTCGCCGTTGGCTGTGGGCAGGAACAGGTAGAAGTAGTTGGGCAGCTTTTCGGCGCCGCCGAAATTTTTGACGCGTCCCGACAGGTCGACGCCGTCGATGACGGTGCCGTCGGGCCACATCTCGGCCGGAGCGTCGCATTCACCGGGTTCACCGCCGCGGAACAGGTCGAGTCCGAAATCATTTATGACAGATCCGAAATCGGCCCGCGCAGCCTTATAAGCGCGTTGCGCCTCGCTTTCGGAGGGGGTGAACGTGTCCAGTTCCGGCCAGCCGTAATGGTTCCACGAGGCCCAGAACAGGTTGATCTTGCCGCGCAGGGCTATGGCCGCCGGCTTGCTGTAGCGTCCCCGGATTTTGGCTTTGTCGGGCAATGCGGGAATGATCTCGTCGAAGTCTGCCATCAGGGAGGCGTATATCTGCGAGATGGGAGTGCGCGATATGGATGCCACCTCGTCGTTGCTCTTGACGTTCCAGTCTATGTAGGGCACGTCGCCCCACCATGAGATGAGCCGGAAGTAGACCAGGGCGCGCATCAGCTTGCATTCCGCTATGATGGTGTGCAGGTTCTGACGCTCCTCGTCGCTTTTGGCATTCGGAATCATGGCCTCCACGTTCTCGATTACGTAGTTGGCGCGGTTCACTGCGCCGTAGCAGTATTTGTACATGTTCTCGAAATATCCGCCGAATCCCCAGGGAAGGTAATCCCAGCGGCCCATATATGCGCGCCCGTTGTTGCCGTTGTTGGCCAGGAAGGAATTGCCGCGCATCTTCACGTATTCGCCCAGTCCGTCCAGATAATAGTCCCGGCAGAACAGATATCGGGTGTCGGACAGCACTCCGGCCAGCGCGGCGGTGGCGTCGCTTTCGTTTTTCCAGAAATTTTCCTTTGACAGTGAATCGGTCGGTTCCAGATCCAGAAGGTGGTCGCGGCACGACTGCAGCGACACAGCCGACAGCAGAAGCAATGGTATGATATGTCTGTATTTCATCTTGATGTCGTTAGAATGATATGTTGATGCCCAGTGTATAGGTTCGGGTGGTGGGATACAGGTCGCCGGAGTTGGCGGGTTTCTCGGGGTCAAGACCTTCGTATGAGGTGAGGGTCAGGAGGTTGTCGGCGCTGAAGTACACGCGCAGGTTCTGTACCCAGAATTTAGTGGTGATTTTGCGCGGCAGGGTGTATCCGAGCTGAATGTTCTTGAGCCGGAAGTAATCCATACGTCGCAGGTGGAATTCATTCTCGGTCGGGTTCGTGGCGTTGCCTCCGAGCCGTTCCCATTCGCCGTCCCGGTTTTCCCACGACCAGGGTTTGGTGAGGTGGTTGTCGGTCGGGGTGTACGACTGCGTGGGGAGGATGCAGGTGTTGTATTTGTTGATCCAGAAGTCGCGGCGACCGGCCGAGCCCTGCCACAGCATCGCGAAGTCGAATCCGCGCCAGTCGGCCTTGAAGTTGAGGGCGAAGTTGGTGGTGGGCGCGTCGCGGAGGCTGTTTACATCGGCCACCTTGTCGTTGCCGTCTATCACGCCGTCGCCGTTAGTGTCCAGGCGGATTATGTCGCCCGGCTTGGCTCCCTGGTCGGCGTAGTCGTAGGTGTCCTGGAAAGTCTGTGCCAGTCCCGGAAGCGTGGGCATATAGTAGGTGAAATGATAGGGCATGTTCAGGTAGACGTATCCCTTGTCGAGGAATTCGCCCCATTTCTCGAGGTTCATGCGGTTGTACGATACGTTGGCGTTGACCGAGTAATTGAAATCGGCGGCGTGGTCGCGCCATGTCAGGTTGACTTCGACGCCACGGTTGCGCAGGTTGCCTAGATTGGCTTTGGGAGCCTCGTATGCGCCTGTCAGATGGATTGACATCTGCGAGTTCTGCAGCATTCCGGTCGTGAGCCGGTCGTAATAGTCCAGTTCGGCCAGCAGACGGGAATTGAGCATAGCCAGGTCGAGTCCGAGGTTGAACACACGTGTCTTCTCCCATGTCAGGGCGGTGTTGAGCATTTTCTGGTATACGAAACCGGAAGCGATGGCACCGTCGAACATATAGTTGTTCTGTGCCATTATCTCTCGTTGCTGGTATGCCCCGACACCGCTGTTGTTGCCCAACAGGCCGTACGAAGCTCGGAATTTGGCGTTGTCCAGCCATGACTCGACATGGGGCTTGAGCCAGGGTTCCTCGCTGAGACGCCAGCCGATGGAACCGGAGGGGAAGAATCCATATCTGTGACCCTTCAGGAACTTGGAGCTGCCGTCCACACGGAAGTTGAATTCGGCCAGATAGCGGTCAAGCGCGTTGTAGCTGACACGGCCTATGAAGGAACGTAATCCTTCGCGCGACGAGGTGCCGGATGTGGTCTGGGTCGTGGTCAGCGCCGAATTGATTTCGGACAGCGAAGGGTGTATGCGGTTGCCGCGTCCCGTGGTGTTGGAACGGCTGTACCAGTATTCCTCGCTGTAGATGGCCATGATGCGGAGATCGTGCGCGTCGCCGAACACATGATTGTAGTTCAGCCGGAAGTTCATCAAGGTCTTGTAGCCGTTGTTGTTACGGTCCGTCACGCCGGCGCTGGGCTGGATGTACCAGAGTTCCTTGTAGCTGTCGGTCTGGAAGTCGTAGCTCTGCACCGGCATGGGGGCGTCCTTGTAGTATTGGTTGTAGTAGCGCAGCGAGTAGTCGAGCCTGGCGGTGAATCCCTTGAAGGCGTTCCACTCAAGGAAAGCGGTTCCGTTCAGTTCCTGCCGGTTCTCCTTCTTGACGGCGTTGTTGTAGACACATAGGGGATTGAACGCCTCGGGGAGCTCGCCGTAGGCCATCGGGCCTCCGTAGTGTCCCGTCTCGGGGTCGTAGGGATATATGCCGGCCACGGCATTGCCTATGCGGTTGTCCTCGCCGTTGAAGCCGTTGCTCTGGCAGTATGAGTATTTGCTCCAGCTTCCGTCCATGCGCATGCCGGCCTTGAGCTGGCGGAGAATCATATAGTCGAAATTCATGCGCACGTTGAATCGGTCGTAGTCGTTGTTGATCTGCAGGCCTTTCTGGTTCATGTATCCCACGGAAGCGAAGAAATTAGCCTTGTCGTTGCCTCCGGTGGCCGATACGTTGTAAGTCTGCAGAGCTCCGGTGCGCATGATATGGTCGAACCAGTCGGTGTTGGGATAGCGCACCGGGTCGATCATGCCCAAGGCGAGCCATTGGTCGATGGTGCCCTCCTTATAGTTCTGTTGCACACCGTTGGTGCCGGGGTTCGTGGCGGCCGAGAGCTGGTGCAGGTGCAGTGCCGTGGCGTAATCGCTGAGCAGGTCGTATGCCCGTGTGGCCTCCTGCCATCCGTATGAGGCCGAAAAGTTGATCTGTGTGGGACGGTTCTTGCTGCCGTTCTTGGTCTTGATCAGGATGACGCCGTTGGCCGCGCGCGATCCGTAGACTGACGACGCCGTGGCGTCTTTCAGCACCGAGATGCTTTCGATGTCGTTCATGTTGATTCGGTTGATGTCGACGTCGGGCATGTCGTCCACCACGACCAGAGGGGCGGAGTTGTTGATCGTGCCGAGGCCGCGAATCAGAAGGGTCGCGCTGTTGTTGCCGGCCATGCCGGTGCTCTGGTTTACCGAAAGTCCCGGTATCAGACCCGAAAGGGCGGCCGACACGTTGGGCACGGAGCGAGAGGTCATGTCTTTGCCGACGGACACGGAGGCCACGGATCCGGTCAGATTGACCTTCTTCTGCGTGCCGTAGCCTACGACCACTACCTGTTCGAGGGACGTCTGCGAGGACTCAAGGGCCACGGTGAGTGTCTCGTGTCCGTCGACTTTTACGCTCTTTGTGCTGTAGCCCACATACGAGAACTGCAGCGTGGCCTTGTCATCGGCTACAATCGAAAAGTGTCCGTCAAGATCGGTCACGACACCGCGTTTGCTGCCTTTGTCTATGACCGAGACTCCGATCAGCGGCTCGCCGTCCGAGGCGTCGGTCACCGTTCCGCTGACGTTGATGTCGCGGGCCGCGACCGGCAGCCCCGTGACCGCCGCCATAAGCAGGACAATGAGATTTTTTGATTTCATAAGTATGGTTAGTTTAGTTTGAGTTATCAGGTGGATTGCCGACTCTATTTGTTCAGGTCGTTGATATAGTCCTTGGGCAGTTTGCCGAAATGCTCGAAGAAGCATTTTGAGAAGTAGGAGGGGGTATTGAATCCCACCATATAGCATACCTCGACTATCTGGTAACGCCCTGTGGCAAGGAGTTCGGCGCTCTTGCTGAGGCGTACTATCCGGATGTAGTCGTTAGGGGTTTTTCCTGTGACGCCTTTGACGCGTTTGTGGAAATTAGAACGGCTCATCAGGAACATACGGGCAAGGCCGTCGATGTTGAAATTGTCGTTGGTAAGGTTCTCGAGAATGAGGTCGTTCAGTTTCTTGACGAACTCTGCGTTCTCTGTTTCGTGAGTGTCCTCGGCATGCGGGTTCTTGTAGAAATCGAGGGGTGATTTTATGAAATTCTCCCTGAGCCTGCGCCTGCTGTCAAGAATGCTGGTAGCTTGTGCGCGGAGCTGCTCGATGGAGAACGGCTTCTCTATATATGCGTCGGCTCCGATATTCAGGCCCTCTACTTTGGTCTCGATGTCGGTCTTGGCCGACAGCAGGATTACCGGGATATGCGAGAACGTGGGATTGCCGCGGACGGCATGGCACAGCTCGATGCCGTCCATGTCAGGCATCATTATGTCAGAGATTATGATGTCTACGTTCCTGTTTTCAAGAATGGCGAACGCTTCGACGCCGTTCGAGGCCGAAAGGGTATTGAACGCATCCGAGAGATTGTCGGCGATGAACGAACGTAACTGGTCGTTGTCCTCTACTATCAGCACTGTGGGCATACTGCGGTCTTCCGGGCTGGATGAGGCTTCGGAATCCTTGGGCTCGTTTTCATCGGTTGCTTCTATGACGGATGTCTTGTCATGATCCTGTGAATCGGCCTGAAGCGTTGTAGGGATTGTCAGGATGAACCGGCTGCCGTGGCCGTATTCGGACTCGACGCTGATCTCGCCGTCGTGCATCCTGGCGAGACTTCGGGCCAGCGGAAGGCCAAGTCCGGAGCCGGGATGTTTACCATGGTCGTCCACCTGATAGAATGACTCGAAGATGCGCTTTATGTCCTTTCCCTTGATTCCGGGGCCGTCATCTGCTATTTCAAGACGAAGCGCTTGTCCCTCCCGGTCCAGGTGCATGGACACGGTGATGCGTTTGTCGGCGAATTTCATTGCGTTCGACATCAGGTTGCCCACGATTTTCTCGAAAGCCTCGGGGTCGAGCGCGCATTCTATTCCGGGCTGAATGCCACTTCGGTCCAGTCTGATGCCGTGCAGACCTGTGAATTCCTCGTAGCGGCTGCAGATCCCCTCCACAATTTCCGAGGCGTTGCACCTCGTGAAACTCAGCCGCATCAGCTGGGACTCCACCTTGCGGAAATCCAGCAGCTGGTTGATAAGCTCGAGTAGCCGCTGCACGTTGCTTTTCATTACCACGAGGTTACGTCGGGTGCGTTCGTTGCCGTCGCCCGATTTCAATATGGTGTCCAGCGGAGCGCTTATCAGGGAAAGGGGCGTGCGGATCTCATGGGCGATGTTGGTGAAGAATCCTATTTTCGCCTCATACAGTTCCTTTTCCTTAGCATGGCTGAATTTCACCATCTTGCGTCGGTGCGAAGCATCGATACGGCGCTTCAGGAGATACATCGCCATTCCGAAAAGCAACACATACACCACAATCATTGCGTTGGACAGCATGAAAGGCCGTTTTACGGCGAGTTTCAGTTCAATGGGCTCGCTCCAGACTCCGTCGTTGTTAGCGCCTTTAATCTGCAGGATGTATCTGCCGGCGGGAATGTTCATATATTCTATATGCCGTTCGGTACCCGGAAGTGTCTTCCATGTCTCGTCGAATCCCTTCAGGCGGTAGGCGATCCGGTTCTGTTCCGGAGAGAGGTAGCTGAGGCATGCCACGTCGAACCCGAATGTGGATTCCGACGAGGCCAGCTCGATTTCCGAGTCTCCGTCGGGCTTGCGCTTGTCGCGCAGGCCGTTGACAAAGAAATCCGTGATGCGCACCGCAGGAACGATGTCGTTTTTGCGTATGGAGGCGGGATCAAATGCTATGAAACCGCCTGAGCCTCCGAAGTAAAGCATGTCGCCCTTACCTGAACGGAGCGAAGAATTGTGCGTATAGTGTATCTTCAGTAGATTCTCGAGGTATCGGAAATCGCGTATCGAGTAGTCGTCGGCCGATATTTTGACGAGACCTCCGCCTGTGGATACCCAGATATTGCCGTTCATGTCCTCCTGAGTGGAGTAGATGATATTGGACGGCAGTCCGCCGAGAGCCTCTGTGAAACGCCGCTCCACCTTGCCTGTGGAGGGATTGAACAGCGCGAGTCCTTCGCCCTCGGTGCCGATCCATAATTTGCCGCGAGAGTCAAGAAATATATTGTTGAGGTTGTTGCCGGGCACGGTCTTCGGGTTGCCGGTTCGATGCACATAGTTTATGAACCGGCCGTCGGGACTCATGCGGTACAGTCCGTGGAAATGAGTGGCGAACCAGAGGTTGCCTTCGTAATCCTCAAGTATCTTCATTACTGCGGCAGACTGTAACTCTTTGATTCTGTTGAATTTCATGCCGTCGAATACTGCGGCTCCGCGTGAGGTTCCCGCATATATACGTCCGTTGGACGTGCGGTACATGACATTCACCACATTCGAGGGCAGTCCGTTGGCGGTGGTATATGTGGCGGTGATATTGCCCGAAGGGTATCCGGCCACGATGATGCCTCGATCGTAGTCGCTGATCCACAATTCGTTGCCGTTGGCCATCGTTCCCTGGATATTGTCGGACAGACCATTTACCGGGAATATCGACATATCTCGGGTGGCGGGGTTGAACGTATTTATGCCGTTGCCGCTCGAGGCCAGTACGATGTTTCCGTCAGAAACCTCTACTATACGGTTTACTATCTTGTTGGTGCGTGCCCTATTCCTGTCGTGATGTCCTACCTCGTAATATGAGAAGGCGTTGATGCGTGGTGATAGATAGCACACGCCGTAGAAATAAGTGCCGAGCCACAGTCCGCCTTCATTGTCGCGCGTTATTGCAAAGATACTTTTGTCGGGCAGGTTGTCGTATGAATTGCCGTCATCGAATTGCCGTAGCGTATGGGCGTTGCGGTCCAGTTTCAGCAGACCGTTTTCAGAGCCCATTATCAGTTCGTTGGGACTGTATGGAGTCAGAGCCTTTATGTCATGGACTGGTGCTGTGGATGATGTGGTATGAGTGATGCGCCGGACCGTATTGGAGCGAGGATCGAAATGAAACAGACCGTCGGTAAGGGTGCCTATCCAGAGGGTGTTGTCGTTCTGGCGGTATATAGTCTGAATGTTTTCCCCCGAGACGGGCGTGGGTGTGGTTTTGCCCGTAGCCGGGTCAAGACGGAATATGCCGGCATTATCGGTGCCGATCCATATCGCCCCGGATATGTCGGTAGCCATAGCCGTGACGAATCGAGACGGCAGCTGTTTGCCTCCATAATGCCGGACTACATGCAGTTGCGGGTCAAGACGGTACACCCCCTGTCCATAGCATCCAACCCAGAGGTGGCCGGATTTGTCAATCACAAGACAGTGAATGCTGTTGGGGTCATCGCCGAACCGGTGTCCGTCAAGTGAAACGTGGCGGAAATCGTCCCTGTCGGGATTATAGCTGTACAATCCTTCCTTGGTGCCCACAAGAATGTCGCCGCCGGGAGTCTCCAGCAGACAGTGGATGAAATTATTGCCTAAGCTCAGACTGTCGTTGTCTACACGCCGATAGACTTTGAAGTTCAGTCCGTCGAACCTGTTCAGACCGTCGTTGGTGCCGAACCATAGGAATCCGCGGCTGTCCTGCATCACGGCCCATACGCCGTTGTGCGAGAGCCCGTCGTCGGTCTGATAGCTGCGGTACAGCGACGCTGCGGCATGCAGTGTCATAAAGGCAATTATAATGAATGTGAGAATCAGTTTTTTCACGGTGGTTCTTTTAATGTTGCAAATATATATGCTTGATGCTCGAGGACCATGCAACGATATTGCAGGAGGATACAAGATTATTGCAAAAGACGTATCCTAAACGTATTGTTGCACGGTTTTTGAAGATTGTCGTATGTCGGCATATATCGCATATTTAATTTTGCAAAAATACGTAATATTTGACAGACGTTAACAAAAAATATAAAATGAATAACCGTTACCTTGCTTTTTTAAGTAATTCAACAAGTACGCCGGCTATAGTGGGCTGGGTTCTTCTGTATGCCCTTTCATTGTCGTTGCCGTCAAATGCCGAGGATGCGGTGCGTTTCGCCAATTTCAACCGATACGCCGATACCAACGCCCAACTGTCATCGCTTCCTCCTGTCCCAGGCCGGGTGGTATTGATGGGAAATTCCATTACCGATTTCTGGCCGGCACGTGCTCCGCATCTTTTCCAGACACATCCCGAAATAATCGGCCGCGGCATAGCCGGACAGACAACCTGGCAGTTCCTGTTGCGTTTCCGTGCCGATGTCATTGATCTGAATCCGGAAACAGTGGTTATAAATTACGGGACAAACGATATCGCATTGAATGCCGGCGAGTACGATGAGGACGCGACCTTCGGGAATGTCTGCTCAATGGTGGATCTGGCTCGGGCCAACGGAATCAAGGTGATTTTGGCGTCATGCCTGCCGGCTCAGGGATTCAGCTGGAGGCCGGAAGTTAAGGATGCCATGGATAAGATCCGGAGACTCAATGCCAGGGTTAAGGCGTATGCCGAAGCTGAAGACATTCCGTATGCTGACTATTTCAGTGCATTGGTCAACGATTGCGGGACATCGATGGATTCGGCGTATTCCGATGAAAGCCCGGCTGTCCACCCTAACGCAGCGGGATATACAGTCATGGAGCGCATTTTACTTGATGCGCTCCATGAAGTCCAGGCAAATGATGTCCGTACACGCAAGACGATGCGTTGAGGATATCTATGTTTAGGATATCTACAAGGAGTGATGTCGGTTACTTGAAGGTGACGGTCAGGGGTGGCAGGGCGAGGGCGTCGGACCGGGAGCGGACTATGGCGTTCCACTGGGCGGCGTCGGGCACGAAGCCTTTCGACCAGCCGGAGCCCCAGTAGTAGGTCATGCGGTCGGTGCCTTGGGGAGCTGACAGTATAACATGGCCCACGGCGTCGCCGCGAGGCACGTCAAACGGTATGTAGCGCACCTTCATGGTCTTGTCGCCGCACAGAGCCAAGTAGATCTCGCCGTTGTTCTTGCCCGGTTCCTGCGTGTAGTCGGTATAGGTGACATAACCGTTGCCGAAGTCATAGCCCTGCGGGTTGGAACCGTGTACCACGATGCCGGCTATGGGACGGGCGTCGGCAGGGAGGTTGTCGTACCATACTGTGGTCTTGTTGAGGCAGTCACCGGCGTCGAGCGTGATAAGGCGATGCTCGACGACATTCTTGCCCCCTATCCTGACGGGATTGTAGGTCAGTTCGACGGTGAAGCGCAGGGGACCGTTGTCCAGCACGCGGGCCTCGGCCCAGCAGTAAGGCATCACGATGCTGTCGCCCGGCAGCATCAGGGCGGATGTGCCGCCGCCAAGAGTCGGACCTACGGCATACATGTCCATACCCTTGCCATGGTCGATGTGGAACGAGATTTTATTTACTATGTCATCATGGAAACGCTGTTCCAGCACCGGTTCCGTCACGCTCTTGGTCCATACGTCGTAGCCGTATGCCTTCTCGCCGCTCCGTTGCAGTGCAGGGCCGTAGGCACGGAACGCGCCGCGGTCGTTCTCCCACGCCAGGTCGTCCTTGCGCTCCGGGAATATGCGGCCATAACAGATGGTGTCGACAGGCATCGGAGTGCCGGGAACCAGCTTGTAGTCTATGCCCCCCTTTGCGGGGATGGATACGCGGAAAATCAACTTGCCGTCGTGGGTGATCTGGTACGGCACTTCATCGCCGCGGGCATCCAGCAGCCGGAAGGTAGAGGCAGGGGCGCCGGCTATCTCCACCATCTCGTTGCGTGTCACGTCCGACGGATTGGAGACTGTAAATGATATGTCCTTTGATTCCTTGGCCTCGCCGTAACCTGTGGCTACAGGATTGGCCGCACAGGCGCAGCACGGTGCGAGCGCGCCGGCCAGCAGTAAAACAGAAGTCGTTATGTTGTTCATGATAAATAATTTCATGCAATATTCATAGGCATCATGCATTGGCCTGGATTACGAGGAAGGTGATGTAGAGAATATAGCATAGGGCCATGATTGCACCCTCGATGCGGGTGATGGTACGCGTCTTGAAGAACCATCCGAAGAACCAGAACATCAGGGCGCTGCCGGTCAGCACTCCGAGGTCGAGCATGGAGATGCCGCCGAAGGGGAGTGGCCGCACCGCTGCGGCGCAGCCCAACACCAGGAAGATGTTGAATATATTGCTGCCTATCACGTTGCCTACGGCTATTCCGGAGTTTCCTTTTACAGCCGCTACAAGGGATGTGGCCAGTTCCGGCAGGGAGGTTCCGGCGGCCACGATGGTCAGGCCGATTATCGCGTCGCTCACGCCCCATGACCTGGCTATGGCCGATGCCTTGTCAACAAACAGGTCGCCGCCGTAAATCAACGCGGCGAGGCCTCCGACGACCATTATGGCCGACAGCCACATCCTGGGCTGCGGCTTGGCCTCGGCAGGCTGCCCGGGCTGTTCGTGTTTGGATTCCCCGGCCTGTGAGAATATATAGCGCATGAATATGACGAAAAAGAGTAGCAGCAGGATGCCGTTGACGCGCGAGATTTCGGCCGGAGTGCCGTCCAGCCACGGCGAGCAGCCCATGGCCAGGATGGCCACGCTGGCCAGTATCACCAACGGTATCTCATTGACCATTATTCCTTTGCCTATATGTATGGGTCGGGCCAGAGCCACAGCGCCGATTATGAGCAGCGTGTTGAAGATATTGCTGCCAACCACGTTGCCGATGGCCATGCCGGTATTGCCGTCTACGGCCGACATGACGCTGATGGTCAGCTCCGGAGCCGATGTGCCGAACGCCACGATGGTCAGGCCCACGATAAGGTCCGACAGGCCGAATTTGCGGGCTATCGCCGCGGCGCCGTCAGTCAGATAATTGGCCCCGCCCAATATCAGCACAAGGCCCACGATTAGCAATACGTAATTCATCGGATAGTGGAATTTTCAGTTATAATACGTTTGTATAACGTTTCGGACTCATTAAATATTCAAACCGCAACGGCATTTATCCATTGGTGTTCGCTGCTGGAGATTGCCTGCGTTGTCATTGTCGGACTATGGCTCGTTGAGCAGAAAAGCCATATACATAGGCAATGTAAGCAGATTGTCTTTCATGCCGACATTATAATCTCCAAGTTTAACGGCCATCCCCACCTTGTATTTTTCGGGGTGGTTAAGAACAGTTCGCAACGACTTGGCATTGCCTGTTGTCGCCTTGCATTCCACCGGCGTACACCGTCCTTTGTGGCGTATCAGAAAATCCAGCTCTATGCCGCCGTTTTTATGATAGTAATATAGCTTACGTCCCATCTTGCTGAAAATATCAGCCAAAAGATTTTCGTATATAGCTCCCTTATAGCCTAATAAGTCCCCTTCCAGAATATTTGACTGCGTCCCTTCTTCAAGCATTGAAACCAACAGTCCTATGTCAGCCATATATACCTTGAACTCACTTTGAATCTTATTGCCATCAAGTGGCAGCTCTGTAATGTCCACATTATAACATCTGCGGATAATGCCTGCATCCTCTATCCATTGAAGACTGCCTGCATAGTCCCTGCCTCGTGCTCCGGGCCTCACGGCGACATACGCGAACTTTTTATATTCGCGGGCGAGTTGGGCGGGAATGGATTCGAAGCATTCCCGTATTCTCGATTTATCTGCAGGTAGTGCATACTTGATCATATCAGCCTTGTACTCATCGATGATGCGGCGTTGTATGTTCAGGACTTTCCCGATTTGTTTTGTTTCTATGAATGTCGTTACTGCCTCAGGCATGCCACCGACTATTACGTATAGTCTCAGCAATTCGCGGAATCTGTCGTGAATGGCTGTATCCACCGGAGTCAGATTGGCATAGCATTTTTTCAGATAGTCTACATGCATTTGCCTTATTCCATTCGCCCACAACCATTCTTCAAAATCCATAGGGTGCATATTGACTATCTCCTCAAAACCCACAGGTATTGACGATGCTTCTTCATCTTCCTGTTCTTCCTTTGTTTTATATCCGTTTACTCCCAGCAACGACCCTGTACACATCACTTCATACCGGCCGTCAAGATGAAAATATTTAAGTGCACCTCTTGCCCGGGGACAATCCTGGACTTCGTCAAATATAAAGCAAGTGTTACGTGGCTCAATTTCCGCATCCGGCATGGCAGCCGTGATGCGCATTATTATCGAATCTACGTCTAAATTGGGGATGAAAAACTTCTTGTATTCCGGATGCTCTCGAAAATCGAGATATACTACATTCTTGAAGTGTTTCTTGGCAAAATCCTTTACGCTGCTTGTTTTGCCACATTGACGCACTCCCTTTATTATGATTGGTTTATGTGCTGAATCTTCCAGCCAAGACTCAAGTTGGTACTCTATTTTTCTCTTAAACATACTATTGTGATTATATTATTGTTTATGAATGTATTATGCGAATATATACACGTTTTATACCCGAGTATTTGCCATATATTACACATTTTATACCTGAGATTTGCTACAAAGTTACACATTTTCTCAGAATTTAGCAACACACTATTGGGCATTGCACATTTTGGCTGTGCTTTTCGGTAATTTGGGTAAGGAGATAAGTATTTTGGATAATTGGAATATTCGGAAAAGATTATAACTTTGTAATTTGAAACAATTAACCGCATTATGAAGATGAAAAAGATTGTAGCATTCTTAGGGATGGCACTGATGGTCGGCGCCTCGGCAATGGCTCAGAGCACGGTGTATCTGACACGCGAAATCAGTCCGGAGGCCCTGATAAAGATATATAAGGCTCTCGGCGTTCCGGCCAAGGGGCGCGTGGCCGTCAAAATTTCGACCGGTGAGGGTACGAATCCCAATTATCTGAAGCCTACGCTGATAGGTCCGTTGGTGGACGAAGTGGGCGGTACCATTGTGGAATGCCGCACGGCTTACAAGGGCGACCGCATGGAGACGGCGGACCACTGGAAGGTGATACACGAGCACGGCTTCGACAGCATCGCTCCCGTAGATTTGATGGACGAATACGACCAGATCCGCATACCGGTGCGCGACAAGAAACACCTGAAATACGACCTCGTGGGCGGTCATTTGGCCAACTACGACTTCATGGTGATGCTGAACCATTTCAAGGGTCACCCGATGGGTGGCTACGGCGGCGCGCTGAAGAACATGAGCATAGGTTGCGCAAGCCGTGACGGCAAGGCATACATCCACACAGCCGGCGCCACTTCCGACACCGACGAACTCTGGAGTAAAATCGCAAAGCAGGACGACTTCCTGGAGTCGATGGCCTCCGCAGCCCAGGGCGTGGCCGATTACTTCAACCGCGAGAACGGCATAATCTATATCTCGGTGATGAACAACATGACCGTGGACTGCGACTGCGTGGCCCATCCCGCACCGGTCAAACTGGAGGATTACGGCATTCTCGCATCTACCGACCCGGTGGCTCTGGACCAGGCCTGCGTCGACATCATCAATCAGCAGAAGGTGACGGCACACAACGATCCTACCGACCTGATACGGCGCATCGACAAGCAGCACGGCACGCACACCATCGACTGGGCCGAAAAGATCGGCCTCGGCTCCAAGCAGTACAAGATAGTGAACATAGACGGGAAATAACATAGGATGACCACGAACATAGCAGGCAGATTATTGCCCGCCATTGTGATAATGGCGGCAACGACGATACCGGCAGGCGGTCTGCGGGCCTCTTCGCCGGCGTCGGGACTTGACAGCGTGCAGTCCATCCCCGACCTGGTGGTGACAGGCACGCGCGACCGCACCGACGTGCGCCATCTGTCGCAGACGGTGTCGATAGTGGGCCGCGAGACCATAGAGCACAGCATGGAGCCGTCGCTTCTGCCGGTGCTCTCGGCCGAGGTGCCGGGACTGTTCGTCACCGAGCGCGGCGTGTTGGGTTACGGCTCGTCGGGAGGCTCGGCAGGTGGTATCTCCATACGCGGACTGAGCGGCGGCAACGCCCGCATGATGGTGCTGATAGACGGCCATCCGCAGTATGCCGGCATATTCGGCCATCCCATATCCGACTCGTACCAGTCGCTGCTGGCCGACAAGGTGGAGGTGTTGCGTGGCCCGGCGTCGGTGCTGTACGGCTCCAATGCAATGGGAGGCGTGGTGAACATCGTGACGCGCCGGATGCACGGCGACGGCGTCCGCACCCATGTACGCGCAGGCTACGGATCGTACAACACGCTCGAGACCGAGGTGACCAACACCGTCCGCAAGCATGGATTCAACAGCGTGGTTAGCGCGTCGTACAACCGTACCGACGGCCACCGCAAGGACATGGGCTTCGAGCAATACGGCGGCTACGCCAAGATTGGCTATGACTTCAGCAGCCACTGGCAGGCCTTCGCCGACGTGAACGTGACGCATTACAACGCCCACTGTCCCGGCCCGGACTATGCGCCGCTGGTCGACGGCTACCAGCGCATCACGCGCGGCGTGGCGTCGATGGTGGTGTCGAACGAATACGACCGCACCTCGGGTGCCGTCAGCTTATTCTATAACTGGGGCAACCACTGGATCAACGACGGCTACACGCCGAGCAACGGCCAGACCTCGCAGGACGGCCGCTTCAAGTCGTACGACGACATGATCGGCGTGTCGGCCTATCAGAGCACCCGGTTCTGGCAGGGCAACCGCATAACGTTGGGCTTCGACTGGTTCCGCTACGGCGGCAAGGCCCGGACCGACTATGTGGCCGGCCCGCAGGAGGGTACGCGCCGCGACCTGGTGAACAAGCATGAGGATGAATACGCCGGTTATATGGATTTCCGTCAGGATTTGTGGCAATGGCTGTCGCTGAACGCCGGTGTGCGTGTGGACCATCACACCCGCGTCGGCACCGAATGGGTGCCGCAGGCCGGACTCGCGTTCCATCTGCCGCGCACCATCGAACTGAAGGCCTCGGCGTCCAAGGGATTCCGCTATCCCATACTGCGCGAGATGTATATGTTTCCGCCGCAGAATCCTGATCTGAAGCCCGAGTCGATGTGGAATTATGAGATTGCTATGTCGCAACAGCTGCTTGGCGGCCGGCTGCGTTACGGCGTCAATCTGTTCTATATCGACGGCAAGAACCTGATAGTGACGCTCAGGAACCCCAACGGCACAGGTATGCTGAACCGGAACACCGGCAAAGTGAAGAACGCAGGCGTGGAGCTGCAGGGAGGCTACCGCATCAGCTCCGCATGGGGCGTGAACGCCAACTACAGCTATCTGCACATGAAGAACCCCGTGATAGCCGCTCCGGAGCACAAACTGTACGTAGGTGCCGAGTTTATGAAAGGCCGCTGGTACGCCGCCACGGGCGTACAGTACGTTGCCGACCTCTACACGGCGGTGGGCGACAACCCCAAGAAGGAAAGTTATGTGCTGTGGAATCTGCGCGGCCAGTACCGTATCGCCAAGTGGATGGACGTCTGGGTGAGGGGAGACAACCTCCTGGCGCAGAAATATGAGATCAACGACGGCTACCCGATGCCCCGCGCCACGGTTATGGCCGGCTTCAACTTCCATTTTTAATGCACGGCCGCTTGGACACTTCCCATAAATCCCGCACCTCCCATAAATCCCGCACCTCTCATATTTCCCATACATCCCTGAAAAGCGACGCTTCCGGAGCCATGCTCCGGAAGCGTTGACAATAACAACTTTATACCTTAATAACTTGAATAACTAATGTATGCCCTCACGGGTGTCCCAATGTATAACTGCTCTGTGGATTAAAGAGTCACACCACCTATAAATCACCATTTGCCTATAATACGGGCATGGTATAATTGACACTCAAACGCAGGGTGTTAAAAAATGCATCCTGTTTTGAAAAAGTGCAAAATATTTTTTAATTTTGCAATATACAACTCCGGTAAGCCGAAATTAAAGTTGAGAAAGTTAAAGGAGTTTAGAAAGTTAGGAGAATACCAAAACGGACGTAAGACAACACTGTTATCTTAACTTTATAAACTTTAAACTTTATAAGCTATTAATGACTATGCGACTGATCAGACGTGCGTTGACCACCATATTGTTAGTGCTGGCTTTCGGACTGACCGAGAGCCTAGGCGAGGTGCGTCAGTTCAAGACGCTGACGGGGCGCGACGGCCTGAGCGACATACTGGTCAATACAATATATAAAGACTATCAGGGCTATATCTGGCTGGGCACCGAGTCGGCCATAGACCGTTACGACGGCAACTCGATAGTGTCGTACCCTCTGACCGACAAATCCAAGGGGCTGGGCCGCGTCAACGCCATACTGCACACCAAGCAGGGCGACCTGTATATCGGCACCACGTCGGGTCTGAGCGTTATGCCGGCCGGCACCGTGCAGCCCAAACGCATGCAGACCGACAGGATAAGCATGCCGGTCAACGCCCTGGCCCACGACCGCTCCGGCAACATATACATCGCCACTGACCAGGGACTGTTCAAGTACAACACGCGGCAGAAGCAGCTGGACAAGATCTCGACCGAGGCCGACCTGCGCCGCCCCGACTACAGGTTCATGGACGTGCTGGTGCAGGACGACCGCATCCTGTGGGCCGCCACGACGCACACGCTGTACCGCTATGTGATCGACACGCAGCAGATACGTTCGTTCCCGATGCCCGGCGGCGGAGAGTGCACGCACATAGCCATGGCCGGCAACCGGATATACATCGGTATGCGCAACGTGGGCTTAGTGCCTTTCGACATCGAAAGCCGGCGCATGGGCGTGCCGGTGCAGACAGGCAATAACCTTATTACCGACATAGCTGTAGACGGCAACAAGGATCTGTGGATCTCAACCGACGGCGAGGGCGTGTTCCGCTATTCTCCCGTCACCGGAAGGGTGGAGGAGAGGCTTTCCACGTCTGAAGGTCCGGTCAGATTGAAGTCGAATTCCGTGTATTCCGTAATGGTAGACAACCTCGGGCTGCTATGGGTGGGATATTACCAGATGGGACTGGACTATACGCCCAACAGCCACAATTATTTCAACACCTATACGTATCCGGCGGCGGGATTCGACAGCAACCGCTATGCCGTGCGTGCGATAGCCTTTGACGGTACTACCAAGATAATAGGCACGCGCGACGGACTCTTTGTGGTGGACGACACGCGCGGCACGTTCCGGCATCACGCATACCCGCAACTGCGCTCCAACATCATATTCTGCATCGCTCCTATGGGTAGGCATCAATATCTGGTGGGCACCTATAACGGTGGCATGTACCGTCTCGATTCGCAGACCGGCGACATCAGCGACTTCGACAGCAACGGGGCCATTCCGGGCAATGCCTCGGTGTTCAACATAACGCAGGACGACCACGGCGACATCTGGGCCGGCACGTCCGACGGGCTGGTGCGCTTTCACGAAGACCGTCATCCCGACGTGTGGACCAGCCGTAACTCCAGGCTTCCGGCAGGGAATGTGTACGAGATATTCTTCGACAGCGCCGGGCGCGGCTGGATATGCACCGAGAACGGCATGGCCCTGTGGAACGGCGAAAGCCTCGACACGGAAATGTTTCCGAAAGACTTCATCCACAAGCAGAAGATACGCGACATATACGAGGACAGCAGTCATCAGCTGTACTTCGTGCCCGACCGTGGCAGCGTGTACCGCTCCGACCTGAAGATGTCCAAGTACGGACCGGTGGAATTCGGAGCCGACGAGAATGTGAACACCATGTTCGTGATCGAGGACCGCGACCGCTGGCTGTGGCTCGGCACCGACAAGGGGCTGATACGCTACGACCGCAAGGAGAATTTCCATCACTTCAACAACGCCGACGGACTCCCCAACCAGGTGTTCACGCTGTGCGCCCCGATACGCGATGCCGCCGGCAACCTGTGGATGGGCAATTCGTCAGGGCTTATTGAACTGGATTTCAACCGGTTCAAGAAAACGGCCATAGACCATCACCGTCCAGTCACCATCACCGACATGAAATCCAGAGGCAAGAGCATCATGTCGCGCATGCGCAACGACAACGACAACCTGTCCATATCGCTCACCGGCAAGGAGGACGACCTGGTGATATACCTGTCGGACTTCAGCTACAAGCCGTCGGAATATTTCGTGACCGAATACATGCTGGAAGGCACCGACGGCAAATGGCACCGGGCCGAAGGATCGGAGCCGATACATCTGTACGACCTGCCCAGCGGCAAATACACGCTCAAGATGCGCGTGCAGGACAACGCGCACACACAGACCGTGCTGACCATACGCAAGTCGTCCAACATCAGCTGGGCCATGATATTCATAATCGTGGCGCTGACCGGCGGACTCTGCTACACATTGTATATATTGTACAAGAAATTTTACCGTCACTCCAAGGACGAGGATGAATATATCGACGCAGAAGACTCAACTCTCGGAATTACGGCAGCAAAGGAGCCGGAGCACATCAGCTACAAGACAACGCGCCTGAGTGACGAAGAGTGCAAACGGCTGTTGAAACTTCTAACTAATGTCATGAACAACGAAAAGCCTTACACCAATCCTAATCTAAAAAGCTCTGATCTGGCCGCTCTGATCGGCACCAAGAGCCATTCGCTCTCGTTCCTGTTCAACCAGTACATGAAGAAGACCTTCTACGACTATGTGAACGAATACCGCGTGGAGGAATTCAAGCGGCTGGTGAACGAAACGGACATATCCCGATATACTCTCACGGCACTGTCCGAGAAGTGCGGATTCTCGTCGCGGGCCAGTTTCTTCCGCCATTTCAAGGCATCCACCGGCATCACGCCGTCGGAATATATCAAGAACAATTTGCACTGATTCTGCAACAGAATGAGACGAAATGAGTCTCACATTCTTATGCAACTCAGAATCTCAATCTCTTAAGCAGTTGGTAATCAGCTATTACGACTAAACTTCATCCAAAATTATTAAGAGAGATATAAACGGGGTCAAAAAAGTTTTTTTCGGCAAATTCGCGTGGTAATTTTGCAGTGTCCGCAATGGACACAAGGCTCGATGCCTAACCTACAACACTACAAAGGCCATGAACGAACAGACCGACAGCCGAGCTGTCATTATCAAATCCTACCATGAGAACTTCGAGCGAGTCCTTCACTTCATCGTGTCGCGCATCAACAACGTAGAGGATGCGGAGAATCTGGCGCAGGACGTGTGGGTGCGCGTGCTGACGCTGACCCGTCCGGTGGAGGAGGAGACGCTGACATCGCTTATCTACGTGATAGCGCGCAACCTCGTCAACGACTATCTGCGCCGTCTGTGCCACAGCCGCGCATACAGCGAGGAGGTGCTGGAAAGCGGCGTGGAGCGTTACGAACTGTCGCCCGAGAATCTGATTTCGGCATTCGAGATAGCGCGCATAGAGCGCGAGCGCGTTGAGTGCCTGCCCGCGCAGCGCCGTATCATATATGAAATGAGCAGATACCAGGAAAAGACACCCGAGGAGATAGCCGGCATGCTGTCGCTGTCCAAACGCACCGTGGAGAATCACCTCCGCCTGGGGCGCCGCGATGTGCGCAGCTGCATAGCCGCCGTAGTGTGAATGATTCCGGTTCGGTCATGACAGACATACGCGATTATTAACCAAATACCATAATACAATACCTAACATTTATGAGCATTCGACTTAAAAACACTATGCCATGGAAGAGCATACTGCGGGTGGGTCTGATTGCCGTGATGGTGGCTGCCGTCACGCCATTGGTGGCGTACGCGCAGCGCGCATCGTCGTCGGCAGCCGTACCCGGGCAGGTCACCGGCGTGGTACTTGACGAGACCGGTGAGCCTCTGATCGGTGCCACCGTCATGGTGAAGGGAACTACTAACGGTGCGACCACCGACCTTGACGGCAACTTCTCGATCAAGGCATCGAAGGGGGCCACCCTCGTGGTGTCGTACGTCGGTTACAACTCGCAGGAAGTGAAGGCCACTTCCGGCAACATGAACATCAAGCTGAAACCCAACGACCAGGTGCTTGACGAACTGGTGGTAGTGGGTTACGGTGTGCAGAAGAAGGCATCCATGACCGGATCGGTAACGGTGGTGAACGACGAGAAGCTGCAGGACAAGGGTGCCCTGGCCAGCCCCGTCGAGGCGCTGCAGGGCCAGGTGCCCGGTGTGATCATCACACGTTCGTCGTCCGCTCCCGGCGAGGAGAACTGGGACATGAAGATCCGTGGTTCCGTATCGAAGAACAATTCCGCACCCCTCGTGATCATAGACGGTATCGAATATGAAGGCGTGGGCGCTCTGAACCAGCTGAACCCCTCGGATATCGAGTCGATGAACATACTGAAGGATGCCGCCGCATCAATCTACGGTTCGAAGGCCGCCGGCGGCGTCGTGCTGATCACCACCAAGAAGGGTAAGGACGACCAGGTGCGCGTGGAATACAACGGATCGTACACCCACAAGTTCGTAGGCAACACCCCGAAGACCATGAGCATCGACGAATGGGCCGATGCCCAGATCGAGGCATACATGAACGACGGTGACACCACCAACGGATGGATCACCTACGCCAAGATGATGAAGGAATACAAGGGCCAGTTCATCGACATGCGCAACGGCAACCCGCTGAACGGCATGTTCTCCGATACGCAGGACCTGACATTCTTCGACACCGACTGGAACGACGTGATATGGGGCGACTCCTGGAGCACCAACCACGACCTGGCCGTGTCCGGCGGCAAGAACGGCAACACATACCGCGTGTCGGCCGCATACATGTACGATGACTCTCCTCTGAAATGGGGCAACAACCATAACAACCGTTTTAACATCCGACTGAACAATACATTCAAGTTCCACAAACGTTTCTCGCTGACCTCGTCGATAGCGCTGAACCGCCAGGACCAGGTGTCGCCCACACAGATCGGCGCCTGCCTGACCACCAGCACCGCGCAGCCCGGCTTCCCGACCTCTACGATTGACGGCAAGCCTTACGGCTGGGGAACATGGCGCGCGCCCAACTGGGCAGCCGAGCTTGGCGGTGACAACCGCTACAAGGCACTGTCAATCAACGTGAGCGAGGCATTCCGCTATGACATCATCGAGGGGCTGAGCCTCAACGCCGTGTTCGGTTACAACTACCGTGGCAACACGCGCGACGCAAAGACACTCTCCGTGGACTATTACAACTACAAGGGCGACACGAAGGTATTCTCCAACCCCAACCAGGACGACACCAAGTACGAGAAATGGTGGGACCGCCGCGAACTCTTCATGGGCCAGGGCTATCTGGACTATACCAAGACATGGAAGGACGTGCACAACTTCAAGGCCATGCTCGGTGTGCAGTACTCGTTCACCGACTATGAGTCGAACACCAACACCGCTATGGACATCAACGCTCCGCTGGAGGTTGTGAACGGTACGGGTACAATCACCACGACCGGCGCCAAGTGGCAGGAGGCCCTGCTGAGCTACTACGGTCGTGTCAACTATGACTTCGATTCAAGATACCTGCTGGAAGGCCAGGCTCGTTATGACGGCTCGTCGAAGTTCCAGGCCGAGAACCGCTGGGCGTTCTTCTGGGGCGTATCGGCCGGATGGCGCATCGGACAGGAGAAATTCATGGAGGCCGCACGCGGCTGGCTGAGCGAACTGAAGCTCCGCGCATCGTACGGTAACGTGGGTAACCAGAACGGTATCGACCGTTACTCGGGCGTGGCTCTCTATAACTTCAAGCCCAACCAGAACGTGATAATCGGCAACGGCAAGATTTCCTGGATCGACACCAACGGCAAGCTCGTGAGCCTGGACCGCACCTGGGAGCGCGTGCACAACTACAACGTGGCTCTTGACTTCGGCTTCTTCAACAACCGCCTGACCGGTTCGGTCGAGGCATACTGGAAGCGCGTGAACAACATGCTGATCGACGTGATCTATCCAGCCATCCTCGGTGACAACGCGCCGACGGCCAACAAGGGTAAGTTCAAGGCCTGGGGTTACGACGCCAACATCAACTGGAACCAGACCATAGGCAACGTGACATACCACGTCGGCGGCACATTCACCTATGCCGACAACGAACTGCTGGACAACGGAGGCTCCGGTGCCGTCCAGGCTGGCGTCCGTTCCGACCGCGAGGGTTATCCTTTGAACTCCGTATGGGGCTACCGCTACTGCGGCAAGATCCAGAACGAGGAGCAGCTGAAGAAATACATTGACCGTTACAACGGCACATCGACCGTGGACGGCAACATCTCCAAGCTCCGCGTGGGCGACAATATGTTCGAGGACGTGAACAAGGACGGCAAGCTGACGTTCGAGGATCTGGTTTACCTCGGCACCGAGGATCCGAAGATCCAGTTCTCGTTCAACTTCGGCGCCGCCTGGAAGGGTCTTGACATCGATTTCGTGTTCCAGGGCGCAGGCCGCCGCACCGTATGGCGCCGTGACGGCAACAACAACGCCGACGTATGGCGCATCCCGACCCGTACGGCATACCAGAACGGCTCGAATCACTTCATCGGCAACGTATGGAGCGAGACCAATCCTGACGGATACTATACTCCGCTTACCCACCAGTCTGAGATCAACACTTACAACTACCAGTGCTCGTCATGGTCCGTCGAGGACGGCTCCTACCTGCGTCTGAAGAACGTGACCATCGGCTACACGCTGCCTCAGAACATCCTGAACCGTCAGAAAGTGCTGTCGGGCGTACGCGTCTACCTGACCGGCACCGACCTCTGGGAGACTTCCAAGATTAAGGACGGATGGGATCCTGAGTCGTCGGGCCGCGTAAGCAACGCCAACCGTTATCCTTTCCTCCGCAGTCTCACCGTGGGTCTGCACCTAACATTCTAACCACATCATGAATACAGCAATGAACAAGATAATAAAGACCATATCGGCCGCAGCGGTGGCGTTGCTCCTCACGTCCTGCCTGGACCTGGAGCCGAAGGACCAGATGGCCGACACCAACATGTGGGCCACATCGAGCGACTTCCAGCTCTTTGCCAACAGGTTCTACGACTGGTTCCCGTCGATACAGAGCATGTACAACGGCGACAAGGAGAGTGACTTCATGGTGGACAAGAGTGCCTTCAATGTCATTTCCAACGGAACGAACGCCATACCGTCGAGCGACGGCACCTACGGAGGATGCTACAACCACATACGTCGCTGCAATATCCTGATAGAGCGTGCCGACAAATACACCGGCACCCGCGAGGACATCGCCAAGCCCGAGGGGGAGGCATACTTCTTCCGCGCATACAGCTATTTCACGCTGCTGACGCGCTACGGCGACGCCATCATCGTCACCACCCCCATCGACGTGGACGACCCCGCCATGTCGGCCAAGCGCAACGACCGCTCGGAGGTGATCAAGCTGATACTCGAGGATTTGGACAAGGCAGCCGAGCTGCTGCCCAGTACCACCGACGTGGAGAACGGATATGTGGGCAAGGAGGGCGCCCTGGCGTTCAAGGCACGCGCCGCCCTGTTCGAAGGCACATGGCAGAAATTCCGCGGCAACGATGCCGCTGCAAAGCCCCTGCTCGACCAGGCCGCACAGGCCGCCAAGGCCGTGATCGACTCCAAGAAGTTCCAGCTGTTCGCTCCCTCGGCATTGGGTACGGAGGCCTACAAGTATCTTTTCATCCTGGAGGATACGAAGTGCAACCCCGCCGGCCTGACCAAGAGCGCCAACAAGGAATACATCATCAAGCGCTGCTATGACATGACCAACAAGCAGATAGGCGACAACGTGACCGTGGGCGTGCTGAACAACGCGCAGTATCTGTCGGCCAAGGTTGCCGACCAGTACCTGTGCTCCGACGGTCTTCCCATCGACAAGTCGCCGATGTTCCAGGGCTACGCCAACGCCGACTCCGAGTGGCAGAACCGCGACAACCGTATGTACAACACGATGATGAAGCCTCACGGAAAGTACTGGAACGGCACGAACCCGAATTATTTCCGCGACTTCACCGACGCCGACGCCAACCGCGCGCAGTATGCCGACTATATGCCCGGCGGCGGCACGGGTTATTTCCCGCAGAAATGGGCCTGCGAGCGTCGCGTCACCTCCACCGAGGAGAGCTACGACATGCCTGTCCTGCGTTATGCCGAGGTTCTGTTGGCTTACGCCGAGGCAGTGTTCGAGCGTGACGGCAAGATCTCGGACGAGGACCTTGACCTGTCGCTGAACCTGGTGCGCCGCCGCGTCAACCCCGCGATGCCCAAGCTGAGCAACGCCTTCGTAAGCGCCAACGGACTGGACATGCGCACCGAGATACGCCGCGAACGCAGCGTGGAATTCGTGTCGGAGGGCTTCCGTCTCGACGACCTGAAGCGCTGGAAGACAGCCGAGGTGGAAATGCCTATGGACTTCGCCGGCGTGCACGTGGACGGCACCGAGTATGGCCGCCGCAACTTCCCCGCCTTGCGCAAGGACGCACAGGGACGCGTGGTATGGGAGACAGGCCGCAAGTGGGCCGAGCGCAACTATCTGCTGCCGCTGCCCACCGACCAGCTCCAGCTCAACCCCAACCTGGGCCAGAATCCCGGCTGGTAATCCGGTTCAACAAGTATTCATAATATCCGAATAAATAACATGAACAAGAGATATACAGGCGTCATCGCATCGCTGGCAGTCTGCGGCATGATGGCCGGTCTGACCGGATGCAGTGACGACAAGCAAATGACACTTGACGGCACGGAGGTGATAATCCCGACGTCCATCACATTCGAGTGTACCGAGACGCTGCCCCTGGCAGTGGGAATGGACTCGCTGCTGGTGTACACCGTAGGCCCGGAGACAGCCGAGGACAAGACCCTGCTGTTCCGCAGCGGCGACGAGAGCATAGCCACAGTGGACGAGAACGGCCTGGTACACGCCGTGGCCGTGGGCGAGACCACCATTTCGGCAGTGCCCAAGCGTCTTGGCGCCGGAACCACCGCCTCCATCTTCGTGCAGGTGATTCCGGAGATAATCAAGGCTACAAGCATCGACGTGGAGAGCCAGACTCCTCCCAGCGACGAGGGTAAATATTACGTGACCGACGAGATTCAGCTGACCAACACCATCTATCCCGCCGACGTGACCTATCAGCGCGTGGCATGGGTATCGTCCAATCCCGAGATAGCCAGCGTGGACGAGGCCGGCAAGGTGACACTGCTGAAGGAGGGCGACGTGGAGATTTACTGCGTGGCACAGGACCGTTCGGGCGTGCGCGGCACATTCAAGGTGCATGTGGATCCCTTCATCGAGGTTCAGAGCCTGACCATCAACAGCACGCTGGAGAATCTGTCGCTGCCTTCGGACGGCATCAGACTCGACGTGACCTACACTCCGAGCAACGGTACCGCCGGATCGGTGCAGTGGGAGTCTAACAACGAGTCCGTGGCCACAGTGAACCGTGGCGTGGTTACGCCCGTAGGCTTCGGTTCGGCAGTGATCACCGCCACATGTACCGCCACCGGCCAGACAGCCACCATCGAGGTGACAGTGGCCAACGGCAAGTACTTCTGGAACGGAGCCAACGGCTTCAGAGGCTGGATCTGCTCGAACGACCAGGCCGCCGAGGAACGCACCGCCGGCTACTGGCGCGTATTCTTCCCCGATCCCGGCACAGGCAAGTGGCGCCGCGACATCAAGCGCGACCTGTCCAACGGCAACCACGTATGGCACAGCGACTACCCCGTTTACGCCATCAAGACCAACCTGCAGAAGGGCGGCAACAACACGTTCGACATCCGTGACGCAGGCAGCCCGAAGGACAACAACGGTACGGAACTGAGCGACGGCACGCGCCTCATCATGTGGGATCCCACCGGCAAGTGGACCGGATTCCATGAGTTCAACCTGTTCCAGGTCAAGATTGCCGATATCCCCAACGAAAACGTCGACAAGTCGCAGCCTTACTACGACATATTCTGGATCGGTTCGTTCAAGAACAAGCAGGAGGCCATCGACTTCGCCGAGAATGAAATAAAGAACAAGAAGTAAATCCCAACATACCGCCGGGGCGATTACGGGTCGTCCCCGGCGGAAGAAAAAGAATAGTCATGAAAATCAACAAATATATATACACTCTGGCTGTGGCCACGGCAGGTTTCGGCTTTGCTTCCTGTTCGGAGATAGAGCACGGCACCAGCGACATCGACAGCTGGGGCGACAGCTTCGAGAAATTCGAGCCGCAGACCTACACCCTGAACCATCCCTGTATGCTTCACAGCCGGGAGGATCTGGACTATGTTAAGGCCCACCTGGGTCAGAAACCTTGGTCGGACGGTTATCAGAAACTGAAGACGAGCGGCTTCTGCAATGAGACTTACAAGGCCAGCCCGGTGAAGTATCTGGCACGTCTTGACGCCGGCAACTGGGGCGACGGCGGCGGTCGCTGGGACGACGCGGGCCTGCGCGACGAGTACTATCCCGGTATCCACAACAACTACACGCAGTTCTTCCGCGACTGTGCCGCTGCATACCAGTTAGCACTGGAATATCAGCTGACCGGCAACCTGCAGGCTGCATCCACGGCCGCCAAGATCATCGAGGACTGGGCCGCCGTGAACCGGGGCATCCTGCTGGGCCGCGACAAATGGAAGGACGATGTGATCGACTCCAACGAGTATCTGATCATGTTCCAGATTCATCAGATAGCCAACGCCGCCGAGCTGCTGCGCGACTACAACGGCTGGGGCGAGTCAGAACAGTTCCGGAACGTGTGCACGTGGCTCAAGACATACTTCGCGCCCTTCTGTTCGAAGTTCATAGCCACCAACGCCGCCAACCAGCACTGGTGGCTGAACTGGGACCTCGCGTCAATGACGGCGCTGCTGTCCATCGGTATCCTGACCGACGACCAGGACATGATCAACGAGGCCATCTTAGCCTACAAGATGGGCGCCGGCCCCGGCTGTATGCTTCGCGGTGCCGTGATCGAGGTGTTCGACGACCCCTCCGGAACGGGCGAGAAGTTAGCGCAGGGTCATGAATCAGGCCGTGACCAGGGTCATAACACGCTGTGCGGCGTGCTGACAGGCTATTTCTGTCAGATGGCGTACAACATCGGCGACGACCTGTTCGCCCTCGGCGACAACCGCGCCATCGCTTTCGCTCAGTATATCTGCAAGTACAACCTGGTGAAGCCTTCGCTCGGCACCAACTACAGCGGCACCCTTTCGGACGCCGACTTCAAGTATCCCGAAAGCTCTATGCCCTTCAAGCCTTATAACTGGGACGGAATGCAGATGGATAAGATCAGCGCCGACGGCCGTGGCACCATCCGTCCGGGATGGGACCTGTGGTACGGCTACTGCGTGAAGAAAGGAATCAAGGCCACGTATATCAAGGAGATGGCCGAGCACTTCCGCGCCGATGGCGGCGGCGGTCACTACGGCTCCAACTCCGGCGGTTTCGACCAGCTTGGTTTCTCAACGCTGATGTATTACCGCGAATAATACCTGATATCCGTATTAGATAATGCATGGGGCGGACAGTCTCGCGACCGTCCGCCCCTGATTATAATACGGAATATAAAAAAAACAGCAATTACAATGAATCAGAGAGGAAATAAGACAAGAGCGGCAATGGCGGCTGCGCTGCTGACAGTGGGCTGCATGACGGCCGGAGCAAAAGTGGTGACATACCCCGCCGGCAAGGATGTTCCGACCATCCATGATTTTTCCGTCGAGGTGCGCCAGGACGATGCCGCAGGCCGGTGGGAGAATGTGGACGCGTACCCCGTGACGTTCCAGGAAGTGAAATTGGAGGATGGCGTGGTGAAACGCAAGGACCAGACCGCATCGTACGCATACTTCGACTTCGACGGCAAGGTTGAGGTGCGCGTGGTGTCGGCCAAGCCGGTGCGGAGCGTGCGTGTAAGGCCGCTGTCGTACGGCATCACGCCTGAAGTGAAAGGCGACACCATCTGCTTCACTCTGGACCGTGCGCGCAATCTGTCGGTGGAGGTGAACGGCGACATATTCCACAACCTGCACCTGTTTGCCAATCCTCTCGACTCGCACCGTCCTACGGCCAAAGAGATAAAGAAAGCCCTGAAGAACAAGAAGGGGAACCTGCTCTATTTCGGCCCGGACGTGCATAAGTTTCCGGGCGACACACTGCGCGTGGCCTCCGGCACGACTGTATATGTGGATGGCGGCGCGTGGGTGCAGGCCACCATCATAGCCGAAGGCGTGGAGAACGTGCGCGTGTATGGCCGAGGCACAGTGCGTCCCAAGGGCCGCGGAGCGGGCGTGGAGATACGCCGTTCGCGCAACGTCGAGGCCGACGGCATCGTGCTGTCGCAGATTCCGGCCGGCGCCTCCGACGGAGTGAAGATTACCAACGTAAAGTCGATGACCCATTACGGCTGGGGCGACGGCATGAACGTGTTCGCCAGCAGCAACGTGCATTACGACGGAGTGTTCTGCCGCAACAGCGACGACTGCAACACCGTCTACGCCACACGCAAGGGGTATGTGGGTGGCTGCAAGAACATCCTGATGGAAAATTCCACCCTATGGGCCGACGTGGCGCATCCCATCATGATCGGATTGCACGGCGCAGCCACCGAGATAGGCGTGGACGCACCCTCCGACACGATTCAGAACCTGACATACCGCAACCTCGACATCCTGGACCAGATGGAGCTGCAGAAGGACTATCAGGGAGTGTTCGCAATTTCGTGCGGCGACAACAACATAGTGCGCGACGTGACGTTCGACAATATAAGAGTGGAGGACTTCCGCTGCGGGCAACTGGTGAACGTGCGCATATTCATGAACGAGAAATACTGCAAGGCACCGGGCCGGAGCGTCGACAACGTGCTGTTCAGGGATGTGACCTACACCGGCCGGAACGCCTCGACATCCATTATATGCGGATATGACGACAACCGTCAGGTGGCCGGACTGACGTTCGAGAACCTGACCGTGAACGGCGTGAAGATAACCGACGACATGGCCGGCAAACCGAAATGGTACAAGTCCGGCGATATGTGCGACATCTACATAGGCAATCACGTCCGCAACGTCGTATTTAAATAATAAGAACTTACATACCATCATAACAGACGATATGAGAAAGACAGGTATAGTGGCGGCACTCGTGGCGGTGGCTGCGTTGGCGGTGAATGCCGGTGGCATAAAGCATCCGTCGCTGCTGTTCACGCCCGCGAAGGTGGCGGCGGCCAGGCAGCGGATGGCTCACGACACCGTTCAGGCCAACGGCTGGAAGCTGATCAAGGAGGAAGCCGACAGGCAGGTGAAGAAAGGAGCCAACGTGCGCAAATTAGAGTATCCGGCACTGGCGTGGCTGATGACGGGTGACACGGCGTATGCCAACACCGTGAAGCGCGAACTGCTCAAGACCGCCGAGATCAAGTCGTGGGGCGACAGGGAGATGATGGCCCGCAAACCGGCGTGGCGCAGCGAGTTGCAGATGGCCCACAAGGCATTCCAGCTTGCCGTGGCCTACGACGCCATCTATGACCGCCTTTCCGCCTCCGAGCGCAGGAAGATAGCCGACGGACTGTACCGCCTGGCGGTGGAGCCGTTGCTGGGCGACTGGGTGAACGAGCCCACGCGCATACACTCGCTCAACTCGATGGGCCACAACTGGTGGACGTCGTGCGCCGGCATGGGCGGTCTGTTGGCACTGGCCATAAGCAACGAGGTGCCCGAGGCAACCAGAGGAGCCGAGGCCGTGATGGAGGCCATACCGCAGTGGTTTGACTTTGCCGGCGACGTGATACAGCACAAGCCCAGGACATTCGACCGCGACGGCGGCATGTACGAGAGCATCAACTATGCCAGCTTCGGCGTCACCGAGGCGCTGCTGTTCCGTCAGGCATGGCTCAACGCGCATCCCGGCGCCAAGCCGGAGGAGATTCCGCAGATGGGTAAGCTGGCGTCGTTCTTCTGCAACGTGGCCTATCCGCGCGACGGAATGCTGTACAGCATCAACTTCGGCGACAGCCACAAGAACGTGACCGGCGAAAGCTCCATGATACTTGCCTACAACCAGGGTGCAAAGGATGCCGCCACGCTGTGGTACATCAACCAGCTGGAGCCTGGTCAGCACCGCGAGGGATTCCCGCGCCATTTCCCGATGGGCTTCCTCTACACCCCCGACCTGAGCAACGCCCCGGCCGAGCCGGCGCTTACCAAGTCGCACCTGTGGAAAGACTTCGGCTGGGCCACTATGCGCGACTCATGGAACAAGAACGCCACGATGTTAGCGGTGAAATCGGGCATGACCTGGAATCACTCGCACGCCGACGCCAACTCGCTGATAGTGTTCCATAACGGCGCCGACATCATCAAGGACGCCGGTAACTGCAGCTACGGCAAGCCGGAATACCGCAACTATTTCTTCCAGACCGACGCCCACAATGTGGTGAAGTTCAACGGCGAGGGGCAGCCCACATACCAGCAATATCACGGCTCGATGCTCCCTGGCTCGGTGAGCGGACTCCTGGACGGCGGCAACATAAAGTATGTGCTGGCCGACGGCACCGGCCCGATGTCGCACGCCTTCGACCGCAACTTCCGTTCGTTCCTGTGGATAGACGACATAATCTATGTGATAGACGACATACATTCGCACCGGCCCGGACAGTACGAATGGCTGTGGCATCCCGGCGGTAAGGCCGAGAAGAAGGGCTTCGACCTGAACATCACCAACGGAGAGTCTGCCGCCTCGATACGTCCGATATATCCGCGTCCGCTGGCTTACAGCAATTATGTGCATGACTATCCCGAGGACATGCGCTGGGAAGTGCGTCAGGGCCCGACCGAGGACATGAAGGATACCGAGGACTATTACGCCTTCATCCTGCCGGGCGACACCGACCGCGTGAAGGGCCTGACGGCCATTACGCTCAAGGACTCGCCCAAGCAGAAGGACGTGCCGCAGTTCGAGACGCGCGAGGGCAAAGACTGGATCGGTGTGCGCGTCACGTACAAGGGTAAGGTGACCGATCTGTACATCAATCAGCTGGCCGACGGACGGCTGATGCATCTCAATTCGTGGATAGACGCCGACGGATGGACCACCGACGCCTATATGCTTGCGGTGACATACAAGGAGGGGGGCGACCCCACGAAGCCCGACGAGGTGTTCATCAACCACGGCAGCTCGCTGCGCCGCGGCAACGAGGTGGTATTCTCGTCGCTGGCCAAGCTGAACGTGATAGCCAAGCCTGAAGGAAAGTGCATGAACCTGTGGGTGAACGGCCAGCCGCGCGTCAACATGAAGTACCGCAGCCCGCTGCCCACGCTGAAAGTGAACGGCAGCAGCGTCAACCCGCAGCGTCAGGACGGACTGGTGAAAATAATTGCAAATATTACTGTCCGCTAAACTTTAGGGAAGAATAGAAAAATAGGGCTGATTCCATTT